>Ga0315533_1001237_pt1 | contig 19967 bp, 15 predicted proteins | sample SalMarSW160130MG_FD_203081 | JGI IMG/M metagenome (GOLD analysis project Ga0315533, IMG submission 203081) | Salt marsh sediment microbial communities from the Plum Island Ecosystem LTER, Massachusetts, United States - Salt Marsh Sediment SW1601-30 ... | reverse complement strand
TGATGAGGCTGGATTCAAGATAGAGAGGAAGACAGGTTCTGGTTCCTATTCTCAGATAGCCACTGTAAGAGCCGATGTCACGAGTTACAGTGATAGTAGTAGGCTTAGTGCCGGCACTACCTATTATTATCGGGCGAGGGCATACAAGGGGACACTAAACTCCGATTACTGTGAAGAAGCCTCAGCTACGACACTACCACCGCCGTCAGCGGCGCCGGTATTAAAGTCGCCGGCAAAATGGTTCGACGGTACCCACCTTAACACCGAGGCTGGAGCCTGAACAAGCTGACTGAATGTGTAATTCTGTCAAATACTCAATTTCTTAATTAGAAAGGCCATATTTTTACCGAAGTTCCAAGCTGTTTCGAGTCCTTCTTCATCATGTTCCACTTCGCCTTTTTCTCGGCCGATAGCAACATTCCAGTACGTAGAGCCGGGAATAAAGAACCCTAGAATCTGAAACCAGAAGGTAAGTTGAGCAATTGTGAAGTTTTGGCCGGAACGTCGTGCCACTACCAATGGCCCACCAACCTTACCGTGAAAGGGTTCACCATTCCAGTGTGCGATGTAACCAACGCGCTCCATAAGCGCCTTAATCAGCGCCGTAGCCGAGCCATAATATACCGGAGAGGCTAGAATTATACCCTCGGCTTCTTTCATTCTGAGGTATATTGGAAATAGGTCATCCTTGATAGAGCAAATCTCTTGTTCTTTGCATGCCATACATGCAGTGCACGGTTTCATTTCCAGACCAGCTAACCGAATAAGCTCAGTATCCACCCCTCCTTCAGAAATCGATTTAAGCGTATGCTTGGTTAACAGTTCTGTGTTGCCATTTTTTCTTGGACTGCCGACTATACCTATGACTTTCATCTTGCGACTCCTTGTATTTGAGGTCAACGACGATCCCACCACTCAGGGTAGATCTGCATCAGCACCGGAGAGGGGTCGCAAAGAGGCCCAAGATACATAATGGGATAGCCAATTCCCCGGCTTTTAAGCGCCTTAAGTCCCTCGACGGCCTTAGCCATCATTCCCGGTGGCAGCGCCATAACCAGCTCATCCTCGGTAACAGCACCGAAAGCCCTCTCCCCCATGCAGGGAATAGCCAAGGCAGGCTTGCCGGTAGTATAACACTGAGCCAAGCCATCGGCACAAGAGCCTTCACCGATGAAGAAAAACTGAAAGCGCTCGTAGTCTTTAAACTGGAGCCCGTTCATCAGCAACATCATCTGCGCCGGGTTACCGTAGATTAAGATAACATCGGGGTCAAATTTACCGGAAGCTAGCGGGGCGAGCACGACGGCCTCTCCGGGTGGAACCAGGGGATATTCCGCCATCTGTTTTCTGGCTTCTTCCACGTTGGCAAACCAGCCAGTGGCAAAGGCATCTGCCTCCCAGGCGACCTGCTTTTCAGTAGTCGGCGCCAGACCATTAATTCGAGCGCAGCGCTCACCGAAGTTGTCTCTGGTGGCAGCTACTGTCAAGCCCATGGTTCGAGCCAGCGCTGGTACCTGGCAAAAAGAAGCCCGGCGGTCAAGCCGTATCACCTCCGGTATTTTATCCAGCTCCTCCAATTTCTCCAGTCTCTTGTAGGCAACAGGGCTTGCTTTCAGACGAAGCAAACACTCCATCTCCTGGCTAAGTCCTGCCCAGTCAATCACTGACGCTTTCTTCTTCACCATTTATTGCCTCCTTTCCCTTTGTCGTTTCCGTGGCCTTTCCTAGAGCGATGGGGAGTTGAATATTATAAATCATTCTATCAAGCATGGGAAGTGGTAACATAATGGCGTTCTGTGTGATATGCCTGATTACCGTTGCCCCAAACTGACTTTGGTGCACTAATCAAAATCTAGGCGGTCTTTCGCGGTGGCTAAGGTGTTTTACCTGTGGGTTGAAACGGGGAGCATGTTTCGTTCTACCGGGATTATTGCGAACCCTGCGGAGTCGCTCTACGCCAGCTAGCATAAGTTGACTTAACTGACCTCGTCATTCGGTCTTTTTCTTGGTCTTTCTCTTCTCACTACCCTGACGTTTGGCTTCAGGAGTGGAGGGCAAAGTGTACTGGACCAGCCGTTCCATTAAATTGTCATGGCTCTCGTCATCATTTCTTGCCATTTCCTCTACATTCACTCCGGGATAGAGATACTTAAATATCTCGTCTCTTAGCATATCGTGCAGCCTGATAAAGGTATGCTTGTCCTCATATGCTAGTGGCGACGTGATTTTCTGGATAAACTCCCAGCCTGCCAGAATTGCCGGTTTAAGGGCGTTCTCCGCCTTGCTGGTGATAGACACATTTACTATCCTGCGGTCCTTCCTGTCTCTTACCCTTCTGACCAGACCAGCTTTGACCATGCGGTCGACTATCATACTGATGCTGTTCGTGCTACGTCCTAACCACATGGCTAAGTCAGTTGGCCTTGCAGTACCACCGATGTGTTTTATAGCCACAAGCACTGCATACTGCTCCGTAGTAAGATTGTATTCACTATATATCTGGTCCTCACACATCTTAAGCAGGGCGCGGGTTCGGTGCGACACGTACCACAATCTCAAAATTAGATTTCCGTCTTCGAAATTTATCGTCATATTTAGCCTCTCCTTACTATTTCATGGGAACTTTGCTCGTTTGGGTCGCTTCTATATCTTTTATGCGTTGCCACTTCCTCGTATGCAGTAATATGGCGTTCCCTCTACTCTTCATTGATTGTTTACAAAGGGCATGGGTCGCCAAATGCCTTGTGGCTTCTTTTCTGTCCGCCTTAACCATGGCGTCAGTTTGCGAAAATATGGTCAGCACCTAGCCGTCCTTTTCTAGCCACAGGAGATGGTACTCGTCCTCTTCGGGGGACATGCTAATTAGCCTGCACATCTCCGGCAATATCTCTTGCAGAGTTACTCTCAATAGGCCCCTCAGTACCATGTGCCAGTAGTTACTCTTGGTTTACGCACTTTAATGCTAACATGAGAATAATTCACTGGCTATTGTGCTAACCTCTGATTTGCTCACGGGGTTAGCATGGTGTAGAATACCAAGGTGGCATGGTATTATATAGAGAAGCGCTCATCTTTGCCCCGAAGCACACCCGCAAAGTGAAGTTACGAAGAATGCCTATGGAAAAGATAAGGGTAGTGATAATAGAGGACGAAGCCCTGTTTCGAGAAATGCTGGTTGACGCTCTATCCCGGAATGGTGGTCTAGAGGTAGTAGACACGGCGGATGATGCTGGGAAGGCGATTGCGCTGGCCCGGCAGACCAAACCTGACGTGATGCTGATGGATATTGAGCTTGCCGGCGAAATGGACGGCATTGATGCGGCACTGGCAATCAAGAAGGAGAACCCTGAGATTGGCATCGTTATCCTCTCCGCGCATGATAATCCCCGCTATGTGACCAGCCTGCCGCTTGGAGACAGCACGGGGTGGGCATATCTTTTAAAGCAGACGGTTCGCGACGTATCCACAGTTGTCCAGGCTATTGAGGGATGCATGCGGGGTATGGTGATCATGGACCCGGCGGTGATGGCGAAGCTGCACCCGCGGAAAGGGTCTAATGTTTACAGACTTACACCCAGGCAGCAGGATGTGCTCCGGTTGCTTGCGGAGGGGTTCAATAATGCCACTATCGCCAGAAAACTGGCACTGACGGAGAGGTCCGTTGAAAGCTACATCAACGTCATCTATCAGCATCTGGGACTCTCCGGCGAGTCGGAAATCAACATACGGGTGAAGGCTGCCCTGGCGTTCCTGAAATCCTCGCAGCGAAGTTAGCGCGGGAGCAAGGATTGCGTAAACCCCGGCTAATTGCAGTGCGAGCGTGATATCGTAGTATGATAGAACCATACTACAATATAAGCGTTGAAAACTAGTAAGTCAAAGGATGGGAGTCGACATACCGACCTATTCTTGTTGATGACGATACCTGTTTAGAGATTAGCTGTGCCATTTGCTGGAAGCGAGCAAGCACTTTCAGGTATTGGGAGAGGCTGGTAGTGCTGCGGAGTGTCTTATTCTTATCAGTACCGTGACGCCGCATGTAGTTGTACTTGACGTTTATATGCCCGATTGGGACGGACTAGAATCGGCCTAATATATCAGGACGTACCTCTCGGCATTAAGACAATAGTGCCAAGCTCGCACAACTACCGTTTCTATTCCAGACTAGCCTGGCAAGAGGGCGCCGGGCCTTTATTCCAAAGGCTGACCTTCCTGTCACTGTTCTGTTTCAAGTCCGGTAAAAGGCAGCTCTGCCGTAACCCGTGTGCCCTTGCCGGGAATGTTCTCGATGGTGCAACTGCCTCCCGCCGACGCTGCGTAGTCCGAAATCAGCGAGAGGCCAATACCGGTTGAAGGTCTTGTTGTATTAGAGCCAGGACCATCATCCATCACCGTAAGGCGCAATATTCGACTATCAGACAGCGACAGTTTCGCCACTATATTGTTCGCCGCCGGCGTGTGTTTGGAGATATTGGTCAAGGCTTCCTCAGCAATGCGATACAGCGCCAGCTTCGCATTATCTGGAATAAGTCTTCTATTCGCTTGCTCTCTATCTCTCAGTTTTTTGTTCACCCGCAAATCGACAGGTAGCTTGGCGCTATACTCGTCTATTAGAGATTCCAGGGCGGTAGTTATTCCCATGCGTAAGATGGAAGGGAAAAGGCGATGGCTGATAGACCGTATGTGTTCGTTTTGCAGCTCCTCAAGTCTCTGGCGGATGTCAGCTAGCTCCTTGGTTATCCATTTTGACCGGGCCTTGGCCTCAAGCTCTGCAATCTTATGCTCCAGTAATATAAGCCGGCTTTGCACCGTCCCGTGAAGCTGACTGGCAATGTCTTTACGCAGGGACTCTTGAGCGTTGATAAGGCGCTGGCGTGATTTACTTAGCTCTTGCGCCCGTGCCGCGGCTATTTCGCGCTCGTGTGATTGTCTCTCCGTTTCTTTTTGCTGGGTGATGTCATGGAAAATGCCCAGTACACCGACAATTTTGCCTCTTTCATCTATGAACGGGGTCTTGAATGTTTCCACGGTCCTTTCTTGTCCGCGTTCGATGTATCTCTCTTCAATTCTTTCTGTATTCCCTGACTCAATCACTCTTTTATCGTCTGCTCTATATTTTTCGGCCAGGTTCCTGGGATAGAAGTCATAATCTGTATGCCCCGAGAACTCTGCGGGCTTTATCTGCAGGTCTTCGGCGAAATTGCTATTGCAGGAAATGTAAACTGAATTCTTGTCCTTAAAGAATATTTTCTGTGGGATATTTTCAACCAGAGTTCTGTATTTTCCTTCGCTTTCCATAAGAGCCTGTTCCGCCCGCTTACGCTCGGTGATATTCCGCACAAATACGACTACTTGCCCGCCCTCCAAATCAATGTAATTTGCGCTAACCTCAACATCAATTATCTTACCGTCTTTACGTCGATGCTGGGTCTCAAAAGATTCGTAACCCTGCGCCACTACCTTTTTCATATGCTGAACACTTTCTTCGGGCGTTTCTATCGCTTCAATATCAGGTATGGACATCTTAAGCAGTTCTTCACAAGTATAACCAACCATCTTACAGTATGAAGCGTTGACCTCTAGCAATCTAGCATCCAGACTCACGATATAAAAACCGTCAAGGGCTGTTGCTAATATTATCCGATGTTTCTCATCTGTGTGCTTGTGCTCGGTGATATTCCTGCCAATCTCAAGGCAGGAAACAACCCTTCCCTTGGCGTCTCTAATGGGATTAGCTGTAATCTCCCAGAAGGCGAGCTCCCCCGAGGGCAGTACCCGCTGCTTCTCTAAGATATGTGACTTACCATCCTTAAATGCCTCTTCTACCGGGCACCCGTCACACACCCTCTCTCTGCCTTCATAAGCTCGGTAGCATTTCTCCCCCACGTGGTCACCACCAGAAGCTATCCCCGTCTGTTTATTATGATAAATAATGTTATATTCTGTATCTTGTAGGGTGATGATGTATTCCATGGCATCCATTAGTGATGGCAGCTTATTATGCTTGGCTTGAAGCACCTCCTTAGCCTGTTTGAGTGACGGATTCAGTGAGGAATCTGTGGAATTACGTGGCGAGGTATACTTCGCTTTCATCATTATATCTCCTTACGTACCGTTTTCTTGCCGGTAACATCCCCCTAGCTTAAGGCTGCCATGTCACTGGAAATAATACCATTTACCTGATTACTTCTGCCAATACCTATCCTCGTCCAGTACCTTAATGACGCGTCACCTCCTTTTTTGCAAATAGCACTCAAGGCACTCCTGAGGCGTAGGGTAGCCCAAATATTGACGAGGACGATGGGTCAGGTGTGCTCGCTCCACATAGTCGTTTAACTCGGGTGAATTGGGTAGAAGTACGAACAACCTGAGCACAAGGAAATTTAAGAAATGAATAAATTAGATGGTATACATAATAGAGTTAAAAGGCACAAGGTACGTGTACCGGAATACAGCACATGGTCTTAAGTCATGCTCGTCTGCCAATTCCGACCCTTCCCCGATAGGAAAGCACTTTATTTGATTTTAACTCTCAGTCTTCTTATAATTCACCGTTGCGACAAAAATTGTGTCTTTTTACATGCCTTCAAAGGCACTTCCCTTCAGATGTCAAAGGCAAATTAGACACCCCAGGCAAAGTAATTTCTAAGGAGGCAATTGAATGGTGACTAATGATGGTTTTGATAGATTTAGCGGGTCTCCCGATTATGTTATTTCGGAGCCGTTGAAAAATGCTGTTAATGTAACCATAGCTTTAGAAAGACCTTTATTGATCAGGGGAGAGCCAGGGACAGGGAAAACCTTACTTGCTCACAGCATTGCTAATGGGTTGGGAAAAAGGTTGATTGTATGGAACATAAAATCAACAACCAAGGCTCAAGAGGGGCTATATGTCTATGATACTGTGCAAAGGCTCAATGACAGTCGCTTCGGCGGCAGTGATGTTTCTGACATCAAACAATATATCAAGCTAGGCAAATTGGGACAGGCCTTCGTTTCTCCAGAGCAGGTGGTACTCCTCATCGACGAGATAGATAAAGCTGACCTGGAGTTCCCCAATGACCTCCTCAACGAACTGGAGGAAATGAGCTTCTACATACCGGAGACTAATGAGACCATCACTGCCATCCACCGGCCCATAGTGGTGATTACCAGCAATGCCGAGAAGGAACTTCCGGACGCTTTCCTGCGGCGTTGCATATTCCACTATATCGAATTCCCTCACTCAGAACTGATGGAAGAAATCGTCAGGGTGCATTTCCCGAATATCAAGGATAGCCTTCTTAGTGAAGCTCTAAAGACCTTTTACAAGCTCAGGGAGATTGACGATTTCAGAAAGAAGCCGTCGACAAGTGAGCTCATAGACTGGATTCGCGCTCTCATTGCTGGAGGCATACCCCATGACAAGATCTCAAGCGAGATACCCTTTGTGGGCACGCTGCTGAAGAAAGAAACAGACTACGATTATTTCGTAGCACGAATGGGTAGGAAATATTATCACTGAAAAATGGATGCCTAGGGAATGCTCCGTTGAGAACAGGTAAGAGGCCTATATGTTCACCGATTTCTTCTATACCTTAAAAAGAAGGAAAGTGCCCGTCTCGATTGTCGAGTGGATGACGCTGATGGAAGCCCTTTCTAAAGGTTGCATCTCCAATCTAGACGAATTTTATTATCTAGCGAGAGCAATATTAGTTAAAAGCGAGGCTTACTACGACCACTATGATGTTGCCTTTCAGGAGTATTTCAAGGGGATAGAAGCTCCGGCAGAGATTTCAGAGCAAATTATGGAATGGCTCAAGGACCCTATAAATAAAATGACCCTTACCGAAGAAGAGCGAGCTCTATTTGATAGTATGGATTTCGACGAACTCTTAAGGGAGTTTGAAAAGAGGCTCAAAGAGCAAACAGAGCAGCATGACGGAGGTGGTCACTGGATTGGCAGAGGAGGTACGTCTCCCTTTGGACATTCTGGATACCATCCCGCTGGCATCAGGATAGGTGGTGAATCAGGAGGCAGGCACGCCATACAAATCGCCCAGGAGAGGAGGTTCCGAAATTATCGTAGTGACCTGATTCTCGATGTTCGCCAGATCAAGATGGCTCTGAGAGGGCTACGGCAGTTGAGCCGAATCGGCCCTGAGGATGAGCTGGATTTAGAAAGAACAATTGGCGCTACCTGTAAAAATGCCGGTGAGATCGAGATGGTATGGGCAAGAAGCAGAAAGAATGCGGTGAAATTGCTTCTATTGATGGATGTTGGCGGCTCTATGGTTCCTTTTGCCAGATTGTGTAGCCAACTCTTCTCTGCCGCTCATTCCAGTACTCACTTCAAGGACTTCCAATACTTCTATTTCCACAATTGTATATACGATAACCTTTATCAGGATATTGAGAGACAGGAAGCAGTGAGCACCGACCATCTATTGCGTATTCTCGAGCCGGACTATAAAGTGGTATTAGTCGGAGACGCCAGAATGGCGATGCAAGAGTTAACGGAGAGATACGGGGCTATTTACTACTATGAACGTAACGAGGTTCCAGGGCTGCTCAGGCTGAAGCAGATTGCTGAACATTTTACTCACTGCGTCTGGATAAATCCAGTGGAGCCATATTATTGGAATCACCCCACTGTTCTGGTGGTTGAAAAGTTCTTTCCCATGTTTGAGCTTACACTCGATGGTCTTGGACAGGCAGTGAAAAAACTGGTTGTTAAAAAATGATTCCTTGCCTTACACGACAGCCCAATTTGTTCAATAGGAACAAACTGACAGAATATTGACTAGGGACAGCGAATGGCTCGCGCTAACCTGCTTGATTTAAACTATTGATATTGGGGATGTGGTGTAACGTATCGTGTTCATTCCTATAACGGCCAGCGTGAGAGGAAGAATAGGCCGATTTCACAGAAACATGCGACACCGTGTGCTAGAATAAAGTATCAATATTGCAAAGGAGAGTGGATATGAAGCAGGCTGATGTAGTTATCGTGGGTGGAAGCGCTGCCGGTATTGAGGCAGCGATTACTGCTAGAAAGCAGTACTCTTCTAAGAAGGTTATTGTTATTCGAAGGGAAGAAAGGACTCTCGTACCTTGCGGAATCCCTTATATCATGGGGACTCTGGGCTCTGTAGAGAAGGACATCTTGCCAGTCGCTATGCTGGGCAATGCTGAGCTGATAATTGATGAGGTCATATCTATTGACAGAAAAGCGAAAACTGTAACTACTGCCAAGGGAGAGATTATTGGCTATGACAAACTGATACTTGCCACCGGCTCACGACCGGTTGTACCTCGCATGCCAGGCACAGACTTAAGTAATGTATTCACTATCAGAAAAGAGATAGATTATCTCGAGAAACTACAAGAGGCTCTGAAACAAGCTAAAGACGTGGTGGTCGTTGGTGGTGGCTTCATCGGAGCTGAGTTCGCTGATGAGTGCCGCAAGATGGGACTTAGAGTGACTGTTGTCGAATTATTAGAGCACTGCCTTTACCTAAACTGTGACGAAGATTTCTGTATCAGCGTAGAGGACAAGATGAGAAAGGTGGGTGTGCAGGTGAATACTACCTGTCGAGTAAAGGCAATTGTTGGGGATCAGAAATTGGATTATGTGGAGTGTGAAAAAGGGCTGCATTTCAAGGCAGACGTAGTAATTTTAGCTTTAGGCGTGGTACCAAATACTGAGTTGGCTAGCGATGCCGGACTAGAAATTGGTGAGCAGAAAGGCATATTAGTTGACCAGTATATGATAACCAGTGACCCCGATATCTTTGCCATTGGCGATTGTGCTGAGAAGTTTTGTTTTTTCACTGGTAAGCCAACGGCTGTTCGTCTTGCTTCAGTAGCTAGCAGGGAGGCTAGAATCGCCGGGGCTAATCTTTTTCAACCACGACGGCGCAGAAATCAAGGGACCATAGGTGTATTCGCAACTATGATTGCGGATACCTCTACAGGAGTAGCTGGCCTCACCGAGAGGGTAGCTCAGGACCTCGGGTTCGACCTAGTTATTGGAGAAGCTGCTGCGCCGGACAGGCACCCCGGGTCAATGCCTGGAGCTAGAGAACTACGCGTCAAGCTGATCTTTGATAGAAGTACAGCAAAACTAATAGGTGGAGAGGCCTGTGGAGGTGTTACTGCAGGTGAGATTGCTAATATTTTGGCCCAAGCTATCGCCGCGGGAATGACAGCCAACGACATAGCCCTTTCTCATGTGGGTACCCACCCTGCGCTAACGGCATCACCCCTAGTCTATCAGATTGTGAACGCTGCTGAAGAGGCTATAATCAAACTGCCCCGGTGATGTAAATTTGATTTATCAAATATAATGTAAACAGAATATAGAACTTGGGAAGAAGAGGTAATACCGCTAACCTGTTGCATTCATAAATACCGATTTTTAGAAGCCACTATCCTTGTAATGGTACTTGCCTCTAGGGATAAAGAAATGAATTCTACCTATCGATACCTTTGCTTGAAAAACTGAAGCTAAATGGAGCTGGGGTGACAATAGACAGAACTTTCACGCTTGCCTTTGCTTTAACTCTTTAGCAATTATAGCCAGAGACTGCGTGAAGGTCAAAGTGACTGAGATACTTAGCTTAAGACCCCAAGATAAGGAAAGGCTTAATTCCCACGCACTAAAGCGCTTCAATGATTGGCAAGATCGCATTATGAGGGAAACACCGCAGCTACGGCAACTCAACATAGAGCAGATTAGAGCAGACTTGGATACTTATCTACATGACGACGAGAGGGTTGAATTTAACAATTGCTTAGCCGATATAACAAGGTGGCTGTCCGGGTGTATGGACACTGGAGATGGCTATTTCCCATATGCCTATGACACACGGGTTATCGGCCCGATGTTCCGGGTCGAATCGTTGTTAATAGAGGCATATCAGGCCAAGGAGGCTGAGGAAAAGTGGAATGCTGCCTGCAAAGCAGTAAATCCGCCGCTTAGTGATGCCAAGATGTATTTTGGCGATGAGGAATATGAGGGGTTCATAAAGGCTGCTCGGCAAGCCATTCACGTCTACACTGAGAAAGGGGAAGATTATCTCAGTGATGTGGGAAGCCTTGATTACTGCCGGTATTTGGAGCGGATCCGCAACAGGAAGGAGAAAGAGAGACAATTATTCCTAGCGAAACTTGCTGCTCAAGAATTCAATCGACGACTCAATGAGGAAAAGGTGAGGCTGCAGGCATTGCTGTCTCCCAACAGAAAAGCCACCGAGAGCTACTTTAGGAAACAAGTCAGGGATCGCCGCTATACGGGTCAGAATTTTTTCGGCTGTTATCCAGGAAGGAAGAGCAGGATTTCGATAAGATACTTGTTGGAATTAGCAGGAATAAGGCAGAGGAACTTGTGTCTAATGACTTCCGTCCCTTCATTGCCAGTGAATGCTGGAGGTCTTTTTTCCTTTTGCCTTCAGCCGACTATATCTTGGAAGAGGTCCCGTGTCTGGGTTTCATATTCGATGTCTTCGCCGTTGTTGAGACCGGCGTGTGGTTGAAGCCTGGACAGAAGAAGTTTAATGGCTACGTTTTTGACTTTCTGTGGAGAGAGGAAAAGGAAAGCTCATCAGTAAAAACACAAGAGTTCCTTGGTTATCACCATCTTGTACTCACTCCGGAAGAACTTGGTGGGTGGAGCTTCTGGCAGAATATCCCATTGGTTCTTCTGAAGGGATTGCTCAGCGGCGAGACGTGGCCAGGTGGAACCGTAATAGTTTCAGCCTCAGATGACGATGTGACTTATGAAGTTGAAGGATTCGCGGAGGAAGTTGAGATCCCCACTCAGTTTGCGGAGTACCTTGAGCGTATCGGTAGCATTGATGAGATGGTTGGCGTGGGCATCATGACCAAAAAGGTGGGCAACATTGTAAAGGCTGCACTTAGTGAGCTTGAGGTAAAACGTAAAATTTCACCAGCTAGAGAGAAGGGCAGAAGAAGAGACAGCGTGAAGGAAAGGACTTTTCATTTATTTGACGAAGATAAAAGGCCGGGCGACGCCGAGGTCAAGTCTCTTGGCATAAAGCCAAATACAGCGTATCGCTATTATCAAGAATGGAAGAAGACTCAGAATCACACTTAGCTGTAGCGTTGTCAAGGTGATAAATCATAGCGGTAATCATAGCGGAAAATCATGGTAGCAGTCCTAGGTAATCATAGCAGTCAATCATAGTGCTAATCATAGTAAATCATAGTAGAAAATCATAGTGGTAATGACAGTACTTTCCCAGCTTAGTAGAGTCTAGGTGGAAACCGTCAGGCTGAGTTAAGGTATAAGCGTAGCCAGTTTGCCTGCCGATTCTCAATGCACAACAATCCGATCGCTTGTGTAGTTAGGTAACAAAACAGGCTTTTGTTGCCTATGCTGCACATTTTGGGCACTCGTATTGTTTGGGCAGATTTTCTGTGAAGCAGCAAAGTAGGTGGTAGATGGCAATTGAGAACTTAATTACCATGGCGTCGAGGAAGTCCCGTGGCAGATGGTGCCAGTAATACTGGCTTTACAATAGGCATATTACGGACAATAATATTATGGTCAAGCTGAGCTTACTATTCTAGATACTGGCCAGTCTCTTTAAGCTAATAAACCTTCCGGTACAAGACCATCAAGCTGTAATTACCGTCCATAGAGTGCAGTTAATTCCCTTAACCTGTCTTTGATTTCTTCGGTCAGCATATCAGGCACAAAACGCCAACACCAGTTCCCCTCCGTGGTACCTGGAAAATTCATCCTGGCTTCGCTGCCCAATCCCGAAACATCTTGCATAGGGATGATAGCTGTATCGGCGACTGACATCAAAGCCAGATGGATGAAATCCCAATTGAGCTCGTGCCCATCTGTGCCAAGATACTTCAAGGCAACCTGCTTCTCCCTCTTCTGCTCCTCCCTGCCCTGAGTGGTAGCTTCTATCGCGATATCCTTGAACCAACCAATGGTTGTATTGTTGTCATGGGTGCCAGTGTACACTACGCAGTTTCGCGGGTAGTTGTGAGGCTTGTAATCATCAGCTTTGGGGTCACTGCCAAAGGCAAACTGGAGAACCCGCATCCCCGGAAAGCCGAGCTGGTCTCTAAGTGCGTCTACTTCTGGTGTGATTACCCCTAAGTCCTCGGCAATAATGGGTAGGGTGCCTAATGCCTTCTGCACGGTTTTAAAGAGTTCAGCCCCCGGTCCGGAGACCCACCGCCCGTTCATGGCAGTGATATCTGTGCCTGGAACCTCCCAGTATTTCTCGAAGCCGCGAAAATGGTCCAACCTGATGATATCCACCAAGGCATGTGTTGCCCGGAAACGCTCAATCCACCACGTATAGCCGTCCCTGGCCATTACATCCCAGCGATAGAGGGGATTTCCCCATAACTGCCCTGTCTTGCTAAAGTAGTCAGGCGGCACCCCGGCCACCACCGTTGGTTTACCACTGGCATCCAGATAGAACATTTCTGGATGCGACCAGACCTCAGCGCTATCAAGCGCAATAAATATGGGCATATCACCGATGAGCCTGATCCCATGCTCATTACAATACTTCTTTAGTTCGGACCACTGCTTAAAAAACTGGTATTGTTGATATTTGTGGTGGCAGATTTCGTGGTCCAGCTTCTTGCTCCAGCGTTCGAGAGACTTCGGCTGCCGTCTTCGGATACCTTCCTCCCAGGTGTTCCAGGCGGCGAGTCCATGAGCCTCTTTTAATGCCATAAACAAGGAGTAAGTTTCAAGCCAAGAGGTGTTCTGCTGACAGAAAACTTCGAATTGCTCCTGCTCACCTGGAGCAGCTTTCCTCTGGAAGGTCTCAAAGGACTTTTTCAACAAGGGCATCTTAAACTTGATAACTGAGCCATAGTCAACCCTATCTTTAGGGAAGGAAGGCCTATTCTCTAAGTCAGCAGGTTCCAGGAACTTATCTTTAACCAGTCTTTCCAGACTTATAAACAGCGGATTTCCAGCGAAGACAGAAAGGCACTGGTATGGAGAATTGCCGTAGCCGGTGGGGCCCAGGGGCAGAATCTGCCAAATATGCTGCCCAGTGCTAGCCAGAAAATCTACGAACTGATAAGCCTCCCTTCCCAAGTCTCCTATCCCGAATTGACCCGGAAGTGAGGTCGGGTGCAATAATATGCCGCTTGCTCTGGGAAAGCTCATGCTATGCTCTCCTCACAAAATCTTAGCATTGCTTTGTTAGGATTCCAAGAGCAGTATCACTTCGGCGGGGTCAAGTACAACAGTCTGCCCTAAAACCGGCAGTTCGGGCGAGGAGTTCTCGCTCCGGCAAATGCGATGCAAGCGATGCCGGGGGCTGAGGGCAATGCCATCGAGGGTTACTGTTGTATGTCTGCCCTTACTCTTATTTACCAAGACCCAAGCTAGCTGCCCAGAAGCTTGCTCTGAACGCCGTTCTAGCATAAGAGTGCTCCTATCGCTTGTGACCGTCTTTAGTTCCCCCTCACCATGGAGCAGAGGATGTTCTATCTTGAGTTTGTTAACCCTCTTTATGAATCTCTGGATATCGAACGAGGCTGTCTCCCAATCTGTAGGGCGAGTGGAAACAACGTCCAATTTTTTCCTGAAGCCGAACTCGTAGCCGATAGGTATCATAAGCCCGGCGGAGAATGATGCGGCGAAGGCATAGCGCTGACGCTGCACAGCCTCGTTGCCACCCGTATCAGCAGCAAGGCGAGTCGTGTCATGACTCTCGGGGAAGGAGACCGATGGGGCAATCTTGCCGAACCTCTCATGCTGCTCCAGACACCACGGCCGCACAAAGTCCCACCACTTGGAACTATTAAAGAAGTAATGCAGCCCGGCATCGTGCAGCGCCAAGGCTTCCTCTTCAGCGCATCCCAGCGTTTCAGCAAAAAACATCGCCTCCGAGTCGATACTTGCTGTTTCCTCAACGAGATAGCGCCATAGGGTAGCAGGTATCTTGTACGCTGCATCACACCGGAAGCCTTTGAACCCCAGCCGAAGGTAGCGTTTTACAAGCTCGGCCCAGTAAGCCCAGAGACCTTCCCTGTCACTTGAACCTTCGTTGTCTATCTCCGATAGGTCACCCCATACCGTCACCTTTTCCGGGTCATCAGGGTCCCGGGCGAAAGGGCTGACGATTTCACCATGTTCATCATGGGCATACCAGGCTGGGTGTTCGTTAATTAAAGGGCAGTCCCGTGAACTGTGGTTGATGACCAGGTCCATCATAGGCCAGAGCCCTAAATCCTGGAATCCTCGAAGAGTTTGCGCCAAGATGGCCAGGTCGTCCTTCTCGGTATCGGGAGGCAGGAATTGCGGATTAATACGGTAGTGGTGCTTTACAGCATACAAGCTGCCAGAAAACCCCGGGTAATGGATTGAGTTGATGTACAGCCAGTTGAAGCCCATTTTTGCGACGCGGGATGCGTGCTGGAGCCAATCAGGCATAGTTCCTGCTAAACGAGGGAACAGATTGTAAATAAGGGGGATCTGCCTTTGATTGTTCACGAGAACTTACTGACTTTTTTTATTATCTTCCCCAGTATACAATATAATATAAACTATGACAAAACCTGTTATTGACATTGGGACAGGGTCTGCAAGTTGGTAGAAGATGAATATAATCCAAGCTGACCGTTTTTGCCAGCTTGGGAGTGAGGCTACAAAGATACTCACCAGGATAATCTATGAGTAAAATCAAGAGCAAACCTTACTTTTGAAAGAAATGATAGCTTCGGCAAAGGGGCCTACTTATAACTGAGGCTCATAGCAGGAGTTTGAAATTGGGTGACAATGCTGATGATTTGATTCTTAGCGTTGACCTTGGAGGCACCAAAATACTGACGGCGGTGACCAACTCTCAGGGGAAAATGCTATCGCGCGACCACAGTATAACGCCAGCCACAAAAGGCCATGAAGCAGTTATCCAGTCTATTTTGGAGTCTGCGCAGCGTGCTTTAGAGCAGGCAAATGTTGCCATTTCAGAGCTTACTGCCATAGGGGTTGGGGCGCCCGGTCTCTCAAATCCCGAGACGGGCATCCTCTTCACCTCACCGAATCTGCCAGGATGGCGAGACGTTCCCCTAAGAGATATAATGCAAGAAAGGCTGGGCAAGAAGACCTTTCTCATCAATGATGCCAATGCCGCTGCCCTGGGGGAATTTTATTTCGGCGCTGCCCGGGGTGTTCGTAACTTCATCTATATTACGCTCAGCACAGGCATCGGCGGAGGCATTGTCATTGATGGCAAAATTTATAGTGGAGCTATTGGTGCTGCCGGCGAGGTGGGGCATATGACCATTGATGATGAAGGTCCAATCTGCAACTGTGGAAACAGGGGTTGTTGGGAAACGCTGGCCTCGGGGACAGCCCTGGCCAGGGAGGCAAGGCATCGGATTAAAGAAGGAATCAGGACTTCTATCCTGGAATATGCCGAGGGTGACGTAGAAAAGGTGACGGCACAGGTCATTCATAGTGCTGCCGAGCAGGGTGATAGCTTGGCTAAAGAACTTATTGCTCGGACCGGCTACTATGTAGGTGTGGGGCTGGCCAATTTAGTAAACATATTCAACCCGGAGTTGATAGTTATCGGTGGTGGTTTATCAAACATCGGCGGCATGCTGCTCGAGCCGGCCTTCAGGGTGGCTGGAGAGAGAGCATATAAAGAGGCTTTCCAGACTGTGCGCTTTGCTTCTGCTGAGTTGGGTCGAAATTCCGGCGTGCTCGGTGCCGCTGCCTTTGCCCTCCAAGAGATGAAAAGGCAAAGCCCCTGAAATCCAAGGTTTTGCTGCTGGAAGATGTAGTTATAACAAAGTTTGAGAGGGGAAGGATAATCTAGGAGGTATCTATGGAAAGGATCGGCATATTGACCAGCGGCGGCGATGCCCCGGGCATGAATGCTTGTATACGGGCGGCAGTGCGTGCTGCCTTGGCCAACAACCTTGAGATTTTTGGCATAAGGCGTGGCTACGCCGGACTCATCCGAGGTGAGATGGAGCCCCTGGACAGGAGATCCGTCGCCAATATTATCCACCAAGGTGGGACGATACTGGGCACCGCCCGCTCACCCGAATTCATGACCAGCGAAGGCAGGGCCACAGCTATAGAGAACCTGGAGAAGAGGGGTATCGGGGGCCTGATTCTTATCGGGGGCGACGGCACTTTCCGTGGCGGCACCGTCCTATCGCAAGAATGTGGCGTTAGCATCATCGGTGTGCCGGGGACGATAGATAATGATGTTTATGGCACCGATTACACCATAGGCTTTGACACCGCCGTAAATTGCGCACTGGAGGCCATTGACCGTATTCGGGACACCGCCCTGTCTCATGAACGCCTATTTTTCGTGGAGGTGATGGGGCGCCACACTGGATTCATTGCCCTGGAGAGTGGTGTCGCTGGTGGCGCCGAAGAGTTGCTTATCCCCGAGGTTCCCATGAATGTTGATGAACTTTGCTCACATCTGGAAAGGAGCTTCAAGGGAGAAAAGAAGAGTGCCATCGTGGTAGTGACGGAAGCTGAGCAGCCAGGCGATAGCTTCCGTATAGCCCAAGAAGTGAAGGCTAAGTCGGGTTTCGATTCCAGGGTATGTATCTTAGGGCATATTCAGCGAGGAGGTTCGCCGACGGCGCGTGACCGAGTTCTTGCTGGCAAGCTTGGTATCGCGGCTGTACAGGCACTCCTGGCTGGCAAAAGCGGATACATGGTGGGTGAGGTAAATTGGAGAGTAGCCTATACTCCGCTTCAATATACTTGGGAAAAGGAAAAGGAGTTGAACGTTGAGCTTGTAGAGATGAGAAAGCTCCTTTGTGAGTAAAAGAAAGGACATGGTCTGCCGTGAGGTGATGTGATGAACATATCTATCGGCAAGCTAAGAGGGCTCCAGCAATTGGCTGATTCCAAGGGCATGATGACAATGTGTGCCATTGACCACAGGGGAGCGCTTAAGCGGGCCCTGAACGAGAAAAACCCTGATGCTGTGAGTTACCAGGACATGGTTGATTTTAAGCTTGACCTCTGTCAAGCGGTAGCGCCTTTTGCCAGTGCCATATTGCTTGACCCGGAATATGGAGCCGGTCAGGCTATAGCTGCGGGTCTCTTGCCCGGGTCTAAGGGATTTCTTGTCAGCATGGAAAAGACCGGCTATACCGGAGACAGCACGGCTAGAATTACTGAGCTTCTGCCCGGCTGGAGCGTAAAAAAGGTGAAGAAAATGGGGGCCTCAGCGGTCAAGCTTTTAATCTACTTCAGGCCCGACCTAAAGGATGTCGCCTCCAAACAGCTCGATTTGGTGGCAAGGCTAGCCGACCAGTGCCTTGAAGAAGATATGGCCTTCCTGGTCGAGCCAGTAAGCTATCCTATTGAAAAAGCCGGGACATCATCGAAGAAGTTTGCTGAGGTAAAGCCTGGTCTGGTAATCGAAACTGCTCGGCAGATTACTGCCTCGCCCATTGATGTGTTGAAAGCAGAATTCCCGGCAGATATTAAGTTTGAGCAAGATGAGGGAAAGCTGCTGGGGTTGTGCCAGGAGTTAAACCAGGCATCCCGACTACCCTGGGTGCTGCTCAGTGCCGGTGTTGACTTTGAGTCGTTCAGGAAGCAGGTGAGGATAGCCTGTAAGGCGGGAGCCTCCGGTTTTTTGGCAGGGCGAGCCCTGTGGCAGGAGGGCGCCCAAATTCGTTCTCGGGATGAGAGGATGAATTTTTTCCAGAATACGGCTGCTCCAAGGTTGAAGGAGCTAGCTGAGATAGCTGATAGCTATGGTAAGCCCTGGTATTCCAGGCTGGGGGCTGAAAACGGCAAATTTGCCCCGGTGACTGAGGGCTGGTATCGGAGTTATTGATAGGTAATACTCTGGCAGAGCTAGGCGGTGATATGAAACGCTCCAACCTTTTTGAAAGACGAACCAAGATAGTGTGTACTATCGGTCCAGCTACTGGTTCAGCCGTTGTGATTGAGCAACTGATAAGGGTTGGCATGAATGTCGCCAGGCTTAATCTATCCCACGGTACCTACAGGGAACACGCCCGTCATATCCAGACCGTAAGGAAGCTGTCCCAGCGTCTGGCAATCCCTGTTGCTATCCTTATGGACTTGCCCGGGCCAAAGTATCGCGCGGGCAAGCTGAAAGATGGTCAGGCTACGCTGAAAAAGGGTGCGCAGGTTATCCTCACCACAAAGCAGATGGAGGGAGATGATGGAGTAATACCAATTAATCTTCCTACCTTTCCTCAGGATGTAAAAGTGGGGGATACCGTGTTACTTGATGACGGTGCAATGCAACTCAAGGTACTTGAGAGGCAAGGCACAGAGGTTAGATGTAGGGTCATGGTTGGGGGGATACTCACCGAAGGACGGGGGCTGGTGGTGCCTGGCATGCGTACCTCTGCCCCTTTCATTACCGATACTTTACGAGAATGCATTCTCTTTGCTGTCAGGCAGCAACCTGATTACCTGGCTCTCTCCTTTGTCAGCAATGCTAAGGATGTAACCAGTGTAAGAGCTATATCATGTGAGAACGATGCAGATATACCAATTATTGCCAAGATTGAAAGGGGCGTGGCAGTTAACAAATTTGACAGTATACTAGCAACCAGCGAAGGCATAATGGTAGCGCGAGGAGACCTTGGCGTCGACATCCCTCTGGAGAAAGTGCCACTGGTGCAGAAGGAGATTATCAGGAAATGCAATCAGGCAGGTAAGCCGGTAATTACCGCCACTCAGATGCTGGAATCAATGGTGAATACTCCCCGGCCAACTCGGGCTGAGGTCAATGATGTGGCTAATGCCATATTTGATGGTACTGATGCCATCATGCTCTCAGCCGAGACCTCCATCGGGAAGTATCCGGTGCAAGCAGTTAAAATGATGGCGAAGATTGCCCGGGAAGCAGAAGATGAACTACCCTACGAGCAGATACTATCGGAAGGAGGCAGGTGGTTGGAGCATAAGACGGATGAACTGATAAGTTATAGTGCCTGTCATACGG
>Ga0315533_1001236_pt1 | contig 19974 bp, 16 predicted proteins | sample SalMarSW160130MG_FD_203081 | JGI IMG/M metagenome (GOLD analysis project Ga0315533, IMG submission 203081) | Salt marsh sediment microbial communities from the Plum Island Ecosystem LTER, Massachusetts, United States - Salt Marsh Sediment SW1601-30 ... | reverse complement strand
TATTGAACTGGCGAGGCTCCTTTTCCTTAATCCCGATATCCTGCTGCTCGACGAACCTACAAACTATCTCGATCTGGAGACGCAGCGCTGGTTTGAGACTTACCTGAAGCGCTATCACGGCGCTGTCCTGGTCACGTCGCATGACCGAGCCTTTCTCAACAATGTTGTGAGCAAGGTCATAGCCATCGAGGATGAGGGCGTTATCTTCCACCACGGCGATTATGATAGCTACGTTCGTGCACGCGAGAAGGATATCGAGACTCGCCAGGCAGCCGCCCGGCGACAGGAGCTAGAAATCAGACGGCAGATGCGTTTCATTGAGCGCTTCCGAGCCAAAAATACCAAGGCTTCTCAGGTGCAGAGCCGGGTCAAGCAACTGGGCAAGATTGAGCGGATTACAGTTCCTCGGGCAACGAAGAAGATACATTTCAACTTTAGCGAGCCTCCGCGGAGCGGTCGCGTCGTAATCGAACTCAAGCACGTTGCCAAGTCTTACGGGCAGCATGTTGTATACCAGGATCTTAACCTGCTACTGGAGCGGGGAGATCGCACTGCCATAGTAGGGATAAATGGGGCTGGGAAGACAACCCTTCTGCGCATGCTGGCGGGTTTTTTACCCTTTGAAAGAGGGCAGCGCGTACTCGGTCACAATGTGACTACGGCATACTTCGCCCAGTATTATATAGAATCTCTCAACCCCTACAACAGCATCATTGAGGAATTACGGAGCGTAGCACCGGACGAGCTGGAACAGCGCTTGCGTGGACTGGCCGGGGCATTCCTCTTCAGCGGTGACGATGTGACGAAGAGGATATCGGTGCTCTCAGGTGGGGAAAAGACCCGCGTCGCCATTGCCAGGATGCTCGTAAGGCCAGCCAATCTCCTTCTTATGGACGAGCCAACCAACCACCTGGACATTGCGTCCCGCGAGATTTTGACCGATGCCCTGGATGCTTACAAAGGGACCTTGTGTTTCATCACTCACGACCGTACCCTCATCCGGGAGATCGCCAATAAAATCATCCAGGTGCGGGACGGCCAGGTAACGGTTTTCCCCGGTAGTTACGACGATTATCTATGGCAGAGCAGGTCACCGGACGGTCAAGCGGAAATGATGGAAACGCAGCCTGGTATAGGGCAGCTACGTCAGCCACCAACGGCCGTGAGAAAGCGCCGGCCCAAAGCACTCGAAGGCCGGCTGCGGAATGAATACTACCGCGCCATATCGCCGGTAAGGGAACGCATCACAGAAATAGAGCAGGAGGTGGCAGCGAGCAGCAAGCGAATTGAAGAAATCGAAGCTATGATAGCTGACCCCGCCCATTACGAGGATTCGCGGAACGTAGTTGCTGTGAATCGTGAATATATGACGCTAAGAGAAAAGGTGGCGAGGTTGACGACCGAATGGGAGGGCCTGATGGGCGAGGCTGAGCGGATAGACCTGGAGTATCGCAGGACGCGGGAGGAGTTGGCAGGATAACGGTTGGGCGAGAGGAATGAAGGGCCTGGCGAATCTTTGGGCTACCTTAGCCTTCAGCAGTTCCTTGAGTGTTACTTTGAAAACAAAAGAAAGGAGGTGATGTGTCATAAGGTACTGAACTAGGACAACCCATTGACAAAAATCTTGTGTGGCGGTTATCATTTGTGAACATCTGAATGAGTCTTACTATGGGATAAGACTGATGAGGTCATTAGATTGGCAGGTAACAGCAACAACGATTTATTGCGATGCTGTGGATGATGAGGTGACCATATTGGTCTACAAAGATTGGAGTACAAAGTGCACTGGTTATAAGAAGTGTGTTGAGAGTCTACGGCAAGGGGAATAAGGAAAGCGTGGTACCCATTGGGGCAAAGGTACAGAGAGCCGTATGGAAATATTTACAGCGCTACCGTCCACAACCAACCAACCAACCCTGCCCCGCCACTGAAGGAATCACCTCCCCACCACCTTTGATAAGGACGACTAGTTTGGTTAATGCTGTAGCCATCTTTTTGCTTTGATGCAGGCTCAACCGTTCCAAAATTATATCATATCCACCTAATGCTGCGCCGCTCTTGCCGGAACTGGTGTTATCTTGCGGGGGGCAATGAGCCACATCAGCACGGCGGCGGAAATTAACGACCCCAGAATTATGAAGAAGGCAAAGAAGTAGCTATTGGTTTTATCATGGATAAATCCGGCAAGCGGGGGACCGATGGCACCTCCTAGGGAGAAGCCTAGTGTTATAGTGCCCAGGATGGAGCCAAAGTGTCTTCCCTGAAATAGGTCGGCTGCCGCGCTGTAAAACACTGGTCCGGCAGCGCCAACCCCAAGACCAAAGCAGGCCGCAAATAGTACTGGCATCCAGAGGTGAGAGGCATCCCGTATCAGGAATAAGAGGGATATTGCCCCGGCGCTCAGCAGGCAGCTTGGTATGAAGACCCTTTCCCGCCCAAAGCGGTCGGAGAGGAAGCCGCACAGGGTTCCGAGGATGAAAAGGATGCCAAACACGCTGTAGATATTGGCTGCCATCATGGGTTCGTAGCCAACATCCCTAAAGAAGTAAACCATATGGGCTATTGCTATCTGCTCGGTAAGACCGAGGAAAAAAAAAGCAACGAGAAAGAGTAGCCAGAATTGATAGGTCTTCATCGCCCGAGGCAGTGTCCAAGTAGTGGCTGCCCATTTGCCTTCCCCAGTCTGGGGCTCATCGGGGTCTTGGGGCTGGGGTGGTTTCTGAGGTGCACCATCGGGCAGAAGCCCTTTTTCCTGGGGGCTGCGGCGTATCAAAAGGCTGCATAGCGGCACAATAATGGCAATGGGGAGGATTCCGACAATGATATAAGCCTTTTGCCAGCCAAAGCTGGAGATGAAGAACTGAGCAATGGGGGCTGATATCAGGCTGCCGCCGAAGCCAGCCGCCAGTATACCAATGACTAAGCCGCGTCTTTTGACAAACCAGTTGGAGACTATGGCGGTGAGGGGTGCCCAGCCGGCTAGACTTAAGCCTATGGCGGCAATACCCCCGTAGAAGAGAAAGAATTGCCACTGAGCGGTAGCTAGGCTGCACAGGGCAACACCTACGCCGGCAATCAAACCTCCTAACGGTAAAACTAGCCTTGGCTTGAATCTGTCCACCAGGGTGCCGGCTAGTGGTGACACTAGACCATAGACAAGGAAGGAAATGGAGAACATTAGTGCCGTGCTACCCCGCTCCCAGCCAAATTCCTCCACAATGGTGGGGTAGAAAACGGCGAAGGTATTCCTGATAGCATAGCCAAGGACTACGGTGACAAAAGCTACGCCCAGGACAATCCAGCCGTAAAAGATACTCTGCCCATCTTTAGCTGTTCCACTTGTGGGCATCGGTTATACCTTTAGGTGCTGGCGGCGCTGAAGATTGATCCGAAGCTCATCGAGACGGTCACGCCGGTGGTCACCATACACATCTTTGGCATACTCGTTAAACATCTCAAGAAGGGATTTGGGGTATCCTTAAGATGGTTCGCGTGCGATTGGTCGTCCATTACAATGACCTCAAGCCCATGTCGTTACGAGAGATTGTATCATTAAAGGTCACTAACTACAACTGGCCATTTTACTGTCAGGGCCACTAAATGACGGAATGTTCAATTCAGCGAGGGCGAAATGGAAATATTTGGTAGGTTATGGAGCCCGCAAAGGCAACAACACTTCTTACGCTCTGCTAGGAGACAATATTTGAGGCAAATCACGCCAGTCAAGTTGGTGATCGAATATTCCTGGATAACTACTCTGTATAACTCTCCTGTATAACTCAATTCTGCTCTTAACGCCTAGTTTTTTATAGATGTTCTTGATATGTGTATGTACCGTCTGCCTGCTAATATAAAGCTTTTCTCCAATTTCATCATCAGACAGCCCTCTAGTTAGATAGTAAATAACATCTAGCTCTCTTCTACTTAGATGGGATCTAGTTTGTAAGGTAGTCTCCAGTTTCTTTTCGTCGCTGAGATCAGATAAAGTAACCATAAAGTTAGGCATAGAATTTATTTTATCGGCTTTCCATATCAGTGAGCATTCAATTCGGAATTTCTTGCCACTTTCTGTAAATACTATCCTCTCTTTTGGCAACAGAATAGGCTGCTCTTCTGCTTTAAGTAAAGCAAGGAGGTCAGAACAATCTTTAATAATATAGGATGGTATGGGGAACTCACCTTTTTCAAGATTGAATGTATTATATGGCATTCTACTTAATAACTGCAGGCAGATATCTCTTGCCTCAGTGTTGAAGAAGGAAGGAGTAAATTCATGGTCTAACCAAAGAAGCCCTTCACTATTGGCCTCATCGGCAGATAAGAAATGATTTTCCCGTGTATTAATCTGTGAAATTAAACAAATATTGTGTATAGCGACTCCAAGATGGGATGCCAGCATCTCGGCTTTTAAGACGTCCCTATCTTCATAATCCGGCTGGTTCTTGGAACGCCACAATGTAATCATGCCCTCTAAATTGTTTTGCCAACGTAAGGTCAAGAATAACTCCCAGTATAAATGCTGTGGGCGAATGAAATCATTATATAAAACTGACCTCTCCCAGTCTCTAAAGGAAATAGAGTCTCCAAATTTTAAGATAGTTTTCGATGAAGAAATTGCTCCCTTTAACAGGGGGGAATGCTGATAGAAAGAGTCCTTATATAAGTTGGGGTAATACTTATCTTCATGAAGATTGTGGCTATCTGATTTGAAAGACCGTGACTCGGTTATCTTTATGTGCCTTGGATATCCTTTAATAAGCTGAAAGGTGGCACACTCGGCATGGAATACTTGCATTATGGAGGGAAACAACGTATTAATGAAGCTTTCTATGTCTTCACATCGGTTGACAAGGTAGACCAGATTTAAAATATCACGGTAATCTTTACCGGTCAGCCTAGCCATTTGCCGCAGTTATAGCAGCTTTTGTTTTTGTTGTCCAAAATACCCTATCCAGGGTATTGATTTTATGGATGTATATGTATATATTAATATAGAAAAATGGGGTTGTAATTACCTCTTTCAAGATGTTATGCTCTTAATCTAGGAGATCGGCTAGTGACGGAGTGGCAAGTGACCGCAACGACGATTTACTGCGATGCTGTGGATGATGATGTGACGATATTGGTCTACAAAGATTGGAGCACAAAATGCACGGGTTATAAGAAGTATGTTGAGGGTCTTGATAAGGAAAGGGCTAAGATGCTTCAGAAGAAAGCCAAACGACTGGGCCGGAATCTGAAGTGTGAGGGGCCGCAAGATTACAGAGTAACTAGCTACCGGGATAAACTCACTGCTGAAGAAAAAAGCTAATTCCATTTAAGATGAATAACCAAAACCCTTACGGGATTGAGAAGAATAGTGCTGTGGAGGTAAAAACCGCTAAGCAGGTTAAGTTGCGGATTGACCACCTCTCCCTTGGGTTTGGCGGTGTCAGAGCCCTTACTGAGGTGAGCCTAGATATCAGAGATAACGAGATACTGGCTATTATCGGACCTAACGGTGCCGGCAAGACCGCCCTCCTTAACTGCATAAACGGCTTCTACAAACCCCAAAAAGGTGAGATACACTACGACGGGCAAAGAATCACCCGAATGCGCCCGGATAAGCTGGCTAAACTCGGCATTGCCAGAACCTTTCAGAATATCGAGCTATATACCGGGCTAACCACTCAAGATAACATCATGGCTGCCCGACACGTGCTTATGAAACAAAACGCCATTTCTAGTGCCCTATACTTTGGCTGGGCTCACAAAGAGGAGATTGAACACCGACGGACGGTAGAGGATCTTATTGATTTCCTGGAAATACAGTCAGTCAGAAAGAAGCATGTTGCCGTTCTGCCCTATGGGATGCGCAAAAGAGTGGAGCTGGCAAGAGCATTAGCTCTGGAACCGAAGGTTCTACTTCTTGACGAGCCTATGGCCGGGATGAACCTGGAGGAAAAGGAGGATATCGTCCGATTCATAATTGATGTCTTCGAAGGTCAGGGGGCTACCTATCCCGATACCCCTGTCTTGAGAGACGGGGTTAGGTGCGTCGTTCTTGTTGAACATGATATGGGAGTGGTTATGGACATCGCCGACAGGATTATCGTCCTCGATTTCGGGCGTAAAATTGCTGAAGGCACCCCTGCCGAAATTAAAGGCAACCCCGAAGTTATCAAGGCCTACCTAGGAGAGGCAGTATAAGCGTTTAGAGAACAAAATGCTACAAGTAAATAATATTGAAGTCACCTACATGAATGTTATTCAGGTGCTACGAGGCGTATTACTAGAGGTAGCCGACGACAAAATCGTTGCCCTACTTGGGGCTAATGGTGCGGGCAAGACTACTACCTTAAAGGCAATCTCAGGGCTGCTAAAGACAGAGGAGGGAGAGGTAACCGACGGCAGCATTGTTTTTGATGGTAAGAGGATAGATAGGTATGGTCCTGGGGATATTGCTGCCATGGGCATAACCCAAGTTATGGAGGGGCGAAGGGTTCTTGAGCACCTTAGTGTTGAAGAGAACCTGCTGGTATTTGCTCATCATCGTAAAGACCGTGGGCAGGTCAAAAGCGATATAGATATGGTTTTTGATTACTTCCCCGAGATTAAAGAGCGCCGCCGCCAGAGGAGCGGCTATCTGTCCGGCGGTGAACAGCAGATGTTGGTGATAGGGCGGGGGCTCATGGCCCGCCCCAAGCTTATGCTTTTGGATGAGCCTTCACTCGGTCTTGCCCCGTTGCTGGTGCGAGAAATCTATGAAATTATCCGGAGAATCAACGCCGAGCAAAAGATGGCCATACTCTTGGTGGAGCAAAATGCCAGAGCTGCCCTTGGTATTGCGGACTATGGTTATGTTATGGAAAACGGCAGGATAGCTCTGGAGGGGCCAGCTGAGAGGTTAAAAGATAATCAGGATGTTCAGGAATTCTATATGGGGCTATCAGCGGTGGGCTCCAAGAAGAGCTATCGGGAAGTTAAGCATTATCGGCGAAAGAAGAGATGGCTCGCTTAGAAGAACAGGTAGGGGCAATGCCTACTGAGATAGAGCAGGTTTATAGAGAAAAGGGCGATACCTGGCCCAAGATACTCGAATATAACTATGAAAGGTATGGCCCTAACCATACCGCCATGCGTCATAAGCACCGTGGTATCTGGCAACCTTATACCTGGAAGGACTATTATCTCAATGTCAAATACCTGGCACTTGGTTTAATATGCCTCGGCTTTGAACCCGGAGATAAGGTGCTTATTATCGGGGATAATGCCCCCCTGTGGTATTATTCTGAGCTAGCTGCCCAGTCTAACCATGGGGCCTCAGTGGGGCTATATCCAGATTTAAATCCTTCGGAGATAAAGTACATTGCCCAAAATTCCGAGGCTAGATTTGCTTTGGTTCAAGACCAAGAGCAGATCGACAAGTTTCTTGAGATTAAGGACGAGCTTCCGCAGCTTGAGAAGGTTATTTACTGGGGCTATAAGGGGCTAGCCCACTATGATGACCCTATTTTGATGGGATATAAGCAGGTGCTAAAGCTGGGGGAAAAGCATGAGGGGGCACACCCCGGACTCTTTGAGCAGAATATCGAAAGCGGTAGTGCCGACGATGTCTGCGCCATCGTTTACACCTCGGGAACCACCGGGGTTGTTTCCAAGGGAGCCGTCCATACCTATAGGACAATGATGGCTGGTGCTGAATACTACCTGCATCTCGACCCTTGGCAGGAAAATGACAATATTGTTCCCCACCTGCCGCCAGTCTGGATGACTGAGCAACAGTTTGGGATTGGTTGCCACCTCTTGTCGTCTAGCATCCTGAACTTTGCTGAGGAGCCGGAAACGCAGCAACAGGATACGAAGGAGATAGGACCAAGCATAGTACTCTACGGGGCTCGGCTATGGGAGAACCAGGCAGCAAGGGTGCAGGCCCGCATTCGAGAGGCTGGCGCTCTCAAGAGACTCGTCTTCCGCCTGCTGATGCCTATCGGCTACAAAATGGCTGATTTAAAGTCTAGAAAGCAAAAGCCAAGCCTATCTCTGAGAATACTCTACGCCTTTGCTGATATAGCCCTGTTTAGACCCATCAAAAATAGCCTTGGTCTGTCAAATGCCAGAATCTGCTATACCACCGGGACTATGCTCAGCCCTGAGGCCTTCAAGTTCTACCACGCCCTAAATCTTCCCCTCAAAAGCCTGTACGGGTCAACGGAGGGCGGAGTTCTAACTGGCGCCAAGAATGATGATATCCGTTTGGAGACTGTCGGCCCTATTCACAGGGGAGCAGAGGTAAGAATAACCAATAATGGTGAAATTATTTACCGGCAGCCTGGTATTTTTGTCGGTTACTGTAATGACCCGAATAAGACTGCCGAGGTGCTCAAAGACGGGTGGTTTTATAGTGGAGACAGTGGTTTTATTGACGATGATGGACACGTTGTCTTTCTGGATAGGGTAGGGGACCTCACTGAGCTGGCCAGTGGTGATAAACTGGCTCCTCAACTCATTGAGAGCCGGCTGAGGTTCAGTCCTTATATCAAGGACGCCTGGGTTCTAGCTGGCCCAGATAGAGCCTATACCTCGGCAGTCATAATAATCAATTATGAGAGTGTCGGTAGGTGGGCGGGGGAGAGAAGGGTGGCTTATACTACTTTCACCGAGCTTTCCCAGAAGCCGGAGGTTTACCAACTAGTAAAGCAGGATATAGATAGGATAAACAAAGCTTTACCGCCGGGCATCAGGGTGAAGAAATATGTCAATCTGCACAAGGAATTTGACCCTGATGAGGGTGAGCTAACCAGAAACAGGAGGCTGAAGAGAGTCTTTTTAGAAGAGCGCTACCGCGAGCTTATCAAGGCTATCTATAGTAATAAGACTGAGGTGCCCGTAGAAGCTCGGGGCGGATATCGCGATGGGCGGATGGCAACAATAAAGACTACTCTTAGCATCCAGTCTGTTGAAGGAGGTGCCCAATGACCCTCTTTCTACAATTAGCGGTAACCGGTTTTAGCGTGGGCATAGTCTATGCCCTGATCGCCATAGGCTTTGTCATCATCCTCAAATGCTCCCAGGCGTTTAACATTGCCCAGGGACACATTGTAATGATTGGGGGCTACATTGGCTTCACCTTCTTGGTAATGGTCGGCCTGCCGCTATGGGCCGCCCTGCTGGCGGCAATAGCAACGGCTGTCATAATGGGCTTATTGATAGAACGCCTTACCCTGCGCCCCCTGGTGGGTCAACCAGTACTAGCAGTAGTCATGATGACCATAGCCCTGGGCTTTTGTATATTGGAGGGGCTGGCAATCCTAATCTGGGGTGGCGAATTTAAGGTCTACTCCGGAGCGCTGCCGGCGGTATCCCTGCAACTTGGTGAGGTATATGTACCCGCAGCGACGGTATTCGCAGTAATATTGGCTATCATTGTGGTAACTGCACTCATGCTCTTCTTCCGCTACGCCAAAATTGGACTGGCCATGAGAGCCACTGCTGAGGATGAGCAGGTGGTTCAGTGTGCCGGTATCAGGGTGACTACAGTTTATGCCATCTCCTGGATAATTGCCTGTGTTACTGGTGTCGTCGCTGGCGTTATTTTAGGCGGCGAAAGTGGTGTTTCACCGTACCTGGCTAATATGGGACTAAAAGCATTCGCAGTGGTGCTGTTGGGAGGGGTGAACTCAATTGGCGGGGCTATCGTAGCCGGAATAATCGTGGGATTGGCGGAATCCTTCGCTGCTGGCTACCTTGACCCGCTAACTACCCGCGGTGGGCTGGCTACTATCTTCCCGTTTATCATTATCATAATTGTGCTAGTCATTAGACCCTACGGCCTATTTGGCATGAAAAGGATAGAGAGGATTTAAAAACATTACTGGGTTATTTATTAAGACATACCATTTACAACGGGAGTTAAGTTAAAGAGCATGAGTTTAGCCAGTGGAACCTTTAACCAAAGCTATGCTCAGGATATGGCTATCCTCCGCACTAAGCCGCAGTGGGTAATTTTGTTGGCTTTCCTTGCCTTTCTGTTCACCTGCCCACTATTTATCGGTGAGAGATGGCTGACCATAATGACCATAATCGGTATCAGCGTTGTTAGTGTTCATGGCCTTAATATTCTAACCGGCTACTGTGGTCAAATCTCCATGGGACATTCTGCCTTTATGGCAGTAGGTGGCTATACCTCGGCTATTTTATGCGCCAAGCTTGGCTTCCCATTCTGGGCAGCCATGCCCTGTGCTGCCCTGTTTGCGGGATTGGTGGGTTTAATCTTTGGCTTACCATCACTAAGGGTCAAGGGCTTCTACCTGATTATGGCAACAATAGCCGCCTACTTTATTATTTCCTGGCTCGTCCACTTCCAGCTAACCGATCTCACCGGTGGTGTTTTTGGCCTGGCTGCGCCTAAACCTGAGATATTTGGCATGGTGCTGCAGTCCAGAGCTAGCTACTTCTACCTGGTGATGATAATTGCCTGTCTGGCTACAGTCGCGGCTATAAACATAGTCAGGAGCAGAGTCGGCAGAGCCTTCATTGCTATCAGAGATAATGAGCTAGCGGCTGAGGTCATGGGGATTAACATATGGGCTTATAAGCTATTGGCATTCTTCATCGGCTGTGTTTTTGCTGGTGTCGCTGGCTCACTCCTGGCTCACTACTATGCCTGGGCTAGTATTGAGGCGTTTCCCTTCCTGGATTCGGTTTGGTATCTGGGCATGCTGATTGTCGGTGGTATGGGCAACATCAGCGGGGCTATCTTGGGCGCTGTGTCTCTCAGACTACTGGATTATCTGGTCACCATTCTTGCTCCAATGTTAGCCGCGGCTTTTCCGGCTATTGCCGCCCAGGCAGCCGCTTCACTCAGCCTCATCATGCGCGGACTAGTAATTATCATCTTCCTTATCTTCGAGCCCAGGGGGCTGGCTCACGGCTGGGGGCGTATCAAGGCATATTTCCGGCTATGGCCTTTCTCACACTAGGAACACAAACATTAAGCATAAGAAATATGGTGACATATACTTACTTAACAAGATTTTAACATAAGTAGTATATTATAAAGACATAAAGATACATGGGATAATAAACAGTGGAAGGAGGTGATTAAATTCAAAAAGACACATAATTTATGTATGGGCTAGACTAAATCATAAACTGGAAAGGAGGAGAAAACAATGAAGAATAGAGTACTTTTAATCTCGCTAGCAGTGGTGCTGGCTCTCAGCGTCGGTCTCATCGGCTGTGACGGCGGCGATGGCAATGGCGATGGCAATGGTGATGGCAATGGCGCGCCAGAAGAAGCAACGGTATTAATCGGTGGCACTTTCCCTCTGACCGGCCCCTACCCCGAGGATGGTGCCGCAGTTTCGGAGGCCTTTCAGAATTATGCCGAGTGGGTAAACGACAACCATAAGGTGTCACCATGGGGTCCCTCATTCCCCGAGTATATAACCCTGGACGTGACGTCCTTGGATGATGGGGCCAACCCAGCGACGGCGCAGACTAACTATGCGACGCTGAAGGCGCAAGGATACAAGGTGTTCAGGATATCAGGTTCGGGAATAGCGACGGCAATGATGGATACGCTGCTTGCTGACGAGGTCGCTGCCACCACTATGGCTTCTGGGCCCTATCTCGTGACGCCGCGCGTAGGAAGCATCTTCAGCAATTACCCTATTTATACCGACCAGGCCGCCGCCATCGCTGATTGGTTCATGGATAACTGGGAAGGGGACACGGCGCCAAGGGTTGCCTATCTTACCAATGATAGCTTCGGCCAGACACTTAAGATAGATGCGATGGACGACTATCTCACGGGTATTGGGTATGAGGTGGTTACGGGCTGCCCGGCGGTACCTACGGTGCCCGGATTGGCATCAGATACAGCTCCCATGCTTTTGTGGTGTCAGAATAACGATATTAACCTTACACTTGGTGCCATGCTTGTTGTCGGAGCAGTGAAGACGATGACGCAGGCGGAAACTCTTGGTATTGGATGGAACCTAGACTACGAGATGACCGTTGGCTTATGCTCACCGGCTCACCTCTTTGTATTTCTGCGGGATACGGGTGCTCCGGGTACAGTGGTGGGGAACGGCCTTGTCGTCGCTGGTAGCTATCCCCCCTGGAGTGACACCGGCGATGGGGTAGAGTTCTGTAAGACCCTGCTCAACACCTATGGAGGGGGCTTCGAGGATACAGAACCAGAACACATCATGTATCAGCACGGCGTTGTTGAGGCCATGATTCAGGTCGAAGCAATTAGGCTTGCACTCATAAATACTGGTAAGTCTGCTGACGAACTAACGTCGGCTGATATCCTCAATGATGGCTTCCTCAAGATTAGTGGCCTTGACACGAGGGGCATAATCCCTACAGACATATCCTATGGTCTGGGTGATGTTGAAGGTGCTGAGGAGGTACGTCTTGACCGGAACGAGGGCGGTGTGGACGTGCATCTGGGCAGTTGGCCCCTTCGTCACGTCTACTAATAACCCTATCTGGGGGGCTCTTAATGGGCCTCCCAGAAACTCTCAATGCTCCAGCAAAAAAATGAAACCCAGGGACCCCCGCCACTTCCGACCCACTTCGAATTGGGGGAGGAATACCTATTTATGGGTAAAATAGGGATATTTTTAAATAAGTCAAACCCGGGCAATGATGCTCACCATAAAAACTCTTATTTATGATTACACATTACGGTACGCTTGAAACTAAAAGGGAGGTTAAGATGAGTTCAATCCAACAGGACTTATCCATATTTAAAAAATTTAATTTTGACAGGCCGCCCGTAGGCGTTAAGTTCTTACCCAATAAACCGGACGGAATCAAGAAGCTAGATAAGATTTTGGATTTCTGCGAGATGCTTCCCGAAGCCCAAGAAGGAAATGCTTTCTACGTTACCAAAGACAATTTCACCTGCGTCGGACCGCTGATACTAGGCATGATAGAGCATGAGCCAATTTTTGAGAGTGGGCAGGTAGGACCCAAATTGGAAGTCCTCAAGGACGTGCGTGCCAACCAAAGAATCTATCATGTGATCCCCAAACTACAGAAAGGTGCCGCTAACTATGTCGCCTTCGCTCCCCTGGAAAAACTATCATTCGAGCCTGACGTATTAATTGTTACCGCTAATGTGAGTCAAGCCGAAATCCTACTGAGAGCCTTAAGCTATAGCAGCGGGAGTATGTGGTCGGCGAGGGGAACACCGGTCATAGGCTGCGCCTGGCTGTTCCTCTATCCCTACCTAAGCGGCGAATTGAATTTTACCATCACCGGTTTTGGTCATGGTATGATAGCCAGGAAGCTGTTTCCCGAGGGCCTGATACTTATGTCCATCCCTTATGACTTGCTCCCCGGTATGATAAATAATTTGCGGGAAATGAACTGGGTTCCTCTCTCCTACACTTTAGGCAGAGAGGGACATAAGAAGAGGATTAAGAGAATAGTTGACGAACTGCAGCAAGAATCTCAAGCCAAGTAAGACAAGGACATAAGGCAAGTGATTTTACAGCTTTGTTATGGTATAGACCCTTAATAACCTTAGTTCCCCCGGCAGAGCCCGCTTTCCACTTATCGTCCTCTCGGTAATTTTAGACTGCTACTGACAATTATGTTCTTTAAGATTTCCGAAGTCTCGGCGGCCATTCATGCGCGCTATGCCGCCCTTGATGGCTCCGCCTTTGACCTGACGCAAGATTTTACCAAAGCTGAAAGTATCGGCGCCCCCAAGGGACTCATTGACAACCTCTGCGAAGTGGGGAAGGGGGGACTCGAACCCCCACGCCTTTCAGCACATGATCCTAAGTCATGCTCGTCTGCCAATTCCGACACTTCCCCGATAGGAAACCACCTAGTACAATAGCATTTTATGGGACTTGCCTCAAACCATACCTAGATGCAACTTCATACCTCTAAAAGGACTTTTGTCTGTAACTCACATTAGGAGAAGATTAAGCACCTTAGATAGTAGGCAACTAGGTGGGTTGGGAAGACTTGAGCATGGTATTAAGATATACCCGCAGCATCACCTTTGATGATTGTTTGGAGCACTACGGAGAAGCGTTAATATGCAGGTCAAGTATCAGAAGAGAGTATTGAACTAAGTTATTTCTTTTCCTTCTGTTTTGACCATATACTCACACCCCAAACGATACCAATACCACCAAGCAAGAGACCAAGACCAGCCATAATTATGCCAACTTCAACCATTCCTATATTTTCACCTCCGAAATGATAGTTCATTCCATTATACAATAGCTATACAGAAAAAACTATGATTCCTGCTCAGGTGTGTTAACTCCATAGCTATGAGACATAGGGGTGAAGCTGAATGGATTCCAGGGACACCGTACCAATTAGGCCTACTACAAATTAGGTGTTATGTCCCCAGAATACCACAGGAAAAGACCTAATCTTCGGAAGGGGATTGCACAATACTGACAAATGTTCAATTACAGATACTCGTAGGAGGGGTATTGACAGCGTCGGTCGGGTGATTTATGGTATGGATATCACACGTGGTTGTCAAAGGGGGATAGGATGAGCAGGAAGAAGCTAATAGGAATCGTTGCAGCATGTATCATAGTTGTCATCGTAGTATTAGTCATAGCTACGCGCCCTATACCTACATACACTCTTAGCGTAACTGTCAGTCCCTCAGGAGCAGGTTCGGTCTCTCCTTCGGGTGGTGAATATAAATCCGGTATGCAGATAACACTGATAGCCACCCCGGCTAGCGGCTACAAGTTTGCCAACTGGACGGGAGACGTGGACACGGTTGCCGATGTCAATGTTGCCTCAACCACCATTACTATGAACAACAACTACGCGGTTGTTGCTAACTTTGAGCAAGACGGGGTTGTCACTTTCCCAGACCCAAATCTAGAGGCAATCATAAGAGTAGCCCTGAAAAAACTGCTCGAACCTATTGATGCCTCTGAGCTTGCTGGGCTGGCGAGCCTCTCGGCTGATTATAGAGGAATCGAGGATTTATCGGGGCTTCAGTATTGTACCAACCTGACAGACCTCGACCTCGAGTGGAACCAGATAAGCGATATCTCCCCTCTGGCCAACCTCACCAACCTGACATACCTCGACCTCGGGTCGAACCAGATAAGCGATATCTCCCCTCTGGCCAACCTCACCAACCTGACAGACCTCGACCTTGGAGGCAACCAGATAAGCGACATATCCCCTCTGGCCAACCTCACCAACCTGACAGGGCTCGGGCTCAGCGGTCACCAGATAAGCGATATCGCGCTTGTGGTCGACCTCACCAGACTGACGTCGCTCAGCCTCCCCTCTAGCCAGATAAGCGATATCTCCCCTCTGGCCAGCCTCACCAACCTGACAGACCTCGACCTTGGAGGCAACCAGATAAGCGACATATCCCCTCTGGCCAACCTCGCCAACCTGATATACCTCGACCTCGACTCTAACCAGATAAGCGATATCTCCCCTCTGGCCAACTTCACCGACCTGATATACCTCTACCTCGACTCTAACCAGATAAGCGATATCTCCCCTCTGGCCAACCTCACCAACCTGACATACCTCGGCCTCCACTCTAACCAGATAAGCGATATCTCTCCTCTGGCCAACCTCACCAACCTGATATACCTCGGCCTCGGGTCTAACCAGATAAGCGATATCTCCCCTCTGGCCAACCTCACCAACCTGACAGACCTCAACCTCACGTCTAACCAGATAAGCGATATCTCCCCTCTGGCCAGCCTCACCAACCTGATATACCTCTACCTCGGGTGGAACCAGATAAGCGATATCTCTCCTCTGGCCAACCTCACCAACCTGATATACCTCGGCCTCGGGTCTAACCAGATAAGCGATATCGGTCCCTTGGTACAGAATGAGGGACTTGGCACGTGGGATATCATCCACCTGGAAGGGAATCCACTGAGCTCAGATTCCATCCATACATACATACCTCAACTTGAGGCGAGAGCTGTGGATATCTCTTATTAGAACTCAGGCAGATGGGTGAAAAGTAGAATATTCCCAAGGGCGAAACTGCACATTTGCCTGTTTTGTTACCTAACTACACAAGCCATCGGATCGTTCGTTTTATCATCCATAAAATGCGAGGCAGATGTAGACTCAGAATAGAGCCACAGTGGGATTAAACAACCTTAATAAGCTACCTGGCAATCTTGGCTCTTAGCCTTTTGGCGTCTTCTGAGCCGGATTACCAAAGCGGAATTGAACTTATCCCTTAGCGCCAAAGGCAACAAAAAAGTGCACAATCCACCAACTTGTGTCTTCAAGATTTGGTTCTTAGTTTTGAGTTCTCACTTTATTCAGCTTTAATTTCCACTTTGTACCACTTGTACCTACTTCGGTTTTTCCGATCAGGGTGCAGATGTCCTTTTCGCCAAATTGTCTGCGTCTTGTTGAAGGTCCTGCCCGCTATGGTTGAGCGGCTGAGGACAATGTTCTCCCTTGCCCAAGGGAAGACAAGAGAGGACTGATTATTCATTCAAGGAGGGCAAACGATAAAACCGAGATTTGCAGTGGTAACGGATGACTGTTAATCCCCTGCTTGGAAAGCGTCTAAGTGTAGAGTATAACTCTCCAATGTGTGGGTAGACCACCAAAAACCAATTTTTCTGGCAAACCGTACCTTATACGAGGCCTCGACAAAAGTCCAATAATTTTGCTTGGTCTTCACCACAAAGCCTGGCTCAGATAGGTAAGTCTGTCGTGCCACTGGCACACCCTGGTTTATGTCGTGCCGCCAATAAGCTCTATGCTCGCTAAAGTCACTCTGGTCGAGAACTACAACATCTTGGATCGAATAGCTCCAAGACCAAGTGAAGCCTGGTGCTAGGCTTACACCAACAGTACTTGTGCCATAGGTCGTCGTGGGGCCATAATCAACTAACCATCTGTTAGTGCCTCCGTCAAATACCTGATGATGAGCCCATGTATGGTCACTCACCCACGGCGAGTTGGGATAGGCTATCTTCCCAGGCACTGATCGGAGCTTCACCTGATAGAAGTACCAGTCATAATTGGACACGCCATCACTCTTGAGTTTGTAGATGTCAGCGATCACGTTAAGTCTTCCGTGTGGGTTTGAATCTAAGAGAGGTGAGTAGTTATACTCTGTGACAAATTGTAGGTAGGGTGCTCCGAGAGGTGCTGCGAGAACTGTTGATGTTGTTAACGGAAGCCATTCAGAAAGCGATTCCTCAAGAACATCGGGGCTACTTCCACAACTAAAGAGAAAAGAGGGACCCGTATGCCCATCTACTGTCTTCATCTTAAGACCTACTAAAGGTGGATTGTCCGGAGCAGGGTTTCTTACTATTCCAGTCTCAGTTACAGGGATTTTATATATCCCAGCCCTGTCTAACGCTTCAAAGAACTTAGAGGTGGTTCCCCCAACCATTACCAAGTTAGCACCTCGGGACGAGGCAAGTCTGAGGAAGTCATGAAGCTCTGTATCATAAATTCTTTGTTCAAACCACCGACCACCAAATATGATAACAACCTCAGGATCAAGCTCCACAGCTTCCGGGATGTCAGACGAACGAACTACAGGGCCTTTCATCTCCTCTAAACGGTCAACCAGCTGAGAGGCAAGGGTACCACACCCTATGTGGAGTATGGTCAGATTGTCGAACTCAGCACCTATTAGATTCGTCCCTGCTTCGGTCTCTGCTGGTGATGTAGTCAAAGCTATTAGTGCAAGAGCCGAAATTAAGAAGAAAAAAGTGCATACACATAACACACCTCTTATAGTAAGAGCCATCACCAACGTTTTCTTCACTTTTTTCATCGTATTATGTCGCCTTTTACCTCACTAGAGAATTTATCATACTTGACCCTATTTTGTCAAGTGCCTGTCCTGGCCCCTTCTTTGTCTTACTCAAATTCGCTCACCAATCTCCCCATTGCACTCGCTCAAGACATCGGTGCCCCTATTCTATTTACTTCACCGGTTCTGTCTTCCTATTTACTGTAACGCAGAAAACCGAAAAGTGTTGCATTGTCTCGTTTCGCTTAATCTCTCCCGAATTTTGGGATACCATAACAATTAGGCTTACTACAAATCAGGTATCATGTCCCTAAAATAATCCGCGTAAACAAAGAGACGGTTTCTTAAACCGTTACCCTGAAAAAGTTTAAAAATTGAGCACCGCAAGTGACGCCGCTTCAGATGTTATTTGTACTTGGGTTCTCGGCTCTATTTACATTCGCCATCGACTATCCTAAGTACCTTGCTTTTAAAAGATTTGAGCTGTGATTCTTATGGGAATGATAGACCAATCCCCCACTTAACCCTTACATTATACCTATGGTAGACTGATGGTTTGGCATCACACATAATATAGAGAGGAATATGTCAGCGAATTGGAAATCATCACCAATGATTGCCTCGGTTGCCCTTGTCGGGGTAACAGCAGTCTGGGGTTATACTTTTCTTGTTGTACAAGATGCTATAACACGCATGGCAGTCATGGACTTTCTGGCGTGGCGCTTTGTAGTAGCCAGTGTTGTGATGATTGCCCTGCGTCCCACCTGTCTGCGTAACGTGACGCGTCTCGAATTACTGCGCGGCATTGGACTGGGCACAATACTTGGGCTGGGTTATATTGCTCAAACATACGGCTTGCGCTATACATCCGCAGCTATTTCGGGGTTTATTACCGGCATGTTTGTTGTTCTTACCCCGGTTATGTCATGGATATTACTTCGCCGTAAAACCAATCGTAGTACCTGGATGGTAGTAGCACTGGCTACCGTGGGCTTGGCATTACTCAGTCTCAACGGTTGGTCAGTTGGAATCGGTGAGCTGCTCACACTAGGATGCGCCGTATTCTTCGCTATTCATATAGTTGGTTTAGGTGAATGGTCATCACAATACGAGCCGTACGCCTTCTCCCTGCTTCAAATTGGGGCTGTCGCCGTAATATCGCTCATAGCTGCTACACCTGGAGGAATTACCGTGCCTCCCGATCCTGGAGTGTGGCAAGTTATAGGGATTACAGGGGTACTAGCAACCGCTGTGGCTTTTTTTGTACAGACGTGGGCTCAATCACTTGTATCAGCAACGCGAGCAGCGGTAGTAATGACAATGGAGCCGGTCTTTGCCGGATTCTTCGCTGTTGTCGTTGGTGGAAACCTGCTGACACTGCGAACTCTCGGTGGTGCAGCGTGCATACTGGCAGCAATGTTTATTATCAATCTAAAATCAGGTCGGAGCGTTACGCGACTGAAAACATAACAGCCTCCAAGACTACTTGGTTATAGTTACAGCGTTGAGTGGGGAAGGGGTGACTCGAACCTCCACGCCTTTCAGCACATGGTCCTAAGTCATGCTCGTCTGCCAATTCCGACACTTCCCCGTAATTCTCCCTCCCCTGGCGGGAGGGAGTTAAAGGGAGGGGTATTTCACCCTCACCTTAATCCTCTCCCACTCGCCTGCTGGAGTCATACGGCGAGCAGGTCAAGGGCGAGGAATTTTATACAAGATTATGCAGTTAACTATAATACATTAGCATTTTATGGGGCTTGCCTCAAACCATCATCATCCTGGCTTGGGTGTTGAGCATATTATGAGAATTGGCGGCTGGGAAGCCTGCATATGGCGCTCGGATATACGAAACCGGTGAACTTTGAGGATAGCTTGAGGGTATGTTCCGCTATTATTGGTCAAATGATAAATGGCAGCGTATTTACCATTTACCGGTTTTATGGCGCACTATCCCCATAGCGATAAAACCCACACCAAGACTAATGATAAGCGCTGCTGGCATAAGGTCAAACCCTATCCCGACACCCAAGCCAATGATAAGACATCCAACAAATACAAAACTACCTAAGCCTGCCTTCTTAAGTTCCTTATCATCACCTGCCATTGTTGCTCCTACATAGTATGTGCAATTTCTATCCTTATAAGCTACTCAGACTATATCATACTACGCTTCACACTAAAGGACTGTCAAACCGATACGCATAGAAGGTTTGAGC
>Ga0315533_1001226_pt1 | contig 20080 bp, 17 predicted proteins | sample SalMarSW160130MG_FD_203081 | JGI IMG/M metagenome (GOLD analysis project Ga0315533, IMG submission 203081) | Salt marsh sediment microbial communities from the Plum Island Ecosystem LTER, Massachusetts, United States - Salt Marsh Sediment SW1601-30 ... | reverse complement strand
TCAAAGAACGTTTTTTAAAGGCTTGGGGTCAATCGAGAAACGTTTTTACTCTATATTCGGCCGTTGTTATGGATATCCGTTCATAATGGCCGAATAAGGGATGCCTGACTTTTTACGGGACCATCATTTTTTGATAGACCACAAAAACTAACTTCAAGGATAATGTCCTTCGACAAGTTATCATGATGGAAACATGCCTTTGACATTTTAGCCTTACTAAAATTAAAAAAAAGATCAAGCGCTTCCAGGATATTTGACTTTCCTGTGTTATTCTCTCCAATAAGAGTACACAGATCAGTCATGCTCAAAAAAATTCCCTCTGGACCAAACGTCTTGAAGTTTTGAACCTTGAGAGACGAGATCTTCATGTTTCGCTCCCTTCAGTAATGAAATTAAAGCTGCGTACTATTTTACGTGCATCGACTGAGCACTTCCTCCTCTTCGACTTGCCCACCATTCAATGCTCTAAAAACAGATCGGATAACCGTATCGCAGATTTTTTCCTTTCTTAATGTAAAAAATGTATTTCAAGCCACAATTAGATCAGATGTTTCAACGAATTGTAACCTTTATGACATTGTTTCTTCCAAATAGCGCTTGATTCGTTCCCGGTTTGCTATAAGACTTGAAAACTGTTTTTCGCAGACATCGCTGAAACGTGCAAGTACCTTGCGATTGATCTGTTCCTGATCCTCAAAGACGGCAAGAGAACGGAAAGTCGATCCCCACTTTTCAAACTGGAGCAAAGTAATAGTCGCATCTCTTGTTTTATCATCTGTTGGCAACGCCTGGATAAAAATCGGTTTGGGCGTCCCGTTTATACGGCAATCAATCAAATACTTACCTCCCGGATCGTGCAGGGGGTCGTGCCAGTCAAACTCACGGCGATTTTCAGGCACTGTTTCTTCCATAAACACCCTGAAGTCTTCCATAAAAGTCGAACGAACCCGTTCACGTGAAAGATAAGCAACATCGGTTATTCTGAGAAGCGCTTGAATAAAGCTATAAAGGGCATCGCCATATTGTTCTTCTTGAATTGGTATAATTAATTCGCCTTCACGGTCATGGACGCTGAATACCGAAAGCGCATTTGTGATGATTTTTTGTCTGGTTCCTCGCTGAAGGTCTTTTTCGTCCAGATCATATGTCAGGTGCATGTATGTGTGCCCCTCGTCCGAGAGAATCCATGCACCATTTTCTCTTTTCAGGGTAATCGCCAGATGATCGCCATCTTCAAACATAAATGGGGTAAAAACTCGGAAACGGTTTATACCCTCTGTCGATATTGTAACTTTTTCGCACACCTTTTCGCGGAAGTTACCTTCAATCATTTCTTTGTCCATGGCTCATACCTCCTCAAATAGGCTCGTCTGAGGATTAAAAGGAGTCTCGAATCCACACTCATTAATCATACACGAAACTGCCTGGTTAAAGTCAGAAAACCTTTCCGTTGGTTCGGCGTATGTATCCTCCCTCGCGCCAAGCTCTTGATATCGTTCGGTGGCCTGATGGATGTGAAAATCGTAAAATAGGTCTCCCTCTATGGGATTTGTATGTTCGTGACTTTTTCCATTATATCGTCGTAAGCGGAGGAATTGGTTCAGATTTGCAGGTCTGTAACCAAGAATGATCGAGAAATCGAGAGGATTGAAAAGGCTCTGCCGCACAATTAAGCGAAAGTCGTTGCCATCAGAACCTTTAACATCTAACTCACGTTCCTTGTGTCCTCTTTTGGGATGCACTTGTATCTTTTTTCGATAATCAGTAGGAATAACTTTCCGTTCTCTTAATAACAGAGCAACATCCTGGTCCGACAACATAGTACTCATTTATTGCCTCACCCTTTCTTGTTTCTTTAAAATCGACAAAATTTTTAGCCCTTTGCCACTTTTCCTTTCATACTTCACGACTACATTATACCTCTGAGTTTTTGAGGACAAGTCCTTTGTCATTTGTCATTGGTCAAACATTAGTCAATTATTGGTCAATTAAGGCAATCGATAGGCAATTCCTTTGCCGGCTTTGCCTATCCTCTCGAACATACCTTTTTTGACCATTTCTGACAAATCGATTGTTGCCATTTGGCGCGATATATTAGTCAATTCCTAATATTCCTTATAAAGGGGCCAAATCTTCGTTTGACTCATGTTCCGTTTTCTTGCTTACCAGTAAGTGTCATTCATCAGAATAGACATAAAAAAGCTCCACTAACACTGCGTTGGTGGAGCTTTTTTGAAAAACCTCATGTTGGAATTGCAGATCCCCAGTGGAATAGCACAGCTCAGGTTGCGGGAATTTTGCCATAATGGAACAACAGGTATGACTGGGGAAAGGTACTTTTTCGGGCGAATTTCGTTCCACGGGGCAGGCAAAATCCCTCCTTAAAGGGCTGAATTTATGTTGTGGCAAGCTTACGCCTGTGGTTGATATTTGTCAAGGAATATAGGGCGCAAAGCGCATAGGGCAGAGAGCAAAGGGTTCACTAGAAAGTCTATTGACAGCAATGGATGAGCTAGCCATCGCCAGAGACGTCGGAATCCCACACGACGAGGCACGCATGAACTACTCTCTCAACAGAAACACCGTCGGAAGTTTTGGAGAGTTTACCGACGTTATTGCTGATTATTACAACTACCACGTCAGCCAGTGTGTACTTCATGGCGGATCTCTGTCCCGCACCGAGGCCTCTGGGCGGGCCAAGGAAATCCTGGTGCAGGAATACAAGCGCCAGGGAGGAGATATAAATACGGCCTACAACGATGCCCACGACGGGACTAACGGTGGCTTGAGGGTTATTCTGGATAGAATAGCAGAGCAGCTCAAAGCGGAGTCGGTTGAACGGTATATCCGGGATGCCTTTGACAGATATGTTGAGCCAACCTCGTGGGAGCAGAAGGTAGACATCATGCGCCAGTTTATTGCCAGCTACGGCCATCAACTCTCATCCTCCATCCGTACCGACCAGCCGGAAAGATATGCCCATAATTATGAAGAGCTTGTAAGGGCATACGTGGAATCACTTAAAAAGACCTCATCCGTCTTCAGGCGGTTGTGATAATAAGTGAGGAGTCCTAATGTCCGCCAAGCTGGATAGGCTTCTGGAGGCTATCGATCCCTCCTGCACCTTTGATGAAGTGTCAGCCGATGTAGACCGGGCTTTCAACTCTTTTGCAAAAGAGCGGGCAACAATAGAGGACTGGGATGAGTATGAGAGTTTCTTGGCGGATTTTTACCGACATGTTGAAACGGCTATATTTAGAATGGGCCCAGGAGCTCCTGATGACAGGGAATTCTACTGGACACGATGCTCTAACCTTCTTAAAAATGCATTTGGCCCTAGCGGATACAAGGCAGCTTTCGAGATGGTTAGAACCGGAAAAGAGGGCGGTCTCTATCGAGTTCTCAAGACCGTTGCAGACCTAATGGCTGAAGAGTATGCGCAGAATGAAATATCAGGACGCATATACGACTATTGGAATCGCCTGACAACAGATGAGCAGGTGGCCGCAACAGATGAATACATTAATAAGTACGGACACCTGCTACCTGCAGAACTAACTGAGGGAAGCGCTGCCAGGCTTAAGGCAAACTTTCCCAAGGTGTTAGAAGAACACCCCAAGATAATACGCCGAATGAGGCGGGTCGGCAGGTAATTTTTACGATTATTAGGCCATAACTGAAAGCGGGATCTCCTTTCTGCCGCATACTGAGGGAAAGGAGCAATCCCATGTCCATAGAAAAGACCCTCATTGCCCAGGCAAGGCCCCACATGCTGGCCGCCAGGGTACAGGGCATTATTGAAAGGGAAGTCAGTAAGGATTGTAGACCCGATATAACCCCTCATCCAGTAGCCCTTGAGCCTGCCTATCATCCAATCTCCTATACCCCTGAGTTACTGGCGGAACAGAATCAAAGCGATCATATTCCTGAATCCATTCCATTTGCCGGAGATCTTATACGGCTCCAACTCTGGCTTTCGCCTGAAGAAAAATTCAGCTGGCTCGACTCTGAGCTTTTCTTGAAACAACTCCGTGATCTATCCCATCGCGTGGCCTTTGAGATTGTAGGGAACAGTGCTAAGATCCAGATGCAGCTCCTTACCCATCGCAACGACCTGCCAATTATCCAAACAGCATTCCGAGGCCAATTCGAGCGTTGTGAGCTTTCGGGTACATTGGATAACCACTTGAGCCTGAATTTATGGGCTGATGTTACGTTCATGGATTACTTTCCACCCTCCCCGTACTCCCACCTCTTGACACGTCCTGATGAGCTTAAGGTCACTACCTATAGGTCACTGGTGGCAGCACTGATGGGGATCGAGCCTCCAGCAATAGGCATGTACCAGGCACTCTTTCAGCCCGTTAAACCGGAGCACAACTGGCACCAGAACGTTCAGATGCTGCTGGATTTAGAGTACACAATTAAACTGGTAGGTGGCATCCAGGCCCCACAAAGATACCTTCAGCAGGCACCCTCTGGGGATTTGCGCCAGATGGCCTGGGAGGTGGAAACCAAGGCCCACAACGACAAGCCCTTCTATGCCGCTGCGATAAGGTTGGGTCTTATATCTGCCGGAGAAGATGGGCCAGCTTATCTCAAGGCAATGTCAACATTTCTCAACCTTTTTCAGCATGGTGGGCGCCCGCTTAGTTATATCACCGAAAAAGGATATAGGGGCTTGATCCCTGCTGAGAGGATCGTAGAGATGTTTGTTCTTGGAGTCACCTATCGATCAGGATTTTTGGTCAACTCAGCGGAGTTGGCTGGATTTGTGCATATCCCTCCAGCCCAGATTCTAGAATACCGACAACCACCGGTCGCTATCCTTGAGACCCTGCCTGTTAAAAACTCTGACCTGCACAGTGGCACGCCCATAGGAACGAGCGAGTACGCAGGGATTACCTACCCGGTCTGCATCCCCCCTGAGCCCCGCTCCCGTTCCACTCATATCATCGGCAAACCTGGACAAACGAAGTCAACAACCATGGCCCGAATGGTACTGGACGACATCGACAAGGATATGGGAGTTGCAGTGCTTGATCCCCATGGCGACCTTGTTGAGGCACTCCTCTACCTGATGAAGGAGGAACACGTTGAAAGGACAATATACCTTAATCCTGGTCAAGGAGATTATATCCCGCTATGGAACCCTCTGAAGAGAGATTCCGGGCAGAGCTTAAGCCGTACGGCAGATGACCTCGTTGCCGCCATCAAAAGCATTGTTATAGGCTGGGGAGATCGCCTGGAGCACCTCCTCAGGCATGGTCTTTATGCACTGCTCCAGCTACCAAACAGTACCCTGCTGGATTTATCAAATCTCCTTCGAAGAAAAACCAATGAGAGTAATCGTCTCCGCAAGGCCATACTTGAGATAGTGGATAACGAGACGGCGTACCAGTTCTGGATGAATGATTTTGACAAATACTCCAACGAGGCCCTTGACCCCCCAAAGCACAAGTTGAGCAAGCTCCTGCTCTCCGACACAACAATCTCGCTCATGCTCTCACAACCCGAAAACCTGATCGATTTCCGTAAGATCATGGACGAAGGTATGATACTCCTGGTAAACCTCTCCACCATAGGCCCAGAGGTGAGGGAGATACTTGGGTGCTTTATGCTATCGCTCTTACACCTTTCCGCTTTGGGCAGGAGCAATATATCGATAGAGAAGCGCAAACAATTCCATATTCACGTGGACGAGGCCCACCGCTTTTTAACAGAGACACTAGAAGACCTCATTGCCGAGACCAGAAAATTTCGAGTCAGCCTCACACTGGCCCATCATTACTTAAGCCAGTTCGGCACCAAAAAGGTCGATGCCCTATCCAGCGTAGGCACAACCATCATTATGAATGTGGACACAAAAGACGCTCGGTACCTGACCAAGGATCTCCAAAAACTTGTTCATTACAAAGACTTGATCACTCTTAAAAGAGGAGAGGCCATAGCCCGCATCGGGACAGACATCGTCAGGTTTAAAACACCTGGCCGCCTTGAGATCCCTAAACAACACTTCAAAGATGAGATTATCCAACGGTCCCATAGGCTCTACTATAAGCCTGTGCATGTTGTCCGCAATCTCATACGCCAAAAAGGCAGGCGTTGGGATCAGCCATTTACTCCGTTACCGGCTTACACAAATGAAGATCCGAAGGAGTTTGTCTATGACGAATTCTGAACGTGAAATCTTACCCGAGAAAGTCCTTGATACCATAATGGACCTCCTCAATGAGGAACGGATTTCAAGTGAAGTCGATGAGCCAATTGATTACGCGGCACGGAGCTTTCGCTTGGAAGTGACTACGCCTATCTCTCATGCCGGTTTCAACCAAGTAATGGCCACATTTGTACAAAACATCTACCGGCGGGCTCTGCGACTTCAAAGATACCTTTCTGAGCAGGAGGCCTTTACTGAGGCTGTCTTTCTTCTTGAAAGCTATTACGAAGGGGGCTACACCAAGGGCTATGATGGGGCATTGCTAGATGCTACTGGTAGTAACCTGGAGGGCCTTGAACTGGTACTGTCTCGGTTGGCAGAATCAATAAAGGTGGCTGAGCGGGTAAAATATGTGGAATGGGTCTTCGCAAACAATATTTACCACCTGGATTGGAAGACACGGTACCGTATCATCGCGGTTCATCTAAAGCGAAATGAAGAATTCCTTTCGGCTGACCTTCACGATTCAGACCCTGCCCGATTTGTTAACCATTTACACGACCTGATTATGAACCACCTATCAACAGATAGCCTGATAAGGCATATCTTTAGCGGTGAAAGATGATTTCTCTTAGTGTCGCTGCATGGTGTGCCTGAATACTCACTTTAAGTGAAACGGGACCTTGTTTTCATCCGCAAATAGGGGAAAGGCCCTGAACCTTCCTTTCATGGAGGTTCAGGGCGAAACCTAGGCGGATGAAAAATGAAAATAGCCAACAAGAATGAAAAAACTACCGCAGACAAGGTTGCGCTTTTTAGATCCTATTTCTCTGGGCTGACCAGCGTATACGGGACCTATGATCTCGCCTCTGGATGCGCTAGACAGGTAAAAGCGCTGGTTACCGACAAAGTGTTGCTCGACCACCTAAAGGGCAGACAACCTTATGGAGTCTACCTTCTGATCAAAGACCGGACCCGCGCCATTGCTGTTGACTTCGATACGAATGATCCGCTGCCACCTATGGAGTTTGTGGCTAGGGCGAAACACTACGGTACCCCTGCCTACATCGAGCGGAGTAAGTCTAAGGGATACCATGTCTGGATCTTCTTTGAGGAGCGGGGAGTCCCTGCGCTCAAGGCACGGCTGGTAGCGTATCACATCCTCGATGATCTCGGAAAACTTGATACCGAGATTTTTCCCAAACAGGATGCATTGCACACCAAGGCCCCCTACGGAAATTTCATTAATGCTCCCCTTTTCGGTAGCCTAGTTCCCGTGGGAAAGACGGTTTTTGTTGAACCCAATACACTCAATCCATACCCTGACCAGTGGGCATTGCTTGAATCAATTCAGCGGGTGGACGAACATGTCCTGAATGAAATCATTGAGCTAAATAACCTATCCATACCTCAAACCGAGCCCCGGCCTTCTCCAGGCGATTCGGCCAATGATGGCTTGAGCCGGTTCAGCCTTCCACCTTGCGCTCAGAAGATGCTCCGAAACGGTGTATCCCAATACCAACGAGTTAGTTGCTTCCGGTTGGCCGTTCACCTCAAAAGAATTGGGCTGCCATACGACGTAGCAGTAGCCGCTCTGAAGACCTGGGCCCTGAAAAACAGACCCATAAATGGCAAGGCGATGATACGGGAGTCAGAGATCCTTTCCCAAACTTCCCACGCTTATGATAACTCTTACATGGGATATGGCTGCGATAGTCCCGCCATAGCACCCTTTTGTGAGCTATCGTGCCCTGTAAAAGAATGGAGGAAAGGCAAAGATACGATTTCATCTGAGGAAGTAGGTTATAAAGAAGGAAAATCAAACAAAGGCAAACCACAGTTTGCAAATTCTGACAAGGGTTTTTGGTCACAGAGTTAATCAATCTAGGAGTCATAATCACGATTTCTCTAAAAGGTCATCTCCTATGGAAGAATATCTCACAACAACTGAGCTAAGCGAGAGGATAAAGATGGCACCTGGTACCATACGAAACCTCGTGTGGAGGAATGAGTTTAAGGAAAACATCCACTATCTTAAGCCTACACGCAGGAAACTTCTGTTCGTCTGGAGTCAAGTTAAAGAGTGGCTGTACCGCCATTCTTCTCGGGATTCCTCCAAATCGAGCAAGCAGATTAACAGCCTGATAAATATCTAGATTCTATTGTATTGACCTCACCTCCCAGTTTATGGTAGGAAAACTATGGTGACATCTGGAAGGAAGGGAGGTGGTTGGAAAAGCGGAAAGGGATTAATATGAAACAACATAAAGTAATTGAAATTACCCAATTCCGCGAAAGAAGAGAAAGTGATGGGCTGAACGCCGGTAAAAAAGGAAGGGTCTACAGCCGTGGTGGGAAATTATGGGTGGATTTCTACTACCTGGGTGAGCGTGTGCGTGAGCCTTCCGGTCTGAAAGACGTATCCTCTAATCAGCACATTGTCCGAAAACAGCTGGACCTTGTGGTAGCCGAAATTGAAAACGGCGTGTTTGAGTTCACGAAAAGGTTCCCTCACAGCAAAAAGAAAGACTATTTCACCTTGCTGGAGGGAAAAACCTTAATAAGGGACCCTGAGGAGGTGCTATTCGGGGAATATGTGAAGAAATGGTGGAAGGAGATGCAACCAGAAATGAGTTTCAGTCAAATTAAGGACTACAACACAATTCTCAAAACGCACCATCTTCCCTATTTTGCAGAGATGCCTTTTAGCGAAATTTGCTCAAAGGTGGGCATGAAAAAATTCGTTGCCAGTCTTAAGAGTAAAAATAATCGTTATGGACAGCCGCTTTCGGCCAAGCGTATCCAGAATGTTATGATTCCGTTGAGGGTGATAGTAAGGGATGCCTTCGATGAGTATGGCTGGAACGACCTGCCTGACCCATTTGCCGGGCTCAAGCTCCCCAAGGTCAGAAAAATCAGGATTTACCCCTTCAGCTTTGAAGAATGGCAGGTTTTCATGAATCTCATGCTGGCCTGGTACAGGCCCTATTTTGAGATTGCTGTGCAGACAGGCCTTAGACCCTCTGAACAGGTTGCGCTCAAATGGGGAGCCATTGATAATGAGTTCATCCACATCGAGTTGAGCAGAGTGCGAAATAGTGAAAAGGAGGATCTCAAAACGCCTGAAAGCAACCGGAGGATCGAGATCAGACCGTCCATGAGGGAAGTCCTTGATATTCAAGAGGCCCAGACAGCCTGTTTTGAAAGTTCATACGTCTTTGTGAACACTAAGGGCAGGCCTTGTGTGCAAGACTCTCTTCGTTGGCATTGGGTGAAGGCCATGGAAAAGAGCGGGCTCCCTTTCAGGCGAATGTATGAAACTCGACACACATTCGCGTCTTGGGCTCTCTCTAAAGGTGAGACACCTGAGTGGGTGGCCAGGATCCTTGGGCATGTAGACACATCAATGGTCTACAGGACTTATAGCCGCTATATACCCAATCTGACGAGGCAAGACGGTTCGGCCCTAGAGGAACTGTTCACCGAGACCTTGAACAAAAAAGGCGATCCAGAATAGGCACAATTTTAGGCACAATGGTCAAAATCTGGATCGCCCCCAGCATTTAACATGCTGAATTTATTGAATTTTGTCATGGTGCCGAAGGCGGGACTTGAACCCGCACGGGCATAACCCACTACCCCCTCAAGGTAGCGTGTCTACCAAATTCCACCACTTCGGCATACCATATCATTGCTTCTCAGTTCCTGCATCCGAAGGGATATTAGTTTGCTCACCGGCTTCAATTGGCGCTTCTTGCTGAGTTTTTGCCTTTCCTTCCATAACCGAAGATCTTGGTGCCCTAGATGCTAAAAAGGCCAACGAAAGGGAAGTTATCATAAAGGCAATAGCCACACCTGTTGTTAGCTTGTTAAGAAAAGGGACAGCACCAGCACTACCGAATAATGTCTGGCTACTACCCCCAAATGCAGCTCCTAAATCAGCTCCCTTACCAGATTGCAAAAGTATACCTAATATCAGACCAACGCAAATAAGCACGTGAAGAATTACGAGTATTGTGACCATCAATTTACCTTATTTTTACGTTTTTTTTTACCTATATAGCATATCTCCCAAATATTTCAAATCTAATTTTATATACCTCTGAAAAATTAGGTAGAGTCCGTTGATAGTTGTTAGTTGTTGATTGTATAAAAAGTAAAATGCACTTAATTCCTGTATATAGCAGAAAATAATGTAGGTATCTGCCATCTCGCCTAACTGCTTGAAAATATCCTCACAATCCCGATTTATCAGGACTGACAACGGACGACTGACGACTGACATTGCCAAAAATTATACAAATTACTCTTTTTTTAAATTATACTATTACATATTCGATTACCTATTCGATTCTTGACATTTATATAAATTTAAGTAATTATAACATAAAAACACAGGTTCAAAGTTCCGGGTTCGGGGTTCAATGGTTATTTGTTGAGCCATTAATCCCGATTTCATCGGGAAATTGTAAACCCCGCCTGTCCGGATACAATCGGGGCAGGCAGGCTTGAACCTAACAACCTGGATAGTTGCATTATAAAAATACAAATTCTTTATGGTCATAAAACGGTTTAAGGAATGGAAAAAGAAGAATATAAGAAAAAATATTTAAACTTAAAAATACTTAAAAGCATCCAGGAATATTTAAAGTCAGATGATAATGACCATACTGCTGTATTTCCTATCAGAGTTCCTGATGAGTTGATTTACCAGACATTAAAATTGAAGGGAGCCAAAAATGCTGACAGCATTATACACCATATATTTAAGTTGGGTCTCAGTATATGGAGTGAAAAACAATATAATACTGTTTTTGGCTCTGAGCAAAGCCTCGAAGAATTTATCGAACTAGTAAAAAAGCAGAATAATGAAGATAAATAATAATAAGAATTCCTCTAAAAAGAAGTGCCTAAAGTAAGCCCGCCCTGCCCGCCCTGGCGCGACGTGATGATTTATTAACTAAGGGCTATTAGTTTTTCCAAGAAACCAATACCAAACATCAAATTTCCAATGCCAGGCCTGCCCGCCATCTGGCAGGCGGGTCTGGGCCAGGGGTGCGACGTGATTTGAATATACGCTTGCTTCTAATGTATCACCAATCCTTGTTTATCTTTGCTGAGTAAGGTTTTAGGCTGTATTGCCAGGACTTATAAATAATATAAAAATTGTTACTATTCAGGTTCAAAGTTCCAAGGTTCACACCTGCCCGCCGGACAGCAGGCGGGGTTCAAGCCTGCCCTGGTGCGACGTGACCTGCGCTTTAAAACGGTTCTTCTGAACACTGCTCCCAGAGATTCTATTAAAAGAAATGCTAAACCAGGCCTGCCCGCCATCTGGCAGGCGGGTCTGGGCCAGGGGTTAGAGAGATAAAATACTGACGAATCATCAATCTAAAGTATTTTGTTTCGATTTAAAGATAAATAAGGAGTTCATCCGATTCTTGCCACAAGCCACGCCGTATTGCATGGATTTCAACCGTGAACCTTGAACGGTGAACCCGACAACCTAAGTAGTTACTAGAAATTGCAATATTTGCCAAGGAAGTCGCGCCAGGGCTGGCAGGGAGGGCTTTAGGCATTTATTAAACTTCGACATCTATTGAGATTTACTATGACTCTGGCTGCCCTTCCAGGCGTGGGGAAATTTACAAGAATGTTAGCTTTTTCAAACTGTTCTACTTGCTCATCCCATATTCCAGGTGGGGCGGAAAGGCAGGTGACAAGAGGTTTTTTCTGCTTCATATCTTTCAATAAAAACGACAGACTTTTAATAGAATCAACATTGGCAGAGGCAAACATCATAAACAAAAGTATACTTTCTACATTATCATCTCGCATGACCGCATCTAAAATGCCAGCAAGTGCCTCTGAGTTATACCAAGCTGGGCCCATATCTACTGGGTTTGTTCTTAAAGCCAGCGGGGGCAAAATTTCATTTATCTTATTCTGAGTTTCCTCACTAAAGGAAACTATATCAAGATCACTCATCTGACATATATCAGCGGCAGCTATACCAGGACCAGCTTGAGAGGAAAGTATAGCCACAGAAGACGCCTTTGGTATAGGCGATACATCCAAAGCCTTCGCTGTATCTAACAGGTCTTCAACGCTATTCACTGTCAGTATGCCTGCCTGGCTAAATGCTCCTGAATAAATTTCCCCTCTTCCGGCTATAGATCCTGTATGTGAATGAGACGCCCTATTTCCTATGTCTCCTAATCCTGTTTTATAGGCAATAATCGGTTTTTTACCGCCATAGCTTTTGGTGGTATTTATCAGTTCTTTTGGATTATCAACACCCTCCATATAAATAGCTATCACATTCGTATCTGGATCCTGCATCAAATAATCAACCATCTGGGCAAAACCTACATTGAGCCGGTTCCCAACCCCTACTATCTTACTAAAGCCTATACCATCCCTTAGAGCCAAAAAAGAGATGAGGTGGCACATTCCCCCACTCTGGCTTATAAGCCCGATACCACCTTTTTGTAACAAGGAAAACTCAGGTGTGAATGAGGCATTGAGGTGACCATGTAAATTTATCATACCAAAGGTATTAGGGCCGATGACTGGTACATGAGGTTTATTTACAATCTTTGCAAGCTGTTGATGAAGCTCTGCGCCCCTTGGATCATCAATCTCCTTAAACCCTGCTGTAATAAGAACTATACCCTTAACACCTTTTGCTAAGCATTCTTCAAAGATAGCCGGAACCATCTTTGCTGGAAGCACTACTATGGCCAGATCTATCTCATAGGGAAGTTCCGATATGGAGGGAAAAGTCTTCAGACCCATAATCTCTTTTGAGCGAGGATTAATGGGTATAATCTTACCTGGAAAGCCCCCTTTAGTCAGACTTTTCATTACATGAAACCCGAGTTTGGTTTCCCTTTCAGATGCACCTATAACTGCAACTGACTTCGGGTTAAAGAGGATATTCATGCTACTTTTTTTTATATACATAACTGTATCCGTTCACAGGTTCAATGCTTGCCCACCATCCGGCAGGCAGGGCTCACAACTGCGCTTCAAAAATGGGCGTTTTTTTTGACACACTCCCAAGGACACCAGGAGGGACAAACTCAATTGCCGAAGAAACACAAAAATGATTTATTCGCCTTCGCCAGAATACTCTGTCCCGCTGAAAGCGGGACTGCAGGGATGAATGGCAGGGCGAACCGCGTCGAAGCCCACTAGGGCGAAGACGGGTTAGCTTCGACGCAATTCCGCTTTGATACCCCGCAGCTCGCGCCGCGTGTGCTGCGGGGAGCTTCATTATTGCATAGGGCACACATACCTAAATCCCTCAATTTGTTTCTGTTTATGATGTTAACTTTAAGTACTTTAGTTCACTTTAGGCACTTTAGGCACTTGTCTCAGTAGTGACAATGACCATGCGGCCAGCTCAAGGGTCGGATATATCATTATCCTCTTTTTGGACTCAAACCGTATGCTGATCTCTTCAGGATTCGGCCCATAAAGCCATGCTACTACCGGCTTAGGAGGTAATCCCTCTATTGCCCTATTCAGGGACTTGGAAACCTCGAGAAATGAAAGCTCTGGCAGCTTGGGAGCAATTGCTATACATATAACGCCATCCACCTGGGGGTCATTCATGACTGCCTTGAGCGCTACCGAATATGCCTTTTGCGTACCGTGCTTCATAACTGCTGGCCATATGTCCAGGGGGTTTCCAATAGGCATCCAGGCAGGGGAAAGTTCAGCCACCATATGAATGGTTTCAGGGGAAAGGGAAGAAAGTTCAAGACCATATCTCTCCAACGCATCAATGACCATAATACCTGCCGCTCCGCTATAGGTAATTACTGCAATATTATTCCCTTTCATGGCAGGAAGGTTAAGTAGGGTTTTAACCGCATACGTCATCTGTCCATCCTCTTCCAGAAATGTCACTCCTGCCCCTTTTAAAGCAGCCTTATATATCTGATAATCACCTGCCATGGTACCACTATGGGATATAGCTGCTTTGGCCCCAGTCTCGGTGCTACCAGTTTTCAGGATAATGATTGGCTTTTTTTTGACTATTCTTCTGGCCAGGGAAAAAAATTCCTTTCCCTTGTTTAAGCCTTCCATATGGATGGCAATGATCTTTATATCAGGATCTTCCCCTAAGTAGGACAGTGCCTCACAAAAACCAATATCACAGGCATTACCAACGTCGATGCCCTTACCTATTGTTCCACTAAATTCCATTGCCCCCACAAAAAAGATACCAGATTGACATATTAGACCAACAGGGGTCATCTCTTTAGTTATAGGCATAAAAGAGGTAGTGAAATTATTGAAGTTATTAAGAACCCCAAGAGTATTTGGTCCAAGAATCCTGATGCCGTCTTTTTGTGCAATCTCTGTCATTTCCTTTTGTATCTCTTTCCCTTGCCCATCTGCATCGGCAAAACCTTGATTTACTACAATTACTGCTTTAATCTTTGATGCAACACAATCCTTAAGAATGCTTACCGTATCTTCCCGGGGAGCACTTATAACAGCCAAATCTATCCTCTCCTTCACTGATCTTACGTTAGGGTAAGCCTTCTTTCCAAGGATCTCCCTGGCATTAGGATTAACAGGAAAGATCTTACCGGAAAAGCCAAATTTGATCATATTTTCCATGACATTGAAGGATCCGGGACCGCTCTTTCGACTGATCCCAATAAGGGCTACACTTTCAGGTTCCATAAATTTTTTCATTAAAAACCTCTCTTATGAATTAAGTCTTCAGTTGAGAGCTTTGCATAACTACTATTTCCTTAAAGAGGATGGGCTTTTCTTCAGCCCTTACACCAGCCCAGAAAAGTCCACCCTCTTCATTGGGGTAACAAAAATTGTCAGGTTTTGCAAAGCTCTACAGCTATCAGCCATCAGCTATCGGTAAAAAAACACTAATGAAGATCAGAATCAAGCTTATTCGTATAATGCCTTAAGGAGAGAGCCAAGGCCTTCAATGCATCATCTGGTTCTGTAAATATGGGAAAGTCAGCCGACTTTTTTATTGTAAACCACTCATATGAATCTGATATTATGCACAGAGCAACCGGTTTTTCGTAACGTATCGACAATTCCTTTGCAGAGAGTATAAGATTTTTAGTCGCCATCTCATCGATGCCAGGAAGGTATGAATGTGAAAACAGGACTCCGTCAATCTCCTTTTCCTGTAATGCTCTCTCCAGAACGTCTCTGTAGAAATCAAGATCGAAAACATCCCCGAGATCAAGGGGATTGGTCATTCGTATCACCCCAGCCCTTGCACCTTGTCTCACGTGGCTAAGAAAACTTTTAGAAAACGGGATAATCCTAAAGCCATATCTTTGAGCTGCATCCGCTGCCATTACCGCACTTCCGCCTGAACGGGACAGAATTGCTAAATTTGCTCCTTTCATTAATGGGAGATTAAATATCTTAAAGGCGTTCATCAGCTCTTGAAGAGTAAAAACTCTATGTATGCCAGCCTGGCTCAAGGCGGATGATGTAATCTCATCATTCCCGGCGAGGGCTGCGGTATGAAATTTGGCAATCTGATTGCTTGCCGTATTGGTGTTTGATTTTAAAACAATAACTGGTTTCTTGGTTGAACGTGCCAGATCCATTAAGCGTCGCCCGTTAGAGACACTCTCAAGGTACAGGCCTATTGTCTTTGTTCCTGGATCAGATATCAGGAATTCAAGGTAATCATTCTCGTTTAAATCGAGCTTATTCCCCATGCTGACGAGCTTTGTAAAGCCTATGTTTTCACAGGAAGAAAGCCTGACACTGTAGTTTACCACCCCTCCACTCTGCGCCACAAATGATATGGAGCCAGATTTTATCCTTTTCTGATCGAGAGGTACAAAGGGGAGGACCAGACCATTTTCCAAATTGATAATGCTAATACAGTTTGGCCCTACTAACCGAATATGTTGCTTTCTCGCAATGGAAAGAATATCCCTTTCCAGCCTTTTATTTTCATCAGCAAATTCACTGAATCCTCCCGACTCTATCACTGCGTAATGGATACCCTTTTGTCCACAGAGATCGAGTGCCTCAGGTATATACAAAGCAGGTATCAAAAAAACAACCATATCAGGGCACGCATCTATCTCCTCAATCCTCGTGTAAATCTTTCGGCCATTCAAATGACCACCCTGCTTACCTACAAGGTAGATAGGACCGTCGAAATGAAACCGTTCCAGATTTTCAACAATGTTTTTGCCTAAATTAGTCGGTGTGTTAGAGACACCGACTACCATAATGCTTTCAGGATAAAATAATTTTTGCATTTTTCGTTACTCTCAAACGTGACTAACTCGTAAAAAGTCTTTTGCGAGCAATTTTGGCCACTTTTGGAAAATTTCAGTCCCTATTCTGCGCCCATTTCTGATGATATCTTTTCGGCGACATCCTTTACCACTTCGCCTAAATACTTCTTGGTTTTGAGTTCAAAGCTAAAAATTGGAGATGCTATTCCAATACAGCCTGCAAGACCTCCATGGCAATCATAAATTGGAGCCATAACCCTTCTCACACCTTCACGTAATTCCTGGTCCTCAAATGCATAACCATTTTTTACAACAATTGATAATTCAGCCTCTAGCTGATCCATGTCCGTTATGGTGTATTTGGTGACCATAGGTAGACCAATTTTTTGCAAGACATCCTTCCTCTTTTCCTTCTCCATATGGGCCAAATATATCTTGCCAGCTGCAAGCGTATGGAAGTAAGGATAGGCAGAGCCAATTCGAGAAAAAAGGCGAACCCCTTCATTTCCTTCTATCTGATCAATTAAGATAAGCTGATCCCTGTCAAGGGTAGAGAGCTCTATGGTCTTTCCAGTCTTCAAAGCCAATTCCTGCATAAATGGCAATGCTACAGACTTAAGCTTGAGCTTACTTTCAAGTCTGTTGCCGAGATATATAAGCTTCATTCCCAGCCGGTATAGGCCTCGGTCTCCTGTCTTGGTGATTAATCCTCTGTCTATCAATATTTTCAGTATTCTGGCCAATGATGGTCTTGGTATATTGAGGGAATTTAGAATTTCTGAAAAGGAGAGATCACTTTCATGCGATGCGATAAGGTCTATAACGTCAAGGGCCCTTTCAAGGGCAGGAACATGATATATTTTAGTGGTCATGATTTAGAATCATAGTTACTGTTAACAATCTCTTTCGCCAACAGAACAGAGAGTGATGGAATATTCCGTAAAATATTTAGTATCATATATGATATTTAATATTATATATATGAGACTATTTTAAAAACAAAAAAATATCAAGCCAAAAATTTGTCTTATTTGACATTACATTCCTTTAAGCTATAATCCCACTAGGCCCCAAATCTTAAATCTGAGAGGCACCTAAATATGGAAAATACAATCGAAAATAAACTCGAAGAAGACCATCGCCCCTGGGGATTTTATACGGTACTTTCCGATGAGCCCGACCATAAGGTAAAAAGAATTGTTGTATATCCTGACAAAAGATTGAGCCTTCAAAGACACAAGCTCAGGTCTGAACACTGGCATATGGTCAATGGAAAGGCCCTTGTTACACTTGATGACAAACAGATCCCCCTCAAAAAGGGGATGTCTGTTGATATTCCTGCTGGTGCAGCCCATAGGATCAAAAACACGGGATTAGAAGAGCTTGTCTTTATTGAAATACAACAAGGAGACTACTTTGGAGAAGATGATATTGAGCGGCTTGAGGATGATTTTGGGAGGATATAAAATAGGTTATTTTGAAATGTTTTATCTAGAAATTCCACTATTTGCAGGGCAGAATTGACGACTTGTTTTAATCGTTATAAATAAAAAAAATAGATTAAAAACTGCCAGACAATGGAATTTAAACTTCAACAGAGGGTGTCATGAAGTAATTGTCAGAAGCCCGTTTCTCATATAGTGAGGTGCCAGTTTGTGCTTTTGAGCAGTGTTTTAAGAAGAAAACAATAGATAAAATGAGGGTCACAATGGCTCAGGTATTTAATCTCCTTAAGGAGGTTTTTATAAATAGAAAATTGCAATTTTTTTTGATTTGGTTTTTTGTCCTCACATTGTCAAGCCAGGCACTGGCTAAGGTGGATTTCACCAAACTGGTAAAAAAGATCCAGCCTGCTGTTGTTACTATCATAACCTACGATATGGACAAGAAGATTCTAAGCCAGGGAAGTGGCTTCTTTGTTGATAAAAGAGGCTATCTTATCACTAATTACCATGTTCTTAAGGGAGCATACACTGCTGAAGTAAAGACTTCTGACGGCAGAAAGCATCCTATCAAGTTAGTTGTTGCAGAGAATAAAAACGTCGATCTCATAAAAGTATTGGTGGACATACCTGAGGAATCTTTCCAATGTTTAAAAGTCATTAGAGCCTTACCAGATGTAGCTGAAGGTATACTTGTGGTTGGCAGTCCTATGGGGCTTGAGCAAACCGTAAGTGAAGGAATTGTCTCTGCTGTTCGTGAAATGCCAAACATGGCGAGAGTTTTACAAATATCTGCTTCCATATCTCCAGGGTCGAGTGGTAGTCCCGTAATAGATATGAAGGGAAAAGTTATCGGAGTCGCCACTTTTTACTTGGTTAAGGGACAGAACCTTAACTTCGCTGTACCAGGAAAGTATGTGTTGGATCTGAACCGACAGAAAGTTGGGAAGACAATTTCGGAATGGACGAATGGTATTAGCAAAGAAAATTTAAAAGCGTCTGAGGAATTATTAAGAAGAGGTGACATCTTTGTCGCTATCAAGGAATGGAAAAAAGCAATTCATTTATTCAGAGAGGCTACAGAAAAAAATCCTGAGTATACAACGGCGTGGTTTTATTTGGCTCATTGCTACTGGATGCTTGGCGAAAACATGAAAGCAATAAAGGTCTTGAAAGAAGCTATCCGGATCAATCCTGATGAGGCCACTTTGTATAATAGCTTAGGGCTTAACTATAGCAAGCTTGGCCTATATATTGAAGCAATAGAAGCATTCAAGCAAGCAATACGAATTGAGCCTGATGATGCAAATTACTATCACCATTTAGCGTATGCCTATAAAGACTTAGGTCTCCATAGAAGGGCAATAAAGGCCTTATACCAAGCTTTACTGATTGAGCCTGATGATTTTGAGCGCTATATCATCTACGCTGAGTTAGGGGATGTGTACGTCGAGCTTGACCTATATATGGAAGCAATAGAGGTGTTCAAGCAGGCAATACGAATTGAGCCTGATAATTATGATGTTCATTTGAAGATAGGGGATGCCTATAGCAGAATTGGCCTCTATCAAGACGCTATAAAGGCTTATAAACTGGCCATACTGATTAAGCCTGATTTCGTAGATGCTCACTATGCCTTAGGGCTTACGTATCTAAACGTTGATAACAGAGATGCAGCCCTTCAAGAGTATAAAATCCTCAGGAGTCTTGATAGTAATCGCGCAAATACATTGTTTTACTGTATTTCCTCTACATATTGATAACAGAGGTGCAACCCTTCAAGAGTATAAAATCCTCAGGAGCCTTGATAGTAATCGCGCAAATACATTTTTTTACTATATTTACTATAGATAGCAGAATAACACCTCCAGTAGTAAATGGCTCGTGGTTCAGCCGTAGTATTTTTAATACTACACTCGTTTAGCCTGCGAGTGCTCATTTTGGTTTATCTTATCCTTTTTGAGGTTTCTAGAGTCCAAAATATCTTCCAAATATGCTGTATGCTTTTTCATTATCTGAAATGCTTTTATTTCCTCTACTATTTTATCTAAAAACTTCTGCAGTATTGATTCAAAGGCAAGCTTAAATTCTGAATTTGAGCCCGTTCAATATGCTAATCTATTGATATAATTGCATATTTAGGGCACTATTTTGAAAAGTAACCCAAAAACCGCCCAGAAAATGGGGATTTTGTATTTTTGAGAGTCCCAAAACGTAAA
>Ga0315533_1001225_pt1 | contig 20097 bp, 28 predicted proteins | sample SalMarSW160130MG_FD_203081 | JGI IMG/M metagenome (GOLD analysis project Ga0315533, IMG submission 203081) | Salt marsh sediment microbial communities from the Plum Island Ecosystem LTER, Massachusetts, United States - Salt Marsh Sediment SW1601-30 ... | reverse complement strand
AACCGGGGAGAGCTGGCGACCTATCCCGACCTTAATATCGGTGTGTTCCAACTCTCCCCAATGGAATTACCCTTATTTAATTGTTAAAGCCTGTTATTTGCCATCTGAGGGCTTATGGGGGGTATCAGGGTTGATGCTTGAGTTCTTTAATCTCCCTCTCGGTGGCAGTTATCCGCCCGTTTAATCCGGTGCTCGTCTTAGCACAATGTAAGTTAAAGGACTGGATTTTGTTATTCAGAGCAGAGAGGCCGGTATCCTCATCATCAAGCCGCCTTAAAATAGTTTTTTGATTGCTGGCTAAAACCTGGTCACGCTGGGTCTGCTTCTCTGCTATATCTATGTCACGTTCCGCCTGAGTTCTCCCATTGTGTACCCAGGTCACAATTAAACCGATTGCTACTAATCCGCTTGTGGCTAGTGAGGCTACTTCTACTATCATAATTTCCCCCATTCAATCAGCGATATAATAAGGTGCAGAACCAGGCAGAAAGCTACCAGGGAGATTATTGTTGCTATAAAGACTGTTAGGAAGCCGATAAAGAGCTGGGCTAGGAGGGTCATGATTCCTTCTTGCGGAAATAGAACTGCCACATATCCTTAAAGCAAGCTAAAAAGACACCATTGATTGTACCTATTCCTAACATCTCAAATGTGCTTAGTGGATAGGTACAGGCTACATAAATCATAGCAACAAACCAAGCTGGGAGAAATAAGAGTAAGTATAATAACGCCAATATATCTCTCATTTCAGTCTCCTAAATATTCGGGATACTCCTGCTGGTGTTCAATCCATGCGCTTCCCCAAACAAGGTGAGCTAAGAGGAAACTACCTACCGAGGTAGTAATAGTGCTGGCTGTCCCATGCCAGATAGAAAGGATAATCATGCCTGCGTAAAACAGGAAGACTAGAACAGAAGCCAATACTGAGTGGGTAAATACCCAGTCCCTCATTATAAAAGTATAGGGACGCCGGTTAACCGGCGTCAGCCAAAATTCGGTATGGAACCAAAACCACTGATAAAATTCACCTAACCAGTTCACTTGCCCTTCTCCTCTTGACAGAATATCCTTGAAACTCTAATATATCAATTACATAAATAAGGAGGCCGTTATGAAAACTCTAGCCAGATTTTTAACTATAGGCTCACTGGTTATTTTGGTCTGCCTTGTAGGTTTACTGGCTAACCAACTCAGACTAAAAGAGACAGGAATTGCCGAAGCCTGCACGAGTAATGTTTCTTTGCAAACTGAGTTAGCCGGTTTAGAGAAGGATTATGCTTCTGCCTTGGATGAGATACAGGAACTAAAGCAGGAACTGGCTATCTCTTATTCAGACAAGCTCCGCAACTTTAAGAGCCTGGAGGAGCTACAAGCCTTTCTTGCCGAAGACAAGACAGATGAGTTGGAATATACTATACATGAATTTGACTGCGAAGATTTTTCTATTACTCTTACCCAAAATGCTATGGATGATGGCTATTGGATACATAGTACACTCTGGTGGGGTAATGTCCATCGAATGAACACAGCTTGGGTAGAATGCGAGGACGGGATTGTTGAGAGCTACCTCATCGAACCTAATAATGATAGGATTATGCTTTTAGGTACGACTGACAAAATACCCGAGGGGATAGAGCATACATTCCCCTCAGATGTTGTCTGGGCGAAGAATACGAAGTATGCCAAGAACAAATTTGCTATATTAGACTGAATCTAAGGCTTTTCGCTAATTAATGCAAATCCCACTCGTGCCATTCCTGAATAGTGGGAGCACCGGCAAATATCTCGGCTTTGTAATAGTAATCAGGTAAAACTGGGAAAGTAGCCATGAGATTAACAATATCACCGTTAGTAGAGATATAACCTAAGAATGTTGTAGGTGGGGTAGCTGAACCCACAAAAATCTTTACACTTTCGGTGCCACTACAGAAAACTTGAAGAGTCACGAATTTTATCTTCCCAGTGGTATTATGGTAAATGGTATCTAAAGCCCTTGAAGGTTCCGAATGGGTAAGGTTATCCAGCCTATCCGTCTGCCCCTTCAAATATGTTAGGCTACCGCTTGTCCCCATGTAGTTATTCCATTGAGCGGCTGTTATCAGCTGCCCTGTGCTGACATCTGCTCCCGCTACCCAGGCCATTCTAGCATCTCCTCTTCATGGTCTTTATTCTCCTTCTTGAGCTGGGTCAAAGCCTCCCCGGGATACCAGTTCCGGTTAGGCAGCGGCCGCTTGGCCAGCAGCTCCTCTATCTTTGCCCGGTTCTTCGGGAAGATGGCCCGGCGGTATTTGTGCTTATATGCTCCATTGAGGCATGCCCGGCAGAGGAACCAGCCCTCCTCCCAGGCAAACTCAGTGCTGCCGCATTCGCACTTGACCCGCCAGTGGCCGTGATTGACGTAGGCCTGCAGGGGCGGGCTCTCTTCGTCATAGCCCTGCTCGGCCAGGCCTTTAGCCGCCAGCTCCGGGATTAAGACCAGCTGCCGATACGGTTCCCAGCTCCCAATCTTGGGCTGGTATGGTCCGCGGATTCTGTTAAAAAAGATATTGGCTGTAATCATAGAACTCCTCTAGTAAGCGACATAGGTAGTCTCCCCGATTTCACCAAAGCCGGCCACGCCTATTGCCCAATACTGCTGGCTGTCGGCGCTGGAGAGCTCCCATTTGCCCTCCCACCCCCAGGCATTGACAGCTGCCCAGGATAGGTTGACGCCTTCGATATGATAATCGCCGTCAAGCGAGGCCTGATTGAGCCTCATGGTAATGCGAGTCGAGATGTCATAGCCGAACACTTTCGGATAGAGATTCGCCTCATCACCGCCGGGCCGGGTAGTAACGCTCTTCACGCGGAGGGCGGGGTCTTTATATTGCTTCAGGAGATACTGCGCCTGGCTGAGAGCCTCGGTATCGGCGGTCATAAGTAGGCCAGTCCGGGGGAGACCGCGCTTGCCGTAGTTAGTCTGGCTCGTCGCATCCGTGGCTACCTGCTCCACACCGCCTTCCCGGGTGATCCTGATATCGTTCAGGATATATTGATTGCCGTAGGCGAGGGCAAGCCGGTGATATCCCATCTCTCCGGAGTCATCACCGAATATAGCCTGGGAGGTGGTATAAGGTGATTTGAGCCGCGCATGTCTGTCCTGGAACTGGACGTCGCCATCGCCGGCCATGAAGAAGATGCCTAGCTCGGAGAGCTGGACATCGAAGAGGTGATCCATAGAGCAGATATTAATAAGTTCGCCTGTTGCCTGCATGAGACTCTGGCCGGCGTCGATGTCTCTATTACCGGCGGGCCAGCCCAGGTCGTCGAGGACATTGCCCACCCGGGTACCGCTCAATTCCTGCGAATAGCCAGTGGGATCGTTCAGAAATAGCCGCGATAGATTCTCGATGAGAGTGGTGCAGGTCACCACCATCACCGGCCCCATGATAGGTTTCAAAATAAAGTCGGGTGCCCAGTCCTCGATAAAGCCGGTATAGAGGTCGTAGGTTGCCTCATCATAAGTTACCCTGATATTAATTCGCTTCAGCGGCTTAACGTTTGGGTAATACGAACCTCCGGTGTTATCAGGCCAGAAATCCCCGGAGGTATTCATAAGCACGACGGTGGCCGTCCCCGCCTCCATGCGGCCCAGCTCATGCTGCCGGCCGCGCTTTATGGCCACGGATACCACCGAGCTCGACACATCTTCCCATGAAGGAGTGTCAGCAAATGGGGCGCTGCTGAAAGCGATCCTTACTATAGGCGTCGGGATGCTCATGCCAACCCCGTCGAGTAGTTTCGATTTTTAAGCAGGAGCAGCTCCCTCCTGACCGTCTCCGCCAGGTCTCGCTCCGCGATAACCGAGCCGGCTACATTGACAGTTACATAGACAGGCCCGCCGCCGCCGAGCGGAGATGCGCCGGGTGCGCCCGAGAGCGGGATTAAAGCCTCCGGGCCATTCTCTCCAATCATAGACAGTGTCGGCTTTGTAACGATGGCGCCGCTGGCGCCGCCGAAGAGAGCGCCGATCCCCTCGCCTATCCAGCTGGTGATGGCGCCGACAGGACCGCCGACGAAGTTCTCGATCACCCAGGCCAGGCCTTCAATGACCGGCGTGAGTATCTCCATGACCTTTGTTAAAATAAGGAATATCGGCTCGAGGAGAGTCAGGAGCGGGTGGACAATAGTCATTATCGCCTGAAGGAGGGTTATCGTCGGCTTGAGTACCGAGGTAACAAATTTCAGTGCCATGTCGACGGGGATCACGTTCATGAGGTCGACGATAATATCAATCAGCGGAGGCAGCAGCTCCGAAAGCAGCTGGCTAATCTCATCTATAGGCAGGGATGATATCAGCTTCTCGAAGGCATCCGTCAAAGGCGTTAGCAGTGGCAGAAGCCCTGTCCCCAGCTGCACCATGACCGCCTCGAGCTGCACCTTCAATTTCTCGAAAGTTCGCCCCGTCCCCTTGTTGATCTCATCATAAGCAGCCATGCTGGATCCGGCGGCGTCCTGGACTGAGGCGAGATCACCGGCGAAGGTTTCTGCATTCGCTCCGGTAAGACCGAGGACAGCACCGAGCCCCTCCACCGAGCCGAACATCTTACCGAGAAGTTCCTGATTGCCCTCGGTGGCGCCGCTGAGAATATTAAGGCTCCCGGCCAAACCCTGCTCCTGGATCATCGCGCTTCCGGAGGAATACCCCAGGCTATCTAACATAGTTTTCATGTCTGCAGTCGGCTTGATCATAGCCTGGATTGCAGCTCTAAGCTGAGTAGTGGCCACGGTGGTGGGAACACCCTGTTTGGTAACCGTAGCGATGGCAGCGGAAACCTCTTCGAATTGAATGCCGGCAGCGGCCGCCAGAGGCGCTACGTTAAACATCGATGCCGACAGCTCCTCCATGGTGGTCTTACCACCCTTGACGGTAGTGAACATGACATCGGCGATATGACCCGCATCGGTTGCCGGAATCTTGAAAGCATTCATGACCGTGGTTAGCCCGTCCATAGCCGTCTCGGTATCGGTAACACCTCCGACCGCCGCCTGGGCGGCTATCTTCAGAGTGTCCATAGCCTGGGCGGCAGGGACGCCGGCCGATACAGCCTGATACAAAGCACCGGCGAGCTCACCCCCGGAAATCCCCACCTCCTTGGACAGGTTATTTACTTGATCATTCAGAGATGCGAAGTCGCCTTCGGAGAGGTTGAGCATGGTGTTGACCTCTCGCATCGATCCCTCGAAGTCTGCGGCCATTTTCATGCTGGCCACACCCATGCCGATGGCGGCCACACCCAGGCCTGCCAGTGCTCCGCCGGCAACCTTCCCGAACTTCTTCAGCCCGGAGGTCGCCTCGTCTTTTAGCTTAAGGAGTACACTAAGTTCAGGCTCTGCCATCACTCACCTTCTGCTTCGCCAGATCCATGTATCTCTCTATCGTATTAAGGAACATCTCGACCTCGGCAACAATATGCGCCGGGGCGCTGCTGTACTGCAGGGGATCCCAGCCCATCGCGCGCATTATCTGAAATCTCTTGAATCGCCTGGCACTCTCCAGGTCCAGGGGAGCCTTATCATCTCCATAGAGGAGATTCGAAAGAAGCCCTAGATGAATGCCCTCGGTCAGTTTTTTGAGACAAACTCCGTAGCCTTGTTACTCAGCTGGTCGATCTCCTCCAGGATCTTAACCCGGTACTTCTGCCGGAGGTTGGAAACCGTGTCTCTGCTGACCGGCACCGGTTTCTCCTTGTCATCTTTGAATGACCACGCTACGACGTATTTCTCCAGGAGCGCCAGTTTGCCGAGGGTCATAGTGAACTTTGCCTGCTTCCCCACCGCCTCGGCTCTGCCCATCTCATTGACGACATAATCGTGATCGGCCTGCGACAGCTCCTCTTTGACATCGACCCAGTTGCCGTCCGGGAATTCCAGCCTTGCTGTTTCCGCACCAATAAAGTATTTACCCATGACATCTCCTTTTTTATTTTTCGATAAATAATCTATGCTGGGTAAGTGGTGATAGTGATGGCACCGTCGACCACCAAGTCGATGGTGAAGATAAGCGGGTCCGTCACCTTGGCGGGCAAGGATACCTTCTTGATCCGGCATTCCCCGGTGATCTTGGCATAGCCAGAGGTGCTCCCTGCGGGCCCATACTCAAAAGAGCGGGTATCGGAATCAGACAAGAAGTCCTTGACCACATCGTAAGCAGACTCAGAAGTATCATCGAATACACATTCGAGGCTGATATCCGCCTTCTGCAATCCGGGCAACTGGGAGTACCCCGTTGCCCCCCCGGCCGTAACATCGCCCATCTCCTTCTCGCCAGGAAGCCCGTCAACTGAGCGGACATATGCCGAGATATCCTTGGCCGCTCCGGCCTGGGTATCGAGCTTAAAGACTAAACTCTTACCATGCGCTTTTCCACTAGTCCCCATTTTGTTACCTCCTAAATATTTTTTGAGAAATAAAAAGGCGGCCTAAGCCGCCTGAGTAATTAAGAAATCCGGGTTATCCTCTTTTATAAACTACGGCGAAAGTAGCTGAATATGTCGGTGTCCCGGACCAGACAACCCTTAGATATTGTTCGACAGCTCCGGAGACGGCTTTCCTTTCCGTCGTAATGCCGGCGGCCGTTGTAAAAGTAACCAGGTCCTCCCATTCGTCCTCATCGCCATCGTCATCCGATTCCTGAATCTTAACTATCAGGTCATCATCAGCGCCGCATGCGAACACCTGGAGGTAAGCCACCAGACCGGAGGCAGATGCGTCACCGTCGTCTATCGACGTATGCTCGCCGTCGGTCGTCTTTTGAGCCTTGGGGAGAATCAGCTTGCACTCGTCCCAGGGTAGATTGTCGGCCAGCATCTCGGCCATGAGCCGGTTAACATCGGTCACCACTGACTTCCAGCTATACTTATTCAGCCGGACCGCATCGCAGGCAAGAGCTCTATCCTCGAGGGTACTCCCGAAAGGCACGATGATCTGATACCCGGAGCTGGCGGCAAAGAGACTATTCAACACCGCCTGGTAATTGTCATCGAATATCCCGTCCAGGCTCATGGTATCTTTGGTCAAGCCAGGCATCTGATGATAGCCATTCACACCATCGGCGACGGCATATTCCTTCATCTCTCTCTCCTGCGCCGGCGTCACCGAGGCCATAAGGGAGCTGATGTCATAGCCGCCTATATAAAGCCGTGTATCCTGCCCATGGTACTTTGACATGATAACCTCCTAAACCAGTGCATACATATCGAACTTGACCCCGATATATACGATCCCGTTAAATACAATGCCCCCATAATCCCGGAAGCCCGACACCCGTACTGTGTCGGCATGAGAGCCATAATCAGCCGCCTCAAGTGCTGCCTTGATAGATCGGCTTCCTGTGGGCGCCAGGTAGTCATCAAGCTTCTCCTGGACCTCCTCGATGTCGCCCTGTCTGCCCAGGAGGAGCAGGATTTCAAAGCCCAGCTCGTAGCAGTTGCCGGCAGTAAAATCATAGGTGCCGTCTTTGGGGATCGGAAAGGCGCAGGGAGGGTTAATATTATCCGGGGCATTGTCGTATGCTTCCAGCTTGTCGATAGTTTTTAGCCCCGTCTTTATGGCATCCCTGATTCCCTTGATACTCATTTCTTGAAATTGTCCTCCACTTCACCAGCTGCTTCGCCGAGTATGCTCTCGATCTCGTCGCGGGTATCATCCAGTGCAGGCGCCAGAAACGGATATGCTCGCACCCTGGTTCCACCTCTCGATAGATGGCCGAGCTCGACAAAGGGTGCATAGAGCACACTGCTGCCGACCTTTGCCCACAGTGGAAAGTGTGAGCCATCTATCTCATGTGTGATTCTCGACCGGAGGGTGCCGGAGATCACGCGCGGACCCGGCCGGCCGGAGGCATGTTTCTTTGCCGACCTCACCAGGAGCATGGCGGCCTTCTTGAGCAAGCTCTTGACCGGGCCAGCCAATAATCTGTCAGGCTCCAGCTTCTTCGCCAGCTCGGGAAGCCCCTTAATCGTTACCTTCGTATTGGCTGAGAACATCTAGGCATAGACCACCTTTATATATTTTTCGAGCAACAGCTTGATGTCGGGATCCAGCCCCTTATACATGATGATCTCGCCCGTCTCTGCCGACCCGACGACATCGGAGAAGGCCGAGTCCTTGCGCTTGAACCACCTGCAGGTCTGAATTATAGCCGCCCTCCGGATAGGCTTCGGAGCCGTGGTGGCGTATCCCCAGGAGCCGGCGATCTGGACACCCTTCTCTATCCCGTCCGCAAAGCTGCCATAGGACGAATTGCGGCTGATTTTTATCATCGTCTTTGGAGTATCATTCAGGGGGTAAAGGATATAGTCGGAGGTGGCCATAGTCACTTCGAATACACCATCGCCGTCTTGATCCAGCTTGAGAGTCGTCACGGCCAGGAGGTCGCTGATATGGAGGAGGCGGGCGCCATCGAAGTATCGGGTCGCGGTGCTCGCCGAGAATTCCCGCTTGCAGAATACATCGATAAAGGCTGATGCCTGCTCGATCATAGAAGCGAGCATCCCGTCCTTGCCATCCTCCTCAATCCCAAGCTCCGATTTGACTTCATCTAGAGTACAGTAATCTCCCATTATGGACTCTCCTCAACTATGAAGCGGCCGCTCTTGGCGCTCTCCTCGGCGCCATCCTTGGTAACCTCCACCTCATAGAGATACTGAGCTTTGGTATCGAAATCGCCGTCGGCCACATCGTAATAGGCGATTCCGGTATCCTCGTCAATCCAGCCATTGTCGCCGGTGAGGGTGAGAGCCCCGTCGGTGTCTCCCGGCGGCCAGACCTTGAGCTCCGGCGTGTAGCCGGTCAGATCCGTCCGCGCAGCCTCGTCGGCATCGAATAGGGGGAGTCGTAGTCGATAGCCGAAGTCGCCCTGCTTAACGGTGATATCTTCTGTTTTAGTACTCATGATGATTTAAACCCCACGTTAGCTTCTCTATCGTGAAATACCTGATCGGCGCTGCGGCCATGAAAGACCTGGTCAGCCGACCGTTTGTGGAAATAGCAGTTGGCTGTGATGATGATAAACTCGCTGGCGGTTATGGTCGGTTTGAAGGTAGTCAGTATCATTTCCAGCGTCCCCGGGGTCACTACGATGGGGACATATATATTCGGGGTATGGGGAGTCAATGTCAGATTCACCGGACCCGGGGTTACTATCACCGAGCCGGTAGCGGAGATGGTCGGAGTATAAGGCGTCAGAGTTAAAGCGACAGTCCCCGGTGTTACTACGACCGGCGTGAAGATGCTCGGAGCCAAAGTCGTCAGTGTCATGGCCAGGGCCCCCGGGGTAACCACCTTTTTATCTGATGCCGTGATCACCGGAGCATTCGGTGTCATGATTAAAGCCAGTGTTCCGGGTATAACTTCCTTGTGATCCGATGCGGTGACCACCGGGGTTTTAGGCGTTAGCGTCAGAGTTACAACACTTGGCACGACCTCTTTATGGTCGGAGGCTGTTATCACCGGAGCATAGGGTGTCAGGGTCATGGCGAATGTCCCCGGCACTACCTCCTTATTCCCGGTCACCGAGATAGTGGGGGTATGGGGTGTCAATGTTAAAGGCAAAACTCCGGGCGTCACCAGCTTAAAATCAGAGGCGGTGACCTCCGGTATCTTTGGCGTTAAAGTAAGTGCCACAGTGCCAGGAATTACCTCTTTATGGTCACTGGCAGTAACGACTGGGGCATAATTGGTTATGCTCATATCGACTTTTCCCGGCGTTACTGTTTTATGGTCGGATGCAGTAACTACCGGGGTTTTAGGCGTTAGTGTTAAATTGAATGCCCCGGGGGTAACTACGACTCCACCCCCACTCTCTGTTCCTGTGCCGTAGAGGGAGAATATTCTAGTGGATGCGGAAAATGCTGTTTGTCGTTCTGCTGTGATATAGTCACCGTATATATACAGAGAAGCAGTTCCGCTAGTAGTTCTCTGTATCGTGCCAGTAGCGTTATAACATCCAAGAAGGTCATCTGTCACTATGCCCATATCAAGGCCAGTAAATACATCGGGGTCGGGGTCGCCTGCGGTTACATCACCGATAGTTTCTAAGTCCCTACACTCATAAGTAGTTCCACTTATCAAGAAGAATGTGCCGACTTTGCATCCTCCCATAGTTGAAGCGGGAAAGATTTGTACAGTATCAATAGACCCAGTACCATCAGCAGGATTATCTAAATCAAAAAAGGTTCTCCCTGCGCCTTGGTACGCATCTCTATTTATCGCCTCTGACCCAACATCAATCGTCCCCTTCTCCCCTATATTCAAATCGATAGGAGGGACTCTTGAAACGCCTACCCAGAAGTCGGCTTGTCTTGAGAGAACATCGGCTACCTTCTGCTCATTAAAAACTCTGTCCTTCGGGTCGCCCTTTACAAATACATCACGGATAGAGCCTTTAACCTTGGGGACTTTCTTCCACTCGTCTATGAACTTCTTATCTGTGTCCCACATTTCTTGGTGGAAGGTATAGAAGTAATTTAAGGTGCGGTCTATCTGGGCTTTAATGTCTGCGTCTGTGGCTTCCTTATCGGGGTAGATAAAATGAGAATGGAAGGGATTGTCTCTCCAAACATGAGGAAGGCCATCTCGCCACTTCTCGTAATCCGCAAAGTCAGGATTTCCTTCAGCGTCAAGCTTACCTTTGTAACCCGCCTTGAATTCAGGACACGTCTCATCCACAACAAAGGCGTGAGCTTTATCATAGTTCGGGTCACCCACTTCAAGGAATAGGTCAATGCGTAGCTTCGCCCGCCCTTTATGTATGCCACAGCCTGAAGGTTCTAGTTTAGCGTAAGGCATCTAAACTCCTTATCTACCCCTTGTCTAAAGCCGCCTTCATAGCTGCCCGCTCGGTCGGGGACATGGCCGCCAGCTTTTGCCTGACGCGCTCTGCAGCGTACTTAGCGGAGATAGCCAGCTTGACCTTTTTCTGCTCCGCCCGGAGAGCCTGCTTCTTATGCGATAAATCGACGGCGATACCCTCCAGCTGCGGGATAGTCATGTCATCGTAATTTTTCTCCATGGTCTACTCCCCTCCTATGATAATGACCGGTTGAAATCTCTATGCTGTGGTCAGTGTCCCTACCCCGTCTGAATGAGCCGCAAGCGTGAAGGTATTACCATCGGTAGCCTCCACGTCTGCCGGGGTATCATCGGCCAGGCAATAGGCTAGGACGGTGCCGCTGACCTCATAGATGACGCCGAACCTCGCCAGGATACTACCACCACTAGCAGTCCAGACCGGGTCGGTGTCGATGTCGATTTTGACCGTCGTGGTACCCGTCAGGACGAGGGTAACCGCCATACCGCCGGTGGTATAGCCGTTCTCGCTGGCGTGCTCATTGGTCAGCCCCGCATAGGTAGTGCTGCCCGCCCCGATATTTGACGTGCTCAAGAATAGAGCACACTTAAAGGTATCAGAGTCGAGGTCGAATGTCCCATCCAGTAAAGAGGTTAGACCGGCATTAGTTAAAACCCAATTCCCAGCTCCCATAGCATGCCTCCTGTAAATCAGATATTAGATGCGGGGGCTCGTTTTCCCTGGGGAAAGGAGATAAACCCAGGCGAGCCCCCGCCCTTCGGCAAAGCCAATGTCGCTACACTCTGCCGAAAGCAGTCAAGCCTTCGAACCTCTCCGGCTCTTGCTGCCTCGCTTCGCACCCTTTTTAATAACCTTTTCCTGTCTCTTAGCTTCGGGCGGCCAGGTCTTTACCTCGGCCTGCCCGGTTTCTCCGGTATCCGCTGGCTCCTTGTCCTCATGCTCGCCGTCGGCCTTGTCCTCCGGCGGGTCTGGCAGCTTATCCTCGGCCTTGTCTTTCACCTGGCCGAGGATTTCCTCCGGGGTTTTACCGCATTGAGTGCAGACCAGCTGGCCTTTTACCATGCGGAAATAGGGATGCTTGCACTGCATGATGTCCTCCTTTTTTAGCTCCTTTTTAAATAAGAGGGGGCTGTTCTGTAGCCCCCTCAATGTCCCAATAATCAGCCCGTTATCTGGCTACTCGGTATCTCCAGCCAGAAGAACTGCATAAAGCCGGAGGTGGCTACCGTGCCGCCCCAGTAGGCGAATAACGAGGCGGGGCCGACGATATAGGGCGGGTTCTTCGGCTCGTAGAGAAGCTCATTCTTTGTCCAGACCGCGCTCGTCGGGGAACCATTCATGTCGCCGGTCAACTGGATATGAGCCAGGTCGATACTCTCAGTCGGGTTGGTGGTATCCGCCGAGCAAACGCTCTTGACAGTGCAGGCCGCGGACTTGATGTTATTGAGGGCAATCCTCATATTTGTGGGAGTAATCGTGTTAGCCCATGTGCCGTCGAGAGCAGCCGCAACAGTGGCCGCAGTAACATCGACCATAGCCAAAGCCTCGACCTCATCCGCGTCTGTGGCGAGCAGCGGGGTTGTCAGCTGAATCGCCAGGCGGATAGGGATTATTGTAGTGCCGGACGGGATTGTCATGCCGAATTCCGGCTGGTTGAGATCGACGACGTCGCCATCACCACCGCCAACCACCGGGGTAGACAGTGCACCGACGTTGGCGATAAAGCCTCGGCCTTCGAGGATGGCCGCCTGAATCCAGTCGGCTACCAGGAGTTCGCCGCGCCTGGTCATATAGGGACGGTATGCGGAGCCGTCGGGTATGATGTATTTCTCGTTTTGCTGGACTAATCCTTCCATTGTTACACCTCTTTTTAATTATTTTTTGTCCGCTAGTCGGACAGGTAGTATTCGATGAACAGGTTAAACTTTCCCGCCGTCAAAGCAGCGGCGGTTATCACTATCTTCGGCGCCCTTTCCGCCGTCATCTTGATGCTATTGGAAGCATCGCCAACCGGAACCAGCGCCTTGGAGCCAGTGGACGACCATGGGGCACCGCTGACAGCGGCAGCAGTTATCAGGTCGTTTGCCGATTGTGAAGTGGTCAATGCCACCGACGCCCCAGCACCCACAAGCGGGGTAATCACATCCACCACTCCATCCCATATGATGGCATTTTTAGGCAACGGCTCACCAACTAATGTGATGTCACCCGCTACCCCACCGAGGGCATCAAAGTCATAGGTAAATTTTGCCACTCCACGCTGGACAGCACCTTCTATAATCATGGATTACCTCCTAAAAAGTTTGGGGGAGGAGATTATCCCCTCCCCTTATTTCGACCTTTACCAGCTAGATGCCGGTCACTTTACCAAATGCTTCGGGGCGATAGTGCACCATCGCACCACGCAGGGTCGCCTTGACGGCGAACTTACCCTTGACGAAGTAATCGGAGTATCCGCTGGACATATCGATCTGCAGCCCGCGCCTCGCGTAGAAGGCTGCGAAGTTGGTATAGTCACCGGAGAGAGCGGTGTTTACGGTAACGGCGGTAGTCTGGACAACAGGGACACCCCATATCTGGTCGGGGCCGGGATCCATGGGGCTACCGAAGATATAGATGCCATCCGCTGTCCTCAGAAGCCGGACATCCTGCCAGTCGGTCGGGTTGGTAAAGTAGACGCTCGGCTCGGCAAAGCCTACGGTCCTGATCAGGGTGAAGAGCTTATAGATCGCGTCCGGCGTCGGGTCGGCTCCCTTTTCCTGGCTGTTGATGCTGGTGACATTCAGCGTCCCCATCAGGTTAGGGGTAGAGCCATCGCCCTCGAGCACCTGCCCGTCGAGTCGCGCTCTCACCATGTAGCCGAGCCGGTTATTCAGGTAAGCCTCGGCCGCCGGCACGTCCTCCAGCTGCTCTTCCGTGACCGGGATAAAGGTGGCGATCTTCTCCACCGTCTGGCTCTGCTCCGTCAGCGCGAGAGCCGACTCGGCAGCGGCCGCACCCTCTGCAGCTTCCGCAGAACTATCGGTGTGGGTGGTCTCCTCCATGTACTTGATGGAGGACTGGGTGGTCGGGATCTGCGGAATATAGTCGATCACCTGGAGCTTCCGGGTGGGATAGAGCTCTATCCGAGGGATGCGAGTGCTCTCCGGAGCCCAGCCGGCGCCGGTTTCGAAGAGGGTTTTCATGTCAATGTCCACGAAGGTGGAGAAGCCCTGCTTCTTTGCCCCCTTCGATTCCATGATCATGGTGCCGACCGATTTCCGCACCACTGCATCCGCACCGGCATTCTCGGGGAAAGGCATGCTGCCAGCCTTGTTGAACTGCTCGTCCAGATCGGCGGTTACTTTCCGGCCATTCTCGATGGCCGTCATCTCGTCGAAGTCCTTTTTAAGATCGCCCAGCTCCTTGTTAATCCCCTGAAGCTTTTCGACCTTCGACTGGGTGTCACCATCGCCGAGGCAGGTCACTTTGGAGAAGTCCAGATCCGCTCCGGCCTCCTCGTATGCCTGGTGCCCCAGCTTGGTTTTTTCTGCGATTTCCTCTCGCAGTTCCTTTAGTGTCTTTTTCATGGTAATGATACCTCCAATATTTCGGATTCAATTTTAGTGAACTCGGCCTGCAGCTTTAAGACCGCATCCTTGTCCATAGGTTCAGTGCTTTCCAGCAGTTCCTTCAGGTCCTTGACTACATCCCCCATCGAGGTATGCAGCTTCTTGATCCTGTCCCTGTTGGAAATCGAGAGCTCGCGCCCATCTTTCCGTCTCAGGTCAGCAAGCGACTTGGTACGGGCGACCAGATCTTCGGCGCCGGCAAGCACCGCCTCCGCCTGGTCAGCATAGGTAAAGCCCTCTTCTACACTGCGAAATTCGGGTGGCTCCTTTTCAAACTCCTTATAATGTCTGACAAGGTGGTTATATACACCCTTCCTGGCTGACTCGGGAATGGCCACGCCGCCCCGGGCGCCCATCAGCGCGCTCATTGACGCCGCGACTCCTTTCCAGACGACAGGGTGCTTACCCGATGCCTGGTGATGGGGCAGCTTATAACTGCCTTTATTCTCCGGATCGGCGTCAGAATCGACGTAGGTGCACATCACCTTCAGGTCGTCGACATCCGCTTCTTTTACCTCTTTACTCGCGCTCCACTCCGCGTCCTCGGCGGCCTTGGGCGTCCCGTCAGGGTGGGCTCGCTGATAAGATATGGCACCCTTGCTTTCCGCCTTGATGGCCATAGTAGCGGTCCCGGCTCCGGCGCCTTTCAAGACCGGCGATATCTCGAAGGGATCGACCTTCTTCAATATCCGATTCGGCCGGGCGCCATCATGCTCTTTTGCCCACGCTTCTATCTCTTCTTCATTTCCTTGCTCCAGCACCTTGAAGCCATAGCTCCACTCCTGAAGCTCGGCAGAAAATTTGACGGCCTCGTAGTGCTCCTTACCAGAAGCCGTAGCCAGGTTAAACTGGCCGTCGGCTATGGCGAACCCATCAGCTTCACCACCGATGACGGCTCTGCCCACCGGCAGCTCGCCCATCCAGGAGCCATGCTGATAAGACGATATCAAGATATTTTTACCAGCGGGAAAGGCGCCTGGGATGGTTACGTCGCCGTCGGCGTCGAGGACATTAAACTGGGCTATCCGAGCGACGAAGGCTCCGGGGCTCTCCTCCTTAAATTTAAACTGTATAGATTTGTGCTCGATATCCATAGTTACCTCCTGATTTCAGGTAATAAAAAAGCCCTCCGAAGAGGGCGGGTATTTCTTGAGAAATAATCCGGGGCTACTTCTCAATCACCGGCAGCCAAGTGCAACGGCAGTTCGGGTGGACAGTTATTATCCCCTCGGACTCATCGACAGGAAACTCCCGCCCGTGGAGAGCCATGCAGCTCTCGCAGGTCCGCTCATCTAAAGCCGCGTAAAATTCCAGCCGACCGACCCCCGCATCCTTATAGCCGATGATGGCGCCTTGTGCACTGGCCTGGATTGTCTCGGTTCGGGCGATCCTCGAAGCCCTCACCTTGTCAGAGAAGCCGAATATATCCTTGACCCGGGTCGTAAGCTGGGGGATGCTCTCGCCCTTATCGAAACCCTCCGCCAATCCCCGGGCCAGCAGGTCTGCCGTCTCCTCGCCGATCTCCCCCGCCGCCCATCCTATCCTCGTTTTAAGCCATTGAACGGCCACCCTGTTAGCCAGGACATCCTGCTTCTGCCTGGCCTCCACGAAGCTCCGCGCATCTTCGATTGCCTCGGCCATTAGGCTAGAGAGCACCGGCTCGGCGATGGTCTTATAATCCTTTATGGCTTTAGCCATGTCGATAAAATTCTCGGTCTTGCCAGCCCGGACACTAGCCTCCGCCTCTTTCCGCTGGTTAGCAAACATCTTCTTGATGCTCGCTATAAAGTTCTTTTCAGAATTCTCCGCCTTGAGGGCATAGCCCCACCACCAGCCTTCCTTGACCTGCTCATCGAAGAGCACTCGCTTCTCAGTTACGCCCGCCTTCGCCCCGGCCGCCGGCGCGGTCCCTACACCCTTCTCCGGGATAAGCTCGGTAACAATCCCCTGATCGCCGGAGCGGACCGGGAGCCGGGTGTATAATCTCAAATAGAAGTTCTGTGTCTCATCTACCGGCACTCCCAGCATGCGCTGGCCATCCGAAACCTGAACCAGGCCATCATTGACCAACTCACTAATACGCTTTGATTTTTTATTCTCGTCCTCCTGGAGGATGCGCACCCCGCTCAAGTCGAAGCCGACCCTCCAGCCCTGCAGATCTGTCTCATATTCCCGCAGGAACTGGCGCTTTATAACAGAGGCCATAATCCGCTGCAGGGGGATAATCGTGCTCTCATAAGCGGCCTCCCGCGCCTCGGCATAGTTCGAGTAGGTCGAGCGGTCCAGACCGGCACCCAGGCCGGCTACTATCGCCGGGACACCCAGGACGGCACTGATCCGCTCCTCCGGTATCCGGCGCAATTCCCGCAGCGTCATATCCTTGGGGGTGAACCCGAAAGGCTTAACATCGGTGGCCGAGGACATGACCAGCGGGTCGCCCCTTTTATCTCCGGTAAAATTATCCTTGAACCACTGCTTCAGCTCCGCCGCATCCGCAGTTGATGCGGTCCCGGCGCCGGCGGGGGATATGACCAGCCCGGGGATCCCCAGGTTCTTCATAAGCGCGGCGGTCATGTTGGCCGCCTCGTCGTCAGTAAATACTTCCCTGAATAACGACTTCAGGGGACTCATCCCTTTACGGATATTTGAGGGATCGAAGCCATCTCTGAAATGGACTATATCCTCCGGGGGGATTTCCAGGGGCGCTGCGGCACCCGGGCGATAGTCATAATGGGTCAGGAAAGCAGTGCCATCCCTCGGCCACTTCGGCTCTACCGTAGATGATGGCAGCCACCAGAGCTGCGCGGTCCGTCCGGCCGCTGACCTTAATTTGTACCAGTAGGCATTTCCATCCAGGACGAAATCTGCGAGGGTGGTCATCTCCAGGAGGATGCCGTCATAGTAAGGATTCGGGGAGTCGGCCATGTCCAGCATCTTATGGCTGTAGACTTCCTCCCAGCTCCCTTCGGTATCCCGCTTCGAAAGCATAAGGGGCGCCTCGGGGAATGTCCTCTGTATCCACCGCATGCAGGCCATGATGATAGCGGACTGGTACCCGTTTACCTTCCTCTCGTAATCGAAAGAAGTATTCTGCATGAGAGAGGTGACGACCTGAGACTCCTGCCCCGGTAATCTACTAACGGTGAACCCTTTCCTGCTGACGTTAAAAAGTAACTTCATAATGGTCTCCAACTCGTAGCCCCCAGCATCAATTCGGTGATCGCCCATACCAGGGCATCCAACCTGTCTGGAGACTTACCGCCTGGCTCCCAATCGCATAGTTGATCCTCGAGCTCCGGGAAGAAGCCGACATGGTGAATCAGCCCCTGCTCATATAAGGCGCTCACCGGCTCCGCTCTCACTTGCTTGCCCCGGCTGGCATGCACCGCCTTGTAAGGTACCGACTCGTCCACCGTCCGGATAGTGTGCTCCACCATGTCGCCGCCATTATTTACCTCGCCGATTATCCGGTCGGCATTATGCTTAAAATAGCCGGTCACTGCAGCACTAGCCCAGCCGCTCGGGGAGGCCTTGATTGTCAGGTCGTCAAGAATATAACCGTGGATCTTCCCGTCGACAGTCGCGACGCCGGCAGCGATAATACCGGTCTCTGCTGAGTCGGCGCTTACCGTCGCCTCGGGGTCGATGGCCACCACCACCCGGCTCAGATCGGGATGCTTCCTGACCCGCAGATCATCTATCCGCGACCGCTTCCACAAAGCACCCGGGTTATCATCGAGGATCTCGCCGGCCAGCTCCTGCCGGCCGAGGCGGGTACCCTCATACTTCTCCATGATGTATTTTAAAAAGTCCGGGGCCAGGTAATCTCTGTTTTCTAATGTGTGTCCCCGGGTGACCGCTACTCTACCATTGGGATTTTCCCCTGTTCTGGCATCCTTGACTAAATCCTTAATGACTTTGATAGGCCGCGGCGTGGTGGTAACTACTGCTTGAGGCTTGTCCCCTATACGCAGGCCGAACATCAGGTTATCCCAGGCTTCCTGCGGATACTTAAACTTGCTCAGCTCGTCGACCCAAGATTTCATATGCTGCGGTCCCCGGAGCTGGTCCGGCTCGTCCCCGGAATAGATTATGGCCAGCACACCGTTGGGGAAGATCAACCGGCGCTTTGAAGATTCATATTCCGGTCTGAACCATGGTGGGCTTACATTCAGGATAGCCGAGGCACCGACCTCGACCATGGTGTCTCTGACATCGGCCTTGGTCTGTCCTACCAAAGCTATAGGGCTGAAGCCGGCCTTAGCCCATTTGACGACCATCTCGGCGCCGGCGCGAGTCTTGCCCCCACCGCGGCCGCTGAGCAAAAGCCATATATGCCAGGCCCACTCCGGTGGCAGCTGGTCGGTTCGAGCCCAGGCTTCCCAGTCGTAGAGGAGAGCCTCAGCCTCCTGTTGTGTCAGCCGGTTTATCGCCTTTCGCCGCTCCTGCTCCGGCAGTAAAGCGATTGAGTGCATCAAGGAGCTTCCCTTTTGCATCTATCTCCGCCTCTATGGGCTTCCCGTCCTTGCCGGTGTGCTCGTGTTTCTCCTTCTTGCCCCACCGGTCAAAATACTGCCTCTCCAGATGGGTCATGTCGGCCTGCCACTCAGGGCGGGAAAATGTTTCCTCTACTACATCCGTTCCGTCCTTCTTGGTATAGGAAACACGCTTGATAAGCGCTCCACCCTTACCGGCCCGCCGGATGCGCTGGACACGCTCTATTTCAGCCTCGGCCCTCGCCGTCTCCACCGCCAGGTAAAACTCACGATAATCCCCGCTCTTAGACTTCTCGCCGGTTTTCAGCCAGTTGTAAGCCGTCTTCGGGGTAATGCCGCATTTCTTACAGGCCGTCTCGAAGTAATTACCGCCCCGGAGAAGCCTGACCAGTTCCCTTCGGAGCACCGGGGTTAGTTTAGTATTTCGTCCTGCCATTGATTATTTCTCAAAAAATAATGGGAATAAGTAAGGGGCAGCGAGGAGTGTCACCTTACGGCTCTCCCCATCTGCCCCAAATAAAATAAGCCCCGGTTGTAACCGGAGCCATGTCGAGGGCGTGCTTGTCCCTCAATATTATAGTGTAATTCATCGTGAGGATGCTTGTCAAGGGCTAAAAACTACAGTAAAAGGTGTAAAAACCACTCGTTCAAGCCGGCTCGGTGGCCCCCCGGCCTTGCCCTTCGTAAGGGTTATAGTTCGGTATAACTCTTGTCACTTCACATCACCTCCTTCTCTGCTCATATACCTTTTTCCGCCTCCACCCGCAGCAGTAATTGAGTGCCCGGTCTATCCGCCTCACAACCGTATAGGTGTCTATATGCCAGTGCCGGGCTATACTTCCCTCGTCTTCCCCATAGACATACTCCATCTTGCACATGGCGCCGTCCTGGCCAGCGTTCTCCAGTCGGATTTCAATTTCTGCTGCTATCAATGCAGGTTTTACAAAACTAGCTTCTGTTTTAGTTCCCTTCGACTTAAATGCCCAGTCTTGATAACCACTCCCAGTCGGCTCTCTAGGCCACTCACCATTTTTCAATGTCGATAAGTTGGCCAATGCCCACTTTACTTGCTCAAGCGTGAAGGTGAATTCCTTATATGAATACTCTACTTGAGACACCTTTGCATCCTGTTGCTATT
>Ga0315533_1001224_pt1 | contig 20100 bp, 14 predicted proteins | sample SalMarSW160130MG_FD_203081 | JGI IMG/M metagenome (GOLD analysis project Ga0315533, IMG submission 203081) | Salt marsh sediment microbial communities from the Plum Island Ecosystem LTER, Massachusetts, United States - Salt Marsh Sediment SW1601-30 ... | reverse complement strand
TGCAATAATTATGCAAATTTATTCATCCTGATAAACAACATCTTGAAATCACTAAAAAATTTACTATCTTTTCCTTGCGATCCGCCGGCTTCTGAGCCGGCGTTTGACGCCCCGAGATTCTCAATTCATCGGCGAAAGACGCCGGCTCAAAAGCCTTGGCAGGCATTGCAGGGAGCAAAAAAGTCACCGATTCCCGGGAAGCGGGGCCTGCCTTGAAACGGCTGAAATCCTCTGTCCATGCGGCCTACGGCGGTCCAAAAGAAGATGGAGGGCTCTCCTCCGAGGCGCGAGGTCCATCCGCTGCACCACCCACTGTGCCATGGTTCCCCATCGCTGTGTGAGCCGACAAAAATGTGGGCTCCCTACAACATTGTTGTCTGTCGCTTCCCCACTTTGATTCACCTACCTGTCCGAATACCCCTCTATGCCCATAGAAATGGGCATTTCAGAGAGATACCCCTGATCTTTTCTTCGCAAAGGCGATAGATGACACAGTATTGGCATGCCTTTTGCCGATATTAAAAAAGGAATCGGTGTATGCAAGGTCAGGAGCGCGAATGAAGACACACAGGTCGCAAAATCGAGTGGGTGCAAGACATTTTATCTATTAGGGTTGAAGGTGAGGTGAAAAATGGAATACATAAAGAGACTATTAAAGGCAATCGAGGAGAGGGATTTATATCCAAATTCAAAAACCATAGAAGATGTTCCTTATCCTGAGCTGGTAATTGAAGGCAAGAAGTATCTGTGTCTTTGTTCAAACAACTACTTTGGGCTCTCCGTCCATCCCGAAGTAAAAAAGGCGGCCATCGCAGGGGTAGAAAGATATGGGATAGGCACATGCGACTCAAGATTAATTGCCGGAAACCTGCAGCTCCTGGAGGATTTGGAAAAGGCCATAGCAGATTTCAAGCATGCGCAGGCGGCAATGGTATTCGCAACCGGTTTCATGGCCAATATCGGCGTAATACCCGGGATCATCGACAGTTTTGATATCTACAATTTCCCGTCCATTCAGAATGGCAATAACCTTCTTATCACCGATCTGCTCAATCATCAAAGCGTCGTTACCGGCTGCAGATTGAGCAGATCACCCACAAAGACCTATTTGCATAGGGACATGAATCACTTAGAAAAGATCCTTAAACAGAATAAGGATAAGCGGAAACTCATCATTACCGACGGCATATTCAGCATGGATGGAGACCTGGCCCCTTTGCCTGAAATACTGGAATTGGCCGAGATCTATCATGCCATGGTAATGGTAGATGATGCTCACGCTACCGGTGTAATGGGCAAGAATGGAAGGGGCACGCCGGAGCATTTCGGAGTGGAGGGAAAGGTGGACATCGTGATGGGAACCCTTAGCAAAGCTATAGGGGCACTGGGAGGATATATCACCGCTCCACCGGAAGTCATCAAGTTCTTAAAGGCAAGGGCGGACTCGTATATATACTCTTCATCCCTCCCGCCAGAGCAGGCGTGCGGGATAATGGCCGCTTTAAAGATCATTCAGGAAAGGCCCGAGATACGAGAATCGCTATGGAGAAATGTAGGTCGCTTAAAGGACGGTCTCCACGAGATAGGGTTCGACACCATGAACAGCGAGACCCACATCCTCCCGGTTTTCATAGGCGATGAGAGAAAATGCATAAAGGCGTCGAGATTGCTTTTTGATAAGGGAATTATTGCTCCTTCCATAATATGGCCGGTGGTAACAAAGGGAAAGGCCAGGATTAGAGTCAGCGTTATGTCTTCCCACACTGAATCGCAGATCGACCGAGCTTTAGAGGCCTTCCGCGAAATAGGCAAAGAGATAGGGGTTATTTGAACGTGAATCTCTGGGCTATTATCTCATTATTGATAGCTCTTATTAATATCACTCTAGGCCTTTATGTCCTCAGTAAAGGACCGACGAGGGGTTTAAATAGGGTTTTTTCCCTTTTTGTGTTCTCACTGGCGCTATGGGGCATTTCGGAGTTCGGACACAGAGCTGCACATACCCATGAGATTGCGGCTATCTGGATAAAACTGGGAGGGTTTGGATGGTGTTTTATGGCAAGTCTCTACTTGCATTTTACCTTGATCCTCACAAAACACGAATCTTTGCTGAAAAAGGAGTTTACCTATGGTGCCTTGTATCTGCCGCCTGTCGTATTTTTATGCCTATTCCTGTTCACTGATCTCATCTATGAACAACGAGCGGTGTTTACACGGTGGGGATATACTGCGCAACCGGGAACCCTTTCCTGGACATTCGTTCTCTACTATACTCTGATCTACATCCTGACGGTCTTTTACCTCGCCAAAGCTCAAAGAAAAGGCTCGGCTTTAGATAAGAAACAAGCGAAATCTATGCTCGCCGGCACAACCGTTTTTTTAGTAAGCGGCACAACGTCAAATATGACGTTTCCCCTGTTTGATATTGAGCTTCCTGAGATAGGATCCTGGTTAAGCATAATATTGACGCTCTTTACTGCCTATGCTATCTTACGGTATAAACTATTCATTATTGTCCCTAAACTCGAAGAGATCGAACAAACCGAACAAAAATATAGTCTGGAAGAAGGCCTCAAGTATATTATCAAGGAGAAAAAGGCAGATAAAAGCTATGAAATCTTCAAAGATCAGCTCATGCATGGCAGATTCGGACTATGCCTCAGCAAATTTCATCCTAAAAAAGTAAGGGATACCTATGGATTGGAGCGCACTCCTATTGTATGGGTGACGTTTAGAGAGAGCGAGAATACGGTTTCTCCCAGAGATATGGCTGCAATGGAATCAGTAGTCTTTGATTTTTTGGGCAAAGCAGAGAAACCCGTGATTTTTATTGATTGTCTGAATGAGATACGATTGGTGAATGGCATTGATAAGACAGTACATTGGTTACGCAGGATAGCGAGCATATGCAAAGATAAAGATTGTATTCTCCTGCTCTCGGTTAATCCTGACCTATGGCAGGAGAAAGAGTTGGCCGTGATTGAGAGAGGGATAGAAGAAGAGGAGTAAGATGAATGGTATGATGTTTTTTCTATCCACTGCGGGAATAGGCTCCCTATCTCTCATTCTTTTCACCTACTACGCTTTAAGGCTCACTCGTATTTCAAGAGAGGTACTCTATCTAAAGCTTTTCGCACTAAGTGGTTTTACCTTCTTCCTCACTGTCATCCTTTTTGCCATCGATGTTTTTTTCTCCGTACCTCCTATACGCTTTGTCGCGTTATGTGTATGGATCATAGCGCTTTCCATACTCGTTGTTGCGCTAATAAATCGCGGAATTACTATCCAAAAGGCGTATCGGATTCCTTTTGTAAAAACCTACCTTATACTTATCCCTGAAAGGTTTCTGTTTTTTGGGGTAACGATGCTCTTGTTTATCGGCTTACCCTTTCATGTGGTAGGCACATTTTGGAGCAGGGGAGGAACTCATTGGGTCGGTGCACTCAACGGGAGTATTTGGGCACTGAGCTTTTCAAGTCTTGCGTTCGGCGGATGGATATTTTACCGGAACCTAAGAAGACGTGCGGAGGTAGTAGAAGAAATCGAAGTCCCCTTCTTAAGAGAGGACATAGCAGCCGCCAAAACGTGTTCAACTTTAATGAATATACTGGTAATGAATACTAAGCCTGCTATGGGAGAAGGAATAATCACCGGTATCTTGAATGAGTATTTTGAAGATAATCCACTATTGTTTGAAAAATGTACGTGCAAAAAGGATGAGAGTGTAGATTTCGGGCCCGTGATACAGAACATCGAGAGAATAGCGAGAGACGATAGAGCAGCAATAGTGGCCAGGATATTCTGCGACCTCGCTGTAAGGATTGTCTCGGCTTACAGTACAATTACTTCTCCATCGCTGGCTGAGGAGGCGCTCCGTCGCAGCTATCTATCAGTCAAAAAGCAATATGGGGATATTTCGGTCTTGTACCAGATTCTCAGGAACATGCCGAAAGGATTTTTAGAACAGGAAAAAATAGGCCTCTTGAGCAAGGAAGAATTGGAAGCCAGAGTTAAGGAGAGAACCAAAGAGTTGGAGCGCTACTCGCAACAGTTGAAGGAGGCATTGGAGGTTTCCGAATCTCTCCGGCTTGAGATGGAAGAGGCAAAGATGAAGGCCGAGACCGCGAACCGAGCCAAGAGCGAGTTTTTGGCCAGCACGAGCCACGAGATACGAACCCCCATGACCGCCATCATCGGGATGGCAGACCTGCTCTGGGAAACTTCCCTGACTCGTGAGCAGAGGACATTTATCGAATCAATCCGAACCTCAGGCGAAGACCTGCTTCGCATAATCAATGACATCCTCGACATCTCCAAGGTGGAGACCGGGAATATGGAGATGAAGAAGATCCCCTTTAGTCTCATCAGTGTCTTCGACAACGTGTGTGAAAACCAGTCCTTTCACGCACACAAGAAAAACCTGGAGTTAATAAAGTGGATCGAGCCTGAGGTAGAGACACATCTCATTGGAGATCCGATCCGTCTGGGTCAAATTCTCGTTAACCTGACCGCAAATGCCGTTAAATTCACGGAAAAGGGAGAGGTATTTCTTCGAGTGACGAACCACGCGGCAAGAGCCAAAGGTATGAATTCAGGTTCGCACGAGGAGGCGGTTAGGACCGTGGAATTGCTGTTTTCCGTGACCGATACCGGGATCGGCATACCTCTTGAAAAAAGAGAAATTATATTTGATCGGTTTACACAAGTCGACTCCTCTACTACGAGAAAGTACGGCGGCACAGGGCTTGGTCTGTCCATCGCGCGCCGGCTGGCCGAGAAGATGGGCGGGAGCATGTGGCTGGAAAGCGAGCTAGGGCGGGGAAGTACCTTTTGCTTTACGGCCAAGTTCGAGGTCCAGCCTAGAGAGGAGCGTATTGCGGCCCCCAAGGCGGATATAACCGGTGTAAAAACCTTGATTATCGATGATAATGCCACAAACCGTACGGTCCTATCCAAGATGCTTTCCCGGTGGGGCGCTGTTGTGAGTGAGAGGGAGGACGGCGAGCGGGGTTTAGCTGAGATGAGACGGGCCAGGGCTGCGGGAGATACCTACGCCCTTGTATTGCTTGACTCCCGGATGCCGGGCCTGGATGGTTTTCAGGTGGCAGAGTCTATTAAGAAAGACATTGGACTTTCCGTGCCGATCATCATGATGCTCAACTCGGATCACAGCAGAATAAGAGAGGAGCGAGGCAAAGAGCTTGGGGTAACAGATTATCTGTTCAAACCGGTCAAGTGGTCTGATCTGAAGGACGCTGTTCTGGCAGCCCTCGGACGAAAAGAGGCCGCAGCAGAAGAGAGGCCCCAGGGTATAAAGGCCGAGGCTCTAGGAGATTTAAGTCCCCTGCATATCCTGCTGGTGGAGGACAATGTAAAGAACCGACTGGTGATCCAGGCTTTCCTGAAAAAGGCCCCGTACCTATTAGATACAGCCGAAAACGGTGAAATAGCCTTGGAAAAGGTCAAGGCCGGTCAATATGATCTTGTGCTCATGGATATTGAGATGCCGGTTATGGATGGGTACACGGCCACCGTTAAGATCAGGCAATGGGAAGCGGAAAACCGGGTCGAGGCAACGCCGATCATCGCCCTGACCGCCCACGCACTTGTGGAACATGGTCTCAAGAGCCTTGAAGCCGGATGCACCGCCCATCTGGCCAAACCGATAAGAAAGGCAGACCTGTTGACAGCTATCCGCCAGTATGCACGAAAGGGGCGCGTAACTCCACTTCATCCCGCACATGGAATGTCGGCCTTACCGGGATAATCGGTCCGGGTAATAATGGAATCATTGCATGACGGGTTTCAGGATAACCTTACGGCTCATAAATCGATCGGTATCAAGAGGTCTCTGATGCCCATGTGTTCAAAGGTTTTTGAGGCGTTCAAATCCGGAAAAGCGCCATACGCTGCCTAGAATCTCAAAGCGACCGCGACCGAAGGAGGGGAGCGATGTCGGATAGCAATGAAACTCGAAGGACTGAAAGGATCATCGTTCATGTGGACCCTGAACTCGAGGATCTTTTGCCCGGCTTTCTCGAGGATTGGAAGGAAGAGGTCACCTCTATTCGGGAAGCCCTGGAAAGGAATGACTATGAGACTATTCGTAAGCTGGGTCATAACATGAAGGGGATCGGTGGGAGTTGCGGCCTTGAGCCGATCACTGACATGGGCAGGCTCCTTGAGGAGGCGGCAAAGGCCATGGCCCAGGAGGCGATCCGGGTACATCTGGAAACGCTTTCATCCTACTTGGAACGAGTTGAGTTTGTGTATGAATAGGCAGATACGTCAGCAGCTTCTCGCTTGCTTTTGTATAGTGCCTGCATTAGAGTTTTTATATGCACTGCAAGGATTAGCAAATGATAGGAAATTCGAAAATCCTGGTTGCCGACGACGACCCCAAATTCCAAAAACTGATGCGATTCACCCTGGAGAAGCACGGATTTGAGGTGACGGTCTGCAATGACGGTATAGAGGCCAAAGAGGCAATAGGCCATAACCCCGTGGAGCTGATCATTTCCGATTACGTGATGCCCAACATGGATGGCCTGCAACTGCTAAAGACTCTCCGGGAAGAAGGACGAGATACCCCCTTCATCCTGATCACTGCCCACGGCAGCATCGACAGCACCATGGAGGCCATCAAGTTAGGAACGGTTGAATACCTGACCAAACCTTTTGATCCAGAGGAAATCGTTTTGGCGGCCCAAAAGGCCCTGAATATAGGGCACATGACAAGGGAGTTGTCCGAGCTTCGAGAGGCGGTTCGGGCTAAATACAGTTTTGAAAATCTGATCGGGCAAAGCCCTTCCATGCAGGAGGCATGCAGAAATATCCACAAGGCCTCACAAACGACGGCCAATGTCTTAATCTTGGGTGAGACCGGGACAGGAAAGGAATTGGCAGCGAGGGCGATCCATTACAACGGGCCCTCTAAGACGGGACCGTTTATTCCGGTGAGTTGTTCTGCCTTTTCAGGGGGAACGCTGGAAAGTGAGTTGTTCGGGCATGTTAAAGGGGCATTTACAGATGCTTACAGGGATCACAAGGGGAGGTTTGAACTGGCCGACAAGGGGACCCTTTTCCTGGATGAGGTAGGTGATGTTCCCTTGAGTACCCAAGTGAAGCTGTTAAGGGTGCTTCAGGAAAAACGCTTCGAACGGGTCGGCGGCCAGCAGACTCTAGACTCGGATTTCAGGCTGATTGCCGCCACCAACAAGGATTTGAAGGATCTGGTGAGAGGGGGCCTGTTCCGGGAGGATCTTTTTTACCGGTTAAGTGTTATCAACATTACCATGCCGCCGCTCAGAAAGCATCTCGAAGATATTCCTTCTTTAGTAAAGCATTTCCTGCAACAGTATACACGGATCAATAAAAAGGACATCAAGACCCTTTCCCTGGAGGCCATGAAGGTAATCCAAAGCCATCCCTGGCCGGGCAACGTGAGGCAATTGGAAAATGCGGTTGAGAGCGCAGTGGCAATGTGCGAGGGCAACATGATCAAACTCGCGGATCTCCAGTTGGAATTGGGTGAACTTCCCTCTGAAAGAACTCCGGATTCAAAGGACTATCAAGGATCTCTGCCCCAGGTTGTGGCCGCGGTTGAGAGGCAAATGATCCAAAAGGCACTCGATCAAAATGAGTGGGTCAAGGCTCGTGCGGCAAAGGCGTTGGGCGTAAGCGAAAGGGTCCTGTCGTACAAAATCGACAAATACGGCCTTGGCAAAGGATAATGTGAGGCGAAAAAAACGTAGGCTCCTTACAATAATGTTGTCTGTTCATCGACCTTCTCACCATGATTTCCTCGTCTGGCCATATTCCTCCTGATTCTAAAATTACCAGCTATTTCAAAGAGATATCCCGCCTTTCCTTCACATGAGCGATCAATTGGTTTGATTGGCATCTTCCTTGCTTCTTATTACCTATAAAGAACACGAGGCGACCCGAAGTTCGACATTGTATTCGTTAGGTGGGGGGTGGAGAAGAAGATGACACTCAAAACCGGGCTCATTGAGATGCTTGTCTCTTACAGCTATGAAAACCCGATGGCCTCTGATACGGCAGAGGGGATAGCCAAGTGGTGGGTCAAGATGCCTTTAAAGGAGGTATTGCCTGCCCTGGAATCGCTGGTTGAACGTGGTATTTGGAAAAAAATACGGCTGGAAGACCGTGTGCTGTATTGCCCCATTCAGAATTCGGGTTCAATTTTTCATCAGGGTGAAGGAGCAACCTTTCGCCCTCAACAGGACGCACATCAAAACAAGGAAGGATCAAGATGAAGAGCGTGGCATCCTTCATTGCTGTTTTGGTCCTGCTGATTCTCTTGCCTGCCCCGGCACAGGCCGAACCGGTCGGAAGGATCACCTGTGTTGAGGGCAGGGTTGACATCGCCTCACCCGGGCAGATCGCCAGACCGGCACATATCGGTACCGAGGTATACAGAGGCGATATCATCCGCACCAAGAGCAGAGCAACAGCCGAGATTACCTTTACGGATGCCACCATCATGCGGCTCGCCCAGAAGAGCGGGGTCGAGATTTCAGACTACATGATAAGAAAAGGGATGAGAAGAGGGACAGGGTATCTCTTCAGGGCCACGATCGGCAGCATAGCAAGTAAGTTCTTCAGGATAGCGTCATTCTCCTGGCGAAATCGTTACGAGGTCCCCCATACCGCCGTTGCCGGTGTCAGGTGAACCGACTTCTTTACTTTCCATCAGGGGGGTATATACAGCATCTGCCGGCATATTTTGGCATGGTAAAGGCATGAAGTATCATACACATGACTACAAAAACGGCCCCTCACTCGTGGGCATCAGAGGCGAATGCCGCGAGGCGAGGGATGCGCGTTCTCGCGACGGTGGGAAGCCCTGGAGGTGAGAGGTGCTATTGTATTTTAAACACAAGGGACGAAAGGCTTTCAGATGGTGTTTTAAAAAAAGCAGGCGTATCCTGTCCAAAAAGCTCCCGGGGGGCTTTACCCTGATAGAGCTCATGGTGGTGATCGCTGTACTCGGGACCCTCACCAGTGTCGCGATCCCCGCCTATCAGGGTTACATAGAGCGGGCAAGGGTCGCCAGGGCCATCGCTGAGATCAGGATCATGCAGATGGAGATCGGGGCCTACCAAATTGACAGGAACGAGCTGCCCGATACGCTCGACGATATCGGGCGGGGCAATCTCCTTGATCCATGGAAACACAACTATCAGTATCTCAACTTCGCCAATGTCAAGGGCAAGGGAAAGATGCGCAAGGACCATTTTCAGGTGCCCCTGAACACGGACTACGACCTCTACAGCATGGGAAAGGACGGTAAGTCGGCCTCACCGCTTACAGCACAGGCCAGCCACGATGATATCATCCGGGCGAGCGACGGGAAATTCATAGGGCCCGCCTGGCAATATTAGACAGGGCGCCAACCATGAATCCAGGAAATTCAAGAAGCTGGATGTCGGATCCGTCATCCTGGACAGGCACGACGATGAGAGGGCTTTTTACGAAACCATCAATTTTAGAAAGATCATCATTATAGCGGAGTTGAAAAAGATGAGATGGAAACCTATCATAGCAGCATTGGCCGTCTGCGCGGTAGTGCTGTCATGTGATTCCGAGATGCCTGAATCCCTGCTCCCTGATATGATGGGGGTGTGGAAGACATCCGAATCGAAGTATGAGGGGTGTTTTTTTGAGCTCAGAAAGGATAAGATATCATTTATCAATAATGCTCATCTGGATAAATTCCTGATTTACAGGGTATCGAAAATCGAAATCACCACCCCCAGAGTCAAAAAGTACCTCTGCACCGTCTATTACAAAGGCAGTGAAGGCCAAAAGTACGAGTTCGCCTTTTACTACGACCCATCTGAAGGCGGTTCGATTCGGTTCAAGAATCAGATTACTATTAAGTGGGAGAAAGCAGGTACGGCACGTATTGATAAGGTGTTGATGGAATACCTTTAAGGTCACTCTTGTCCAAAAACGGTTTTACGAAAATTCACTGAAATGTCCTCCTTATAGGGCGCCGTAAGTATGACGACAACAAACGGGAACCAACAACAAGCAATGAGCCCAAGCCAAGAGCCTCAGAGAATTGTGCGGGGGATTAGCCTCCTGCCTGGGTAAGTTCAGGCATCTGGGGATAAAGGATGCCCCTAAGAAATCCACCCTTTCCCTCGCCAATGCCCATAGGCCATGGGAGATGTTTCGAGGACCCTTTTATGAAACCCTTTCCGTGTGCAAGAATGCAGCCCCAGGAACACATAAATTCCGGTTCACAAACACAGTGCTTTCCCTAAACAGCACCACCATATCCCTCTGTTTTTCCCTGTTTCCCGGGCCGAGTTCCGACGTACCAAAGGGGCCATGAAGCTTCACCTTCTTCCGGATCATGATGGATACCTGCCCACCTATGCCTCCATATCGAACGGGAAAGGACATGATGTGACCATCGCCCGAAAGGTACCTCTCGCTCCAGGCTTTCAGGTGGCTATGGATCATGGATACAACGATTTCACAGGCCTTTCGCGTACTGGAGCGGGAAGGCAATATTCTTTGTGACCCGATTGAAGGAAAACGCAGACTATATCGTCGTCAAAGATCGGATCCCTCCAAAGAACACTACTATCCTCTCTGATCAACGTATCCGCTTTACCGGGTTCTATGCCCAGAAACACTGCCCGTATCTCCTTCGAAGGGTCGTGGTGTGGAACACATTACAAGAGCGGGAACTGGTCCTGCTCACCAACCATCATTAATTTGGTACAACCATCATATCGGCGATCTACAAGGACCGGCTGCAGATCGAGCTATTCTTCAAGGGCTTGAAGCAAACCCCGAATCTTTATATACAGATGTGGACAGCATTTTCCAATAAGGACAACCTGAAATTTAAATTTACATCTTAAAGGTGATACGTAGTTGATATCGTTGAGCCCCAATTAAAAAATATAAGATTATTTTGTACAGCAGTGAGTTAATTTGGTAATTTACTGATTTATGTGACAGCCTCTTAAGAAATTGTCCTGTTTAGCCGATATTTAGAATATGAAAATGTTTGGCATGTGCTTCTTTTAACCAACTCAAGAACCGGAGCTACCAGCAAGTGAAGTTTCGTTGAGTAGGACAGATGAGATAATTCGCCAGAATATCCAAGCCGGATATATGAATTATCTCGCATATTCGGGGAGGGGTGCAGTCAGGTCGTGTGCCCATTTATTCGATCAGAACTATAAATGAAAGATGATCATGAAAATTATACCAGGAAATCGCAGGCGTTCCTATGTGGTGAACAGGTCGCTCCAGTATACGTTTTTTGCAACGATCGCAGGCTACTTCTTTATCACCATTGCCTTTTTATCCGTGTATCTCTTCGTGCCGGAGATTATACAGTTTGAGGATGTGAACCTGAGCCTGCAGGATCGGGCAGCTGCCGCGGATAGGATGCTGACGTTTCATTCACGAATTTGGCCGGCCTCTGTCACCCTTATGTGCTTTTTCGGGATTCACTCAATCCTGTTCTTCCACCGCGTCGCAGGCCCGTTATACCAGTTTCATGGGGCCTTTAAGCGGATTCGGCAGGGAGACTTGAATTTTCAGGTGAAAATAAGGAGGAAGGATTACCTGCACGATGAGGAAGAAATCATCAACGAGATGATAGATACGATCTCCTGGAAACTGAAGACGATTCAACTGGCCAGCCTCGAGGTCTCGAAGTCCTGGCGTGAGATTGAACAAAAGCTCAGCGACTGGAGCGAGGACGATAAGAAGCTCCTGGGCGTTCACCGCCAGCAGATCAAAACACTGGCTGATACCGCCGGTTACTTCCGGCTGCGGGAAGAGGAGCAGGACTCGGAAGCTCAAGGAGACTGATACAAGGATTCGTATCATCAAAGCAGCAGTGCGGAGGCTACCAGGGTTATCAGCCACTCGCAACGGGCGCTCCGGAACGTTCGATACGGTTCGCAAACTCCGTCAGATCCCTTACCGTAAAGTTATCCTTGGGCCTTTTTCCGTCTCGATCGAGATAGTAGGCCTCTAAGCCCAAGCCCTTCGGGACCAGATAATCGAATTCATAGTGGTCTCCCACATGAATGGCATCGGAGGGCCGTACCCCCAAACTGTCGAGGATTATTCGATAAGGCCGGGCCGTCTTTTTCACCTCCTGAAAATCCGAGGTGGTTGAAAAGACCCCGGCAAAATGCCGATCGATATGTGCCTCTTGTATCTCAATCTCAACAAACTCCCGTGCCGCATTGGATAGAATGATCAGATTATAGTCCTGAACAAGGTTCTCCAATACCTCCTTTACCTCGGGGAACGGCCGGATCTTTTCTCTGTGCTGCTCCATCAGGTCCTGCCACCTGCCGGGAAGCTTGAAGCAGCGAAACCAGTAAGAGATATCATACCATTCTAAAGAGGAATCGCCGAGCCTCTCATATTCGGCCTTCACGATGGAGGTGGCCGAGGGCAGGTCAATGGAGTGCTTCTCTGCGTAAAGCCGGGGGATGCCGATCTCCCACACGAAGGTGGTGTAAGCGGGCTCAACCAGCGTGCAATCCAGGTCGAATGAGATAAGTCTCTTCTTTCTCATTGCGCTATCATCTTGAAATCTAAGGTCACAGTAGATTAACCACAGAGGCACCGAGACACAGAGAGTTTTTCTTTCTTACCCGATCGGGAGGTACCGATCGGGTAAGAGAACTCATGGTTGGAAACTTTAATCGTTACAGCTAGAGCGCTAATCGTTTTATGCCTTCTTTCAGGACAGGTACATTAAAGTTAATGAGTAGTCCATATTTGATGCCCGTCAATCGTAAGTATGTGAGCAATTGTGCATCGTGAATGGGCTGAAGGCTCTCACAGGCTTTTAGTTCAACAATGAGACGTTCATCAACTACAATATCTATGCGATATGCACTATGCAATTTAACACCTTTATATTCTATAGGGAGTTCCTTCTGTTTTTCGAACGGTATTTTTTTCAATCTAAGCTCAATACAGAGGCATTATTCATATATGGATTCCAGTAAGCCAGGTCCAAGGCTCTTATGTACTTCAATGGCTGCACCTATGACTTTACCAGTGAGTTGATTTATATCCATACGATCACCCATTACAAACATTATTGTCCGCTTTTAGCGGAGTGATTCTTTTCATTTGCCGCCGTCTCCCGGCAAATGAAAAATAAGATATCTCTGTGTCCTCTGTGTCTCTGTGGTGGAAATAGATACAAAAGATTCTATCCCTTATTCATTGTTCACATATCTTCGCAGATACTCAGCCGTGTATGATTGTTCCCTGTTTGCGAGGAGCTCGACGGGCGAGCCGGCAGCCACTACGTAGCCGCCCTTATCGCCGCCCTCAGGACCGAGATCGATGATATAGTCAGCCTCCTTTATGAACTCCATGTTGTGCTCGATGACCGCGACGGTGTTCCCCCTGTTCACCAGGGCCTGCAATACCCGGATCAAGGTAGATACATCAGCGAGGTGGAGCCCAGTGGTGGGTTCGTCGAGGATATAGAATGTGCGGCCCCTTGAGGGTTTTACCAGTTCTTTTGCGATCTTGATCCTCTGGGCCTCGCCCCCTGAGAGCGTCGGGCTTGGCTGCCCCAAGGTAAGGTAGCCGAGCCCTATGTCGCATACCACACGGAGCGCATGCCTGATCCCGGGCACCGCCGAGAAAAACCCCGCTGCCTCCTCAAAGGTGAGGCGCAAGACCTCGGCGATGCTCCTCCCCTTGTAGAGGATTTCCAGGGTCTCCCGGTTAAATCTCCTGCCCCCGCATGACTCACAGGTAATGTACACATCGGGCAAAAAGGCCATCTCCGCCTTAATAGAGCCGTGCCCTTTGCAGGCCTCGCACCTGCCGCCGGCCACGTTGAACGAGAACCTGCCCGGCCTGTAGCCCCGTGCCCTGGCGCTCGGCGTCATGGAGAACAAGGTTCGTATAGGGGCGAGGGCACCGATATAGGAGATCGGAACCGATCTGGTAGTGAGCCCAATGGGGCTGTGATCTACCTCGAGAATCCTCTGTATTGACTCCCATCCCTCTATGGCGCTATACGAGCCGTGCCCGTCGTCTTTGCCTGCCAAGCGCCTGTGCAGTCCACGAAAGAGCACATCCTTGAGAAGAGACGACTTCCCCGATCCGGAGACACCGGTGATGCAGATCAGGGTGCCCAGGGGAAACTCGACGTCGATCTGCTTGAGATTGTGCGCAATCGCACCCCTAACCCTGATCCGGGGAGACTCATCATAGGGCCTGAGCCTCGAGGTAATGTCACGGCTATGCCTGGTGAGCATGTGCCCGGTTACCGATCCAGCGGCCTTCTTCACGTCCTCTATGCTGCCGCAGGCCACCACCTCCCCTCCCCCCGTACCGGCTCCGGGTCCGAGATCAATAATGTAGTCCGCCTCCCTGATCGTTTCCTCGTCGTGCTCCACAACAAGAATGGAGTTGCCGCCCTCTTTGAGTTTCCTGAGGGCATCGAGGAGCATCCTTGTATCCCGGGGGTGCAGCCCGATGGTAGGCTCGTCCAGTATGTAGCAGGCCCCGGTAAGGTTTGATCCGAGCTGAGCGGCGAGCCGGATCCTCTGCGCCTCTCCCCCTGAAAGCGTGTCGCCGCTCCGGGAGAGGGTGAGGTAGGATAGGCCGAGCAGGCTCATAAAGGAAAGGCGCGTGAGTATCTCATCGATAACCGGATCGGCGATCAGGGCCTCCTGACCGGTAAAGGAGAATCCCTTGAGGATCTCCCGCAGTCCGTCGGCCGGATGTTGAACCAGGTCCCAGATGGAGGAGCCCTTAACCTTGACAGCCAAAGCCTCGGGTCGTAACCTGCTTCCTCCGCAAACTTCGCACGTTGATATGCCATCCCCGGTGAAGTGTCTCCTGTACCCCATCCCTTCGCATGCCGGACAGGCTCCGTACGGGCTGTTAAAGGAGAAAAGCCGCGGATCCAGCTCCTTTGCACCGATGCCGCACGATGGGCACACCTTTTTTACCGAGAAGACCTCCTCCCGGCCATGATCGTCAACAACCAGGAAGGTCCCGTTTCCCTCTGAGAGGGCCCGGGCCGCCAGGCCTTCCAGATCCGGGCCTGGAATGGCCCCGATCACGAGCTCGATGGTATGATCCCGATACCTGCTCAGGGACATCCCCTCTTTGAGATCTCGCATCCTGCCGTCAATCCTGGCCTCCCGGTAGCCTCTGGCTGTTGCTCGGGCGAGCATATCCCGATGAAAACCCTTCCGGGCGGAAACCAGCGATACCAGCACGGTCCCGCTCCTCTCCCGGTATCTCTCCCGGATCTTCTCCAGGATTGACTCCTTTGATTGGGCCCTCAGCTGCCTGCCGCACACCGGGCACTGCTGGGAGCCGAACTTGCTGAACAGCAGCCTCAGGAAATGGTAGATTTCCGTCAGGGTTGCGACCGTGCTTTTCGGGCTCGCGTGGTGTATCCGCTGCTGGATGGCAATGGTGGGAGGGAGCCCGGAGAGCACATCGATATCCGGCTTCTCAAGGATCTTCACGTATTGCCTTGCATAGGGTGCGAAGCTCTCCAGGTATCTGCGCTGGCCTTCTGCAAAGAGGATATCAAAGGCGAGCGTGGATTTTCCCGATCCGGATACGCCGGTAAGCGCCACGAGGTTCTGGCGCGGGATGGAGAGGGTGAGGTTTTTGAGGTTGTGTTCCCGCGCGCCCGTGAGCGAGATCATGCCGGGCCTGCTTGCCGGGGGCCCGGGTTCGGGTGTTGCCCCTCCGCCGGGTTTTGTTCCCTGCGAGCCGCGGAGGGCCTTCCTCAGGAACCTCCCGGTGTGGGAGTCAGGATGGGCGGCGATCTCTTCAGGGGTTCCTGCTGCCACGACCCTGCCTCCCCCATCGCCTCCCTCGGGACCAAGGTCGATCACCCAGTCCGCGTTCTTCACCACATCCATGTGGTGCTCGATCACGAGCACGGTATTGCCCTGGTCCACGATCCCCTGGAGCACGAGGATGAGCTTCTCGATATCCGCGAAATGAAGGCCCGTAGTGGGCTCATCCAGGATAAAGAGGGCGGAGCCCTTGTGCGAGGGTCTGAGGAAGCGGGAAAGTTTGAGACGCTGGGCCTCTCCTCCGGCTAGCGTGTTTATCGGTTGCCCGATCCGGATGTATCCGAGGCCTACATCGGCAAGAGGTTTGAGGGATTCCCCTATAAGGGGTTGGTCGTGAAAGAAGGCCAGGGCCTGATCGACCGTCATGCAAAGGATCTCGTGGATGTTCTTGCCCCGGTAGGCAACATCCAGCACCTCCTTCCTGAATCGTGTTCCGCCGCATTCGGGGCAGGTGATAAAGACATCCGAGAGGAATTGCATCTCCACCTTTTCGCTGCCCTGGCCTTTGCAGGCCTCACACCGTCCCCCGGGCACGTTGAAGGAGAAATACCCGGGCTCATAGCCCCTTGAGATCGCCATCTCGGTGCCAGCGAATAGCCTCCTTATGGGATCCATGGCCTTTCCGTAGGTGAGGGGATTGGCCCGCGGCGTCCTGCCGATGGGTTTCTGGTCAACCATGACCACATCGAGGATGCCTTCTAATCCGGTTATTGCCCGGTGACGCCCGGGGCTTTCCTGGGACCCTGATGTAGCCCTTTTGAGGCCCTTGTAAATGATCTCCTCGGCAAGGGTGGATTTTCCGGAACCGGAGACACCGGTCAGGCACACCAAGAGGCCCAGGGGAATCCGAACGTCTATATCCTTCAGGTTGTGCTCAGCCGCGCCTTCAACGGTCAGCCATGCTCCCTTTTTCGGCATTCGCCGAGACCCGGCAAGGGGGATGTGCCTCTGCCCCTTGAGATACTGTCCGGTGATGGATCCGTTCACGCCGGCGGTGGGCCCGAAATACATAATCTCCCCGCCCCGCTCGCCGGCGCCCGGCCCGAGATCGATCATGTAATCGCTCTCACCGATGATCTCCCGGTCGTGTTCAACGACAAGAACGGTGTTCTGGATATCCCTGAGCTTTTTCATGATCGCAATGAGCCGGTGGTTATCCCTTGGATGGAGCCCGATACTCGGCTCATCCAGGATGTAGAGGCTGTTGACCAGTGATGAGCCCAGGGCTGAGGCAAGGGCCACCCTCTGGAGCTCGCCGCTTGAGAGGGTCCTGGACAGACGATCTATCGTGAGGTATCCGAGGCCGACCTCCAGCAGGTAGGCCAGCCTGCTCTTGGTTTCCCCCAGGACCAGGGCGCCGGCAGTATCGCCTGGGGAAACCCTGATGGATCCGAAGAAGGGATCGGCCTGCTCGATGGTGAGGGCATAGATCTCCGCTATGGTAAGGTCGTTGAGATAGTACAGGAGGGCCTCATCCTTGAACCTGGTGCCATGGCAGTCAGGGCATATCCTGTAGGTCCGGTACCGGGATAACAATACCCGCACATGCATCCGGTAGGTCTTGGTCTCGAGCCATCTGAAAAAGCCGCGGACACCGTAAAATCCATCATTTCCCTCGAGTATGGCCTTTTTTTGGTCCTCGGTGAGTTCATCGAAGGGTACATTGACGGGGATGCCCTGCTCGCGACAGAACCCGATCAGGTCCTCATACTCCATACGGTGATCCCTCTCTGTGCCCCAAGGCTTTATGGCGCCCTGCTCCAGGGAACGCGATCCATCGGGGATGACGAGCTCGGGATCGATATCGATGATCCTGCCGAAACCCCTGCACGTTTCGCAAGCCCCTATGGGGCTGTTAAAGGAGAAAAGGTTTGGGACAGGCGCCTTATAGGCTATCCTGCACCCGGCACATTCAAGCCGGCTGCTGAAGGAGAGATGGGCGCCCCCCTTGATCCATACATCGATACGGCCTCCCCCAAAACGGAAGGCCTGTTCAAGGGAGTCCATGATCCGTTTTCGTTCGGAGCGACTCACAAGGACTCTGTCTGCCACGATAGGAAGCGTCCCATTCCCCCCTTCCCATTCATCGATTGACCTGATGTGACCGCCGGAGAAAAAGCGGTCCAGGCCGATCATTCGAAGCTCCTCTCTTGCCTTCTCATGGTCAGTGGTTTTCAGGGAAAACGGGAAGGTGATGACTGCCTCGGTTCCCTCCGGAAGGCTCCCCAAGGCCTTCCACACATCCTCAGGCCCTTCAGGAACCACCGGCCTGCCGCATCGCCGGCAGTGGAGTTGGCCCATGCGGGTGAAAAGGAGCTTTACGTAGTCCGTGATCTCGGTCATGGTGCCCACGGTGGATCGGGATGTTCGCACAGAGGATTTGTTGTCGATGGCAATGGCCGGGGGAATACCCTCGATGCCGTCAACCGCCGGCCTGTTCATCCTGTCCATGAATTGCCTGGCATAGGGGGAGAAGGTCTCAACATACCTGCGCTGGCCTTCGGCGTAGAGGGTATCATGGGCGAGAGAGGACTTTCCTGAACCGCTCACCCCGGTGATAACCGTAATGGCGTTGAGCGGGATCTCCAGGGAAAGGTTTTTTAGATTGTTCTGGCGAGCGCCTCTAATCCGGATAGCATCTCTCGGCATATTCAGGCCTCTAGAAGGATTCCTCGGTGGCGATTCTTTCTTTAAGCACCGTTCAATCTGTTGAGGATCTCCCTGCCTGCTACGATCCCGCTGATGGAGGCCTGAACGAGGCCCCTGGAGATGCCCGCACCGTCACCTACGATGAAGAGGTTCTGTATCTCCGATTCAAGGCGGCTTGAGAGCTTTATCCGGTGGGAATAAAATTTCACCTCAACCCCGTAGAGCAGGGTATGCCTTGAGAAGATACCTGGGGCAAGATTGTCCAGTGTCTCGAGCATCTCGATGATATCCTTTAGATACCGATAGGGAAGCACAAAGCTCAGATCTCCCGGGGTGGCGTCATGAAGGGTTGGCTTCGTGATACATCTCTCGATCCTCTTCTCCGTTGATCTTCTTCCCTCGAGAAGATCGCAGAGCCTCTGTATGATAGCACCTTTTCCGAGCATATTCGCGAGCGAGGCGATATATTTCCCGTACTTGATTGGATTACGAAAGGGATCCGTAAATGTGCTGCTCACGAGGATGGCGAAGTTGGTGTTGTCTGTTTTTCTGCGGGCATAGCTGTGGCCGTTCACGGTAACGATGTCATCGGATTCTTCGAGCACCACCTCCCCATACGGGTTCATGCAAAAGGTCCTCACCTTATCATCGAAGGTCTTGGAATAATAGATCAGCTTTGCCTCATAGGCCTCTCTTGTGAGGGGTTCAACGATTGATGCGGGCGCCTCGATACGTAAACCAATATCAACGGGGCTCGGTATGGAGGCAAGGGTAAGCCTTTCTGTTTGGGTTTTCATCCAGCCTGCGCCTATCCTGCCGGGCGCAGCTACCACAAAGGAACTGGGTATCACCTGATCATCAGCAAGCCTCACGCCGGTTAGCTCACCGTTGTGGGTCAGGATCTCCTCGGCCCTGCATCCAGTTTTTATGGAGATCTTGCCGGTGAGGTCATTGCGCATGCCTTTCAGAACGGCGACACAATTCTCCGTGCCCATGTGCCGTATCCTAGATGGAACCAAGGTTAATCCAACCTTTCGGGCTTGAGATGATAGGGCTTCGATCTCATTGATATTCGTGCCGTAGAGCTTCTCCGGAGCACCATACCCCAGGTAGATTTGGTCCGCCTCTCCCAAGAGTTGATCCAGCTCTTGGGCAGATATGAGCTCATTGAGAAATCCGCCAATCTCCGTTGATAGGTTCAGCTTCCCATCGCTATAGGCGCCTGCCCCGCCCCATCCGCACAGCATATCCCGGCTTGAATGCCTGTCCCTCTTATCGATATCGTTACCCTGCTCAATGAGAAGCACCCTGTGGATGCCCGCATTGGCCAGGGTTAGGGCGGTGAAGATACCAGCCGGTCCCGCCCCGATAATAGCCACATCATACCCAGAGCTCATGACACCGATCACCTTTGAGGTATATCTTATTCATCTCAGAAAACCACCTCCTCTTGGCGTGGTCAGAGACGATGGCTTTGCAGGTCATTGTTCTTTCCTTCGCACGGAGTGATGGCCCGCCCTGGTGCGACTTGTTGAAAATACACAAATGCAAAGCTTATATTCTGTGGCAGCAACCTTTA
>Ga0315533_1001220_pt1 | contig 20131 bp, 17 predicted proteins | sample SalMarSW160130MG_FD_203081 | JGI IMG/M metagenome (GOLD analysis project Ga0315533, IMG submission 203081) | Salt marsh sediment microbial communities from the Plum Island Ecosystem LTER, Massachusetts, United States - Salt Marsh Sediment SW1601-30 ... | reverse complement strand
AGCCGACATAAAGCTTTCCAGCGTCTCGGGCACTCGGTTAGCAGAGATAGAGAATTATTTAGCCGAGGCCGAAACCATCAAAAAAATAATAGTCGAGGCAAATCTTCGACTTGTCGTCAGCATTGCAAGCAAGCATACTACCAGTGGAACAGGATTTTTAGAGCTGGTGAGCAAGGGCAATTTTGCGTTGATTAAGGCATTAGAGGAGTTTGATTATACCAAGGGATTTCGATTCGGCAAACTTGCCTCGCTGAACATAGCCAAAGAGTATGCAAAGGTATCCGGCAAAAGTACGGAGCTGAGCAGAAAAAGAGCAGCTTCACTGGCAAATATCCAGAGGGGTTTTGAAGGTGCATCAGCGGACATCGCAGCTATCGAACGGGCACGCCAAAGTCTGACACAGGTTATAAAAAATGAGCTTGATGAACGTGAGCAATATATAATTCTCAATCATTTCGGCCTGGTAGGTTCGCCGGTTAAAAAACAGACTAAAAGCTTAAAACAAATCGGTGAAAACCTCTTCCTGACTAAGGAAAGGGTTCGACAAATCGAACTAACTGCCCTGCAAAAGCTGCGGCAGTCCCTCAGTAGCGAAGAGTTTGAGTTACTGACCGGCTGAGTCATTCCTTCGACAAGCTCAGTCCTAAGGACTCCTTACGGAGGACAGGTCTAAGCCCTTCGCTTCGCTCAAGGCCTGTCCTGAGCAAAGTCGAAGGGGTAAACTCCACGAAGTAAAGTGAAGAATCTGGCCAGAGAAAAAAAGGGGGGATTCTGCTTATTTTGCAAAATTTCTATGTTTAACAAAACCAGCTCATCCGGATTTTCAAACCAATAAAACTGATTTTGGAACCATCCGAATCGGGCGGATTCATCCCCTCCTTCTTCAGTTTTTTTAGGATGTTCCGCCCAATATCGTTAACAAAAGGTTGAAGAAAATAATATTGCAAAAGATGTGCCAATAATAAAAAACATAAAGGATTAATACCCCTATAGCCCTGCTAACAATTGAAAATAAAATCGCTTATGCTAATATATGCAGTTACGGATTCAAGGTAGCCATTTCTCATATTTTAACGACGTGTTGCTTTTTATCAACGCTGCATGCGATCGTCCAATCACTACTTATAACTTAAATAGCCATAAGTTGTTCTTCAACAAGAAGATTTGCCAAATGTCCACAAAAAGCAACATAAACAGCCAATTGCTTATCGGCTTTGAATGGTCGCACTAACCTGCTCGTTTCACATGCACCTTCAGATGGATTGTTTAGTTTGAGTTTTGGTATTTAACAGAGGAAACCCGCCTGGTCCAGCTACAAAGCCATAAATCGTAGAGCACTTTTTTACCGGTTCGTTGTTGATTGATTCGAAAGATGTTGTTTTTTCTCCATGCAATAATCTCATCGGCAATTTTCTTAGCCTGCTGTTCAGGTACCTCTATCCTAACCGATTCGAATGGGTCGCTGGCCAGGTCATAGATATAGACACTTTTATTCGCTGGAGCGTATGTGACTTTTTGGTTCCCTCTGATAAAACCAGCCGGACCCTGTTGCATCCAGCCCGAGAAGTACACTTTACGGTCGCTCGGCACATCTCCAAGTATGTTGACACCATCAAAATCAATGCTGCTGATATCCAGCCCCAATAGACTCAGCAGAGTCGGCGTTAAGTCAACGGAGCTGACGGGTTCAGTAATTCTGGTGGCCGGTTCCACTAAGAACGGGGCCCGCATTACCCACGGTATGCGTAAAACTTCTTCAAAAGCTATTCTCTCATGACCGAGCAACCCATGTTCACCGAACGCTTCACCGTGGTCTCCAATGACACAAAAAATTGTATTATCATTAATGTTGAGCTTGGCCAGCTCTACATCGAGTGCAGCTAAAAACTTATCAGTGTAAGAAATCGCCTGCTGATAACAATCTATTGGTTCCTTGGCAGACTTGGCAAACCACTCTGGAACTTCATACGGATCGTGTGTAACCGAACAAAGAACCGTCATCATAAAGGGTCTTTCATCAGCCTCTATCCATTCTGTAATCGGTTTCAGCATTGAAAACTCATCACAGCCCAGATAACCCACAAAACTGTTAGGATCATTCAGGTCGTCTCTGGCCCAGAATTTATCGAACCCGAGGTTATGGACTAATCCCGGCCGAGATTCAAAATTACCCTTGGCCGATTGAAAAAAAGCGGTCCGGAAATTCAGTTGGCTCCTAAGAAGCGTAGCAATACTGGCATAAGGCTTTTCGACAGGGACCGTTTCTGCGATATCCTGGGACGCCGATGGAAATCGGCCGGTAAGAAGAGCGAATAACGCCTTGGTAGTATGAGTGACCGTGGAACGAGCATTTGCAAACTCAACGCCCTGCCGGGCCAAGTCGGAAAGATAAGGCGTTAGGTTATGTCCTCTGTGACTTAATGAAGTGTAACCATACTGAATTCCTTCCAGGACAACAATAACTATATTATGGTTTATATGTTGTGGTTTTAATGCAATCTTGACCTGGTCAAAAGCGGGTATTTGCCGTTTTGCTTTATCGAAATCTGCTTTAACCAAACGGCTGGAATCTCGAAATACTAAACTCGTTATTGCTCGTAATTGGCTATTATAATGCAATCCGGTTGAGGCTATTTGTGGTGAGCCGTGTTTGACCACCAATGCACCGGCTGAAATGGATATCGCGATAATAATAATAGAAATAACGATTCTGCCAACAAATAGTTTGCGATTGTAATTCGGCTGCATGGGCTTTGCCAAAACGGAGAAGAAAAAAGCAAGAGCAACGGCGCTGGGCCCAAGTAAGATAACGGCTGCTTTCGGCATTTTTATCAAATTAACACCAATAATCCACGATATGTTGATGGGATCACGGATTAGCGGTAAGAGCTCTGCTGGCAGTATCTGCGTGCCTGTTCTTATCAGCCACGCCGCATTCATAACCGACCAGGTGCATACTACAGCAGCGATAACAGTAGCTAATCGAATAACCCATCTGCGTGGCCAGCCAAAACATACCAGCGCAAGGATAACCTCAATTCCAAGCAGAACGGAAATATCAGCGAGAATCCAGCTAAGGTATTCATTAAGTAAATTGTAGCGCCAGGAATGAAAGAATTTTACAGCCAGTGTGCAAAATAGCGCGCCGAATACGATAATGCTATAAGCGCGCGGAGCCATAAGGCTATAAAAGCGGCGAATCGGCGAAGTTTTTTTACTGTGAGACTTACTTTCTGAACGCTTTGTATTCATAACGTCAGGATACTACAAGTTCCAGCAATTGACAAGCTGGTTCATATCGATTTACGATTTACGATTTGCAATTTTCAATAGTCATTCGGCAATCGAAAATCGGCAATTTAATCGGGTATTATTCAAGAAAGTTACTTTAAGTAGCCGAAAATACTTACTGTTATCAATAAGACTATTTGCAGGATATAAAAGATGGCACCAAAGCCAAACGAGGTTATTCTGGAAGAAATAAAGCCGCTTTTACAACTGAAAAGGCCACTTTTATCAATCGACAAATACGCTGCTCGCGAGGGAGTTACCAGGAGAGTAGTCGAGGAATATGGAAGGTTAGGCGTCATCCAGTTAAGAAGATATAAAGGCAAAACGTATGTTGTCGATGTACCTCTTAGCCCATATAATCCGGCCCTTGAAGAGCTTCAGATTCTGCAGGAAAATTCCAGAATGGCAAGTTCAAACACCGAAAAACGCAGCCAACCGGTTAACAGAACCAGCCAAGCCAGGATGATTTCTGAATTGACCCCTCCGAATCCGCCGAGGCCGGCCCAAAAAACAATCAGAGATTCACAAAAAATAGCTGCCAAGCCGACGAAGCCAAACATCGAGACCGCAAGAGCTAAAACAAATCCCGGACTGGCTAAAAACCTGTTATGCAAAGCTTCAAAGTTTTCAAACAAGCTCGTCGGAAAAAATCAACATGAATCTACTCACAGCAGACCCGCTTCTGCGCCGGCCCCGAATCGCCAAGATGAGCGACGCCAATTCGATAATAAAACAAAACAAGCTCGACCCCAACGCATAAGGCAAATTGCAACAGTTTCATTGATAGTATGTCTTTTTACAGCTTTTATCATTTGTCTATGGCTCTATACGAATCAAAATGTCCACCGCGGCAGACTTGACCAAACATCCGCTAACATTCAGAATGTATATGATGACGTCGTCCGAACCAACCAACAGCTCGCAACTCTCCAAGGCAAGCTTGTCGAATATACAGCAGAAATCGGATGGATCAAAAATGAGCTTAACAATTCCAAGGTCGAATCAGAAAGTATGCGAAACGATCTCGCCGGGTTTAAGCGAAATCTCGATACCATCCAGCAATATAATAACGCCGCGTTAGGGCAGCTCAGAGAGCAGCTTCAACAAATCACAACTCAGTTAGGTAAGGTTATCAAAAATACCGAGACCTCACCTGGCTCAAATGCCTCAGGCACATAGAAACAAAATACCAACAGTTTTTTCAGTTCTTTGATACCCAGTCTGTGTTTTGCCGATAAATAACTTAGGGCCGCCGAAGGCGGCCTTAATTTAGTCCAGGGTTTCGCCCTGGTCTCGAACTGTTAAATATCAAAGGGAAATAAGCAAATGAAAATGAGAAGAAATCTAATAATTGCGGCAGCAACCATCGTGTGCTGCATAGTGGCGGTTTGGTTTTCTGCGTCAATTCAGGGCAGCCAGAAAAATTATGAGGTTCAACCTCATATTACCATACCTGAATACAAAACCGATGCCGCACGCGCCATAGATGCCTATGAGCGTTTGATGGACCGGTACATGAACCTGACCGAAAAGAATATATTCAGGATCGATACGGACATCCAAGAAGTTGCAAAGAAATTAGATTCCATCGATAATAAGCTGACAAAGCTTTCTACAAGAATATCTGGAATCGAAAAGGCCCTTGGTATCAAGCAAACCGACGCGGATATTAAGAATGATAGTACAAATGAGCCGCAGGCTGCACCTGTAAATAAGAAAACTTCATACTCGAGCGAAGGTTGAGCTTTACGAAGCTATCCTGTTTATAGAACTTTTCAACATAACTTGAGCATGTTACCATCTGACAAACAGAGTTTTGGTCCTCCAGCAAAAATTGTTGATTAAATATGGCTTGCAATATGTATATTTATATGGTAAATTATACGTATTGAAGGAACTATAATGTCTAAGGTTAGCTTCGAATGGGATGTAAGAAAAGACAGAGTAAACCAGACAAAACATAATGTGTCATTTAGCTTGGCCCAGTATGCGTTTTTGGATCCTAATCGTGTTATTGCAATAGACCTCAAGCACAGTAAAAAAGAGCCACGATATTTCTGCATAGGTCGTGTTGGTGATGGAATAATCACTGTTAGGTTTACTTATAGAGACAATGTAATCAGAATTATTGACGCTGGCTACTGGAGAAAGGGAAAGTTGGCTTATGAAAGAAGAAATAAGATACAGTGATGAACCTATCGAATTCAAAGTAGTTGATGATTTCCTACCACCGCCGGAGAAGCTCGCCTTGAAAGAGGAAAATATCAAAGTGACGATCACTCTGAGCAGGGAAAGTGTCAACTTCTTCAAGAAGGCTGCTCGAAAGTTTCATTACCCATACCAAAAAATGATTAGAAAGGTGCTTGATTACTACGTAACCCATTATAAAAGTGCTTGATGCCTGCGATGCCACTAAAGTCAAAGATATACAGGCTGAGATATTTTTGAGGCTTTTGTAATTGTTGCAGTTTCATTAATTCTATTTTAACCACAAATTGCACAGATTTTTTAGCACAACAAATTTCTAAAAAATTTAGTATCGTAACAACTTATTCTCTGCCGGTTCTATTAAAGCCAATAGCTGAAGTCTATCCCAAATTTCAAGTATAACAACGCCGCATTTTGCAAAGCTATCGTATGCAGATATTATGTGTAAGCCATAAATAAACTTATCAATCAAAGGAAATTTTTTAATTTCTCCAATAACGATAGGAAAACTATAACGCTCGCCATTTATCGAAATTTCCACTTCATGAGTTCTTTCGACATATTGATTATGTAATGAATAGATTGCACCGCGTGTCAATTTTTCACCAAACGACCTAATATCATCGGCACCAACAAGTACCCTTATATTTTTATCAGACACTCCACAATTACTTGGACCAAAATTGGGCAAAACAGACTCCATTGGAATTTTATCTTTATCGAAAACCAAACAGGTTTTTTTAAGATCTTCTAAATTAGCTTGACGACATTTTTTATCCTTGTCGTCTCGCCCGCAACTTGACATTAAAGACCGACATGTCTTCTCTGCAATTGATTTAAATTGCTCTTTGTTAGGATTAACACAAAGCCCGAAATATGTTCGGAGTTTTCCTTCCAACTTGCTGAAGTTGCTATTACATTTTTAAATGCAGGCACTTTCCTCGAAGAAATACTTTGGTCTGTCGCTAAATACCATGATTTCGGGAAAAAATGATCATCCGTAATATCTTCAGACCCAAAATCTTCAAGACAATAAATACATCTAATCTTTTCAAATTTAATCCCTCTTATATTAGGTTTATCCAATCTTCAATCGGACGAACCGGCGTTTTCCGACCTGAATGACCATACCATCTTCGGGTGTAATCTGGGCGTTGGGGTCGGTTGCCTTTTGAGCAGCAATAGTCACTGCTGACTGTTTTATCATTCGTTTGGCCTCGCTGCTACTTGATACAAGCTTACAATACACCAGCAGCTTGCTCGCCGCGATTGGTTCAGCAGCTATCTCAACTTCTGGCATTTCGTCGGGTAGCTGGCCCTGGGCAAAGACCTTATCAAATTCGGCAGCAGCTGCTTCGGCGGCGGCTTCATCATAAAATTGAGACACAATCGTTTTGCCTAAAAGAACTTTCGCTTCTTTCGGATGCGTTTTATTAGAATCTACAAAATCAGCTATTTTTTCGCTCGGAAGGTCAGTTAAGAGCGTAAAGTAATTTTCCACCATTTCATCTGATATGCTCATTACTTTGCCGAACATATCGTTTGGCCCATCGGTTACGCCGATATAGTTGCCTTTGGACTTGCTCATTTTTTCTTTGCCGTCCAGGCCAACAAGTATCGGCGTGGTAATTACAATCTGCGGCTTCTGGCTGTATGCTTTCTGGATGTCCCTGCCGACAAGGTTGTTGAAAGTCTGGTCTGTACCTCCCAGCTCAACATCGCTTTTGACCATAACAGAATCGTAGCCCTGCATAAGGGGGTACAGGAACTCGTGTGTATAGACATCTTCTTCTGCTTTTAGACGCAGCTTAAAGCTGTCCCGCTGGAGCATTTGAGCGACTGTTTTTTTAGCTGCTATTTGAATAAGCTCCATCAGGGTCAGCTTCTCAAGCCATTCGCTGTTGTACCTTACTTCCAGCTTCTCTTTGGATATATCCAGGATTTTGCCTGCCTGCTGAAAGTAAGTCTTTGCGTTTTGCTCGATTTGCTGTGGTTCGAGCATCGGCCTTGTGGCACTTTGGCCGGTCGGATCGCCTATTCGAGCTGTGTAGTCACCGATGATTAGTACCGCTTTATGGCCGAGGTCCTGGAACTGCCGCATCTTTCGCAGAACCACCGTATGGCCAAGGTGAATATCGGGGCTGGTCGGGTCCAAGCCGAGTTTTATACGTAGTTGCCTGCCGGTCTTAGCCGCCTCAGCTAACTTTTCGGCTAACTCGGCCTCGGTAAAGATTTCGACCGTGCCTCGTCTCAAAGACTGAATCTGTTCTGTGATATTTTCAGCCATATACTTTCTTTCCTTGCGAAACAAAGCGCTTCAAGGGCGACATTATAAGAAAACGCTGCCGAGTAAGCAAGAAGCTGACGGTTAAATACGAAAAACAATTGCCAATAAGGTTATTAAGTCGCCTGTCGTACGGACTCGCGATTCTTGGTCTTCCTGAAACGATAGTGAATTATGAATATATACATGAAAATGGCCGGAACGAATGAAATTATACACAACAGATAAACTGTTTTTACTGTCATCAGATTGAGAAATGGATTAGCGTGAAATGGCCAAAATGGTTGGATGTCCGACCAGCACAAACTGTCGAGCAAGATGTGCAGCCAAACACCCAGTACGGCGGAGAGAAGCATCTTGGATAAATATGTCTGGTACGATAGGGCAAAAAGACGCATCAGCCAACTGAAAATGGACCTTGCTGGATATGCAAGAGCTCCCCATATAAGGCCTACAACCGTGCCAAATAGAAATGTATGGCAAAAACCGTGCTCTGGATAGTTCAGACCAAAAAGTAAAACAATTCCAGGTTCGAGGTCAACAGCCACATTCGCTAACAAAAATACGGGGATGTCGATCCACTTTCTAAATACTAAGCCGATAAATCCACTCGGTCCAAAATGATATGGCGTAAATGGCATTAAGACCTCACTTCGACAGACAGCAATAGCTAAAAGGCACTCAGGTAAGCACATTGTTGCAGGTAGTTCTGGACGTAGTCTTTGATTGCATCTTCGAGGGAGGTTATTTGTTTATTGTAGCCGGCTTTGCGGAGCTTGGTCATATCGGCCTGTGTGAAATATTGGTATTGGTTTCGGATGGATTCGGGCATATCGATATACTCGATGCTCGGTTTTTTGCTCATAGCAGCAAAGACAGCTTTCACAAGGTCGTTCCAAGTGCGAGCCTTTCCTGAGCCAATATTAAAAAGGCCGGCTATTTTTGGATTATCCAGAAAAAATAGCGTCATATCCACCGCGTCTTTGACGTAAATAAAATCCCGCAACTGCTCGCCGTCGGCGTACTCAGGCTTATATGATTTGAACAGGCGCACTTTACCCGTGGCGTTTATCTGCTCAAAGGCCTTTAAACAGAAGCTTCGCATATCGTCTTTGTGATATTCATTCGGCCCAAAGACATTGAAATATTTCAGGCCTACAATTTTTTTCAGCAAGCCTGCCCTGCGGACCCAGAGGTCAAACAGGTGCTTGGAATAGCCATACATGTTAAGGGGTCTGAGCTTATCAATTTTTTCTTCGTCGTCACTAAAACCGGCTGAGCCATCGCCATAAGTCGCGGCGCTTGAAGCGTAGAAAAAGCGGATACTGTTATCAGTGGCCCACTGAGCTAAAAGCTTGGTATATTCATAATTATTTTTTATAAGGTATGAAGCGTTTGTTTCTGTGGTGTCGGCGCAGGCACCGATATGGAAGACCGCTTCGATAGGGCCGGTTAGCTTATTTTCAACTACCATCTCTAAGAAGTCGTCTTTCTCCACGTAATCGGTGAAGAACAGATTCCGAAGGTTCTTCCATTTATTGTCACAGGCCAACTCATCAACAACAAGGATATCGTTAATTTGTCTTTTATTTAGTGCTGCAATCAATGCTGAGCCGATAAAGCCGGCTCCGCCGGTAACTATTATCATTTTGCAAATCTCCTGCTAAGTGGCAATTGGTTAAATGGTTACCGGTTAAATCAATTACCAATTACCAGTTACCAGTTACCAATTATCTTGCAGCTTAATTTGCAGTCTTGAATGTGTCAACCGTTTAATACGCTCTTTATTTGCGCATAAAAAAACCGCTTAAAGTTGAGCGGTTGGGAAAAGTTCAAATGCTAAGCAGCCCTTAACACAAAGCGATATAGCTCATAATAGCCAAAAACAAAATCCTCTTTTTGTTAAGAGTAAACGGAAGCCAAGTTTGATAATAAAACCTCTTCATTACCCATTTGCGCCCATGAATGCCGTGTTTTTTGTTTTCTTATACCATTATTTTAACCCAAAAGGCTATATAATAGCAATAAAAATCGCCTGTTTCTTAATATAACTATTTATATACAAAGCGCTTATGTTATAAAAAATGTCTAAATTTTTCAACTACGTTATCTATCAGGATTATCCAAACATTCTGCAGAGAAAAACAAGCGTGACTGGTAATTGGTAATTGCTTATTGGTCAGTAGTTAGCATAGAATTATTCACCACTTAACCAGCAATGTCAAGTTAGGCCAGCTTGCTGACCGCTTCGGCGATTAGCTCGCCTATTGGCAAACGCTGCGGACAGCGAGCTTCTGCAAGGTTGTAATCTGTTCTGAGCAGTCTGCTTCTGACGTCACCCGGAATTTGAGCGAAAAGCTCCCGTGCCCTATCTTTATCGCCGTAGCCGTTATAATACATCAAATATCGCATAACGTCACTGACGTATGGCATGTCTGCTAAAGCTGAGTCACAGATCTCGGCGCAGCCGGCACAATAGCCGGTGCAGGTTGCCTCGGCGTATTCCTTGAGAGCTGTTCTATCGGCTTGGGTGAGTTTAGTTTTATCCAGCACGGCTGCGACGTTTGCAGTTAATATGGGGACATTATCCATCCCAACACAGGCGCAGCTTATCCTTTCATCATCCAATACGAGTTTTATCGCTGCTTGTTCCTCGGTGAAGCCTCGCTTCAGGAGCTGCTCCATTAGTTTTTTATCCGCGTCGGTTACGGTTGTCCGGCCCCCTCTGTCGCGAATTGCTCTACCAGCAGTCTTCATAGCGACAAGACCGACCTTCGCTTTATGGCAGGCATCAATGGCTGCCTGCATTTCAGCGCTGCCAATCAAGCGGAAATTGTAGGTCGTCATTATCACATCAACCCAGCCGAGCTTGGCCGCGGCAGTCAGGAGTTTAGCCATATTGGAGTGGGTGCTGAAACCAAAATATCGTATCAGCTTTCGCTTCTTAGCACTTTCGACCCACTGCTTCAGCTCATCTGTAAACTGGGTGGGATCAGATATTCCGTGTGGAAAGTACGCATCGATGTAATCGGTTTTCATTCTTTCCAGAGATAGCTGCAAACGCTCCTCAACCTCAGCTACGGTTCTTGCCCTCGATGCTTTGGTTGTAATGAACAAATTCTTCCGGACTTCCGGATTCTTCTCGAGGTATTTGCCTATGCCAAGCTCACTGTTTCCCCCTGCGTAGTTGTTGGCTGTATCCAAGTAATTAACACCATACTTAAGGGCACTTCTCAAAACGACCTGGTTATCAACGAGGTTAAACATTACCCCAACACCCAGACACGAGACCTCGACACCTGTCTTGCCCAACTTTCGTTTCGGCACCTGTGGAAGCTCAGTCTCTTGCGTTTTTCCTTGAGCGTTGGGGTCGGTAGAATTTGGCTCATTTGAATTTGCTGTAACTTCAGCTGATGTCAAACCACCTGTCACTCCCGCGAAAGCTGGGACCAATCCTGCTGTCCCCATCTTTCTCAAAAAATTCCTCCTGTTGATTTTATTTTGTTTTTCTTTCATTTTTTTAAACTCATATAATGGTTAATGTATTAGAAATAACAGTTAAGCTAACTTACTAACCGCTTCGGCGACCAGTTTGCCTATCGGCATACGCTGCGGACAGCGAGCTTCCGCAAGGTTGTAATCTGTTCTAAGCAGTCTGCTTCTGACGTCACCCGGAATTTGAGCGAAAAGCTCCCGTGCCCTATCTTTATCGCCGTAGCCGTTATAATACATCAAATATCGCATAACGTCACTGATGTATGGCATGTCTGCTAAAGCTGAGTCACAGATCTCGGCGCAGCCGGCACAATAGCCGGTGCAGGTTGCCTCGGCGTATTCCTTGAGAGCTATTCTATCGGCTTGGGTGAGTTTAGTTTTATCCAGCACGGCTGCGACGTTTGCAGTTAATATGGGGACATTCTGCATACCAACACAAGCGCAACTTATCCTTTTATCATCCAATGTGAGTTTTATCGCTGCCTGTTCCTGTGTAAAGCCTCGCTGTTGGAGCTGCTCCATCAGTTTTTTACCTGCTTCAGCCTCGGCTGCCTCGTCGCCTCTGGTGCGTGTCGTCCTGCCGGCAGTCTTCATAGCGACAAGGCCGATTTTCGCTTTATAACAGGCATCAAGGGCTGCCTGCATTTCAGCGCTGCCAAACAAGCGGAAATTGTAGACCGTCATTATCACATCGATCCAGCCGAGCTTGGCCGCGGCAGCCAGGCATTCGGCCATATTAGAATGGGTGCTGAAACCAAAATATCGTATCAGCTTTCGCTTCTTCGCACTTTCGACCCACTGCCTCAGCTCATCTGTGAGTTGAGCAGGATTAGATAATCCGTGTGGAGAAAAGTACGCATCAATGTAATCAATATTCATTCTTTTGAGAGAAGTCTGAAGTCGCTCTTCCACATCCTCTACCGTTCTTGCTCTTGATGCCTTGGAAACAATGAACAAATTCTTCCGGACTTCCGGATTATTTTTGAGGAATTTACCTATGCCAAGCTCACTGTTTCCCCCACCATAGCTGTTGGCTGTATCCCAATAAGTAACGCCATACTTAAGGGTGCTTCTCAAAATGACCTGGTTATCAACGAGGTTGAACATAGTTCCGATAGCCAGGCAAGGAACTTCGAGGCCTGTTTTGCCCAATTTTCGTTTCGGCACCTGTGGAAGTTTGGCTTCTTGCTCTTCTGCTGCGGCGTTCGGCTCGCTTGTACCTGCTATTGCTTCAGCAGAAACTAAGGCAGGGGCCAATCCAGCCGCCCCCACACTCTTCAGGAACTTTCTTCTATTAAATTTGTTTTGTTTCGCTTTCATAACATTAAACTCCTAAAATGGCTATTATCCTTTCAGCAATAATCTTCTATCTTCGCTTCTTGTCTCACCAACAGCAGAGACCCTTATAGCCTTTTTACCGCTTACAGGACATTCGTGTTCGCAAATTCCGCAGCCGATGCACTTCTCAATATCAATATAAGGCCGCTGCAGCCGAATTTGAATCTTAATTTTACTACTTTCAGCAAGTATTTTTCCAGAAATATTTTCCGAAGAAATTTCTATGGAATTTTGCGTATTTGCAGTTATTTTCCACCGCCGGCCGTTCTCAATAGCGCAATAATAATCGCCGGTGGCAAATTTGCCTGAAATCAGGTTATTTTCAACGGTCTCTATCCTTTGCTCTCTAAAATCTTTCACCATTAGAATTCCATCTCTTATTGTGCTAAAGTACTCGCGCGTAAAGATTGCTTTGGGACTGACCGGGCAATTTTCCTCGCACACAATGCAGGGTTTATCCATCGCCCAGGGAAGGCATCTGTTGCGGTCCAAAAAGGCTGTACCCATCTTGATTGGCCCAGCCTCGGCAAATTCGCCAACTCCCCGCTTCTCGGCAAGTGTAATGGGCCTGATAGCTGAAGTTGGGCAGACCTGTCCGCAGGCTACGCAGTTCAGTTGACAGCCGCTTGAGCCTATGCAATTATTCAGGGCCGGCGTCCATAGATTTTCCAATCCGCCTTCAATCCCAGCCGGCTGAATGACATTGGTAGGACATACTCGCATACATTGGCCGCACTTAATGCACCTCTTTAAAAATTCTTCTTCCGGCAGCGCACCGGGCGGACGAATAACTTTATGATGCCAATTGCTGCCTAATTTATTGCTCAGCCTGACTGCTCCGAGTGCAAATAAACCGCTGACCAGCGACAGGGCAAAGCCTCTGCGCGATATATCCGGAAGGGTTTCACCCGCCGCGGATTTTCTGGTCTGATAGCCAATTACTTCATGTTTACAGCCATCGAGGCAGTTAAAACAGAGAACACATTCGCTTATCCTTATATTACCAGCCGGCTCACAGCCGCCTTCGCAATCTTGCTCACATAGTTTGCAATTGACACAATCGGCTGTTTTTTTGCCGATTTTCCATATAGCAAGTCCGTCGATTACTCCGAACAGTGCACCCAGAGGACAGAGAAATCTGCAGTAGAAACGTGGGATAACTAAGTTTAGCAAAATCGCTGTCAGAAATACCGCAAAAATCAGCCAGGCACCTTCATAGAAGCGCTGTGGCACTGAGATAAGGTTAGCGGATTTATCAGCAATGGGTACTAATACCAGGTTGAAGGAACGGGTTATTAGCGATATGGGGTCAAGTAACCCAGTCTGCAAAGTAGCAGCAAGTGAGGGAAACGCAGCCATAGCGAGAAAGACTACAAGAATCAGATATTTTATACCTTGAGCTTTGCGATATCTATTGAGCTGGATTTTCTGTGACACTTTCTTTTTGCGTCTGGCCAAGAAGCCGACGAAATGATGCAACGAACCAAAGGGACAGACCCAGCCGCAGAAAAATCGCCCGAATATTATGGTCAAAACCACTGTTGCCAATGCCCACAATAAAGGCCAATAAAGTGTATGCGTAGTCAGAATTGTCCCGACGGCCACCAGTGGGTCAAGCTGCAAGAACCAGTTGATCGGCCAGCCGCGTAGCTGCCAGAACCGCTCGCCTACCGTAGAGACAATGCAGAACCAGACAAATAGTAAGAAAAAGAAGACCTGGCTTATCCGTCTAACAGTTACAATTTTCATAGTTACGCTTTTAGCTTACCGTAGCAAAAATCGGATTGAGTGATTTATAATTATTAGTCCCTGCTTTTGCTTTTTCTGCCTTGGCAAGGTAAGGTAAATCTGAGATGTTTAGATTTAAAAGGCCGCAGCCGTATGAATCAGCCGCTACGCAGTCCGTGCTTGCAATCAGCGTATTCGCTCGCTTCAAATCAGAGACAGAGCCTCCCGTTGGGCCATTGGTCATCATTACTTCGGTGCCGTCTAATATCACTAATGTTGGTTTTACCATCATCGCTAACTCGGCAATGATAGTATTAATATCCTGGTGAAAGACATTACGCCGTCCCCCTAAAAGTCCGTACCAGTTCTTCATCGACATCGAGGCACCGGCTCTATGATGATGTTTAATCGGTGAAATACCAATTAGTTTGTCGGCTTTATAGAACGGCCCATAGAAAATAGGCCAGTTCCTGATAAGCCTGCCGTCTGTTAGGGTTGTATATTTAAAAAGATGAGTTTTGGGCAGTACAACTTCGGCCCCAGCTTGGCTTGCGGCTTTACCCACGCCACTTAATGTAAAACAGCTTGTAGGGTCATTAATTGGGTTGTCGGTAACAATGACTTTTGTTGCTCCGCCTTTGTAGCACAGCCGTACCATCTCAGCTACGAGCTGCGGATGGGCCGTAGCCCCAAGCATAGCTGGTGTCGCAAATGCAACATTGGGTTTTATAGCTACCGTATCCCCTGGCTTGACGAACCTTTCTATACCGCCGAGCGACTCTATCGCCTTGTCAACCGTTTTTGCCCTGTCAGAGCCTTGAACAATGCTCATCGTTTGGCCGGTTTTGTGCGGCACAGAAAAATCAGCTAATGTCACGAGGTCTTCGACTTTGACGCCTGGTCTTGGCCCCGTTGGGTCATAAAGCAAATACGAAGCTATACCGCAGCCGGCAATCGCAATACCCGCCTTGCCCGCCCGAGCCAGAAACTGCCTTCGACCAAAATTGCTATATTCTTTGTCACTCATCGCTCACCGCTTCTGTAAACATTCTGAACTTATTAGCAAGCAACCTCGCTGCTTTCTCAGCGGTCTGCTGATTTTCTGCCTCATGTATCCCTGCCACAAATGGGCCGACACTAAAGACAATTTCCGTCGTGCCGTAAAAATCGAACGTTTTACCTTCGAGGCTTTGGTCTATTGCTTTTTTGGGTATTGCACCATTTTCAATCAAAAACTTACGATAATCCCCCGCAATTGTCTTAGCTTCTGTGATGCCTGCCCGTTTGCTTAAAAATGCCATTATAGTTTCACCATCAATTTTGTATTGTGCGGTAAAAGTGTCAAACAGACCTTCAAAGCCGAAGGCATTGGCCAGATAAAGTTTGGCGCTGCCTGGAACGAGATTTTCCTGTGGGAATAAACTCAGTTCAGGTATAGCAACAATCTTATCAACGACTAAGCTCGCTTGAATATTCTGAGCGGCTGCTATTATTGCTTTGGACAATTCGCCCGATTCAGAAGAACCAATTAACTCAATATAATATTTACCGTGGATAAAATAAAGAGCGTTGCTGGTTCGGTAGGCGTTAGAGGGATGGAAAAGCGAGAGGATATCCGCATCGGCTCTTCTTTGAACACTATAAACGGAAAATGCGTTTTTGGTTGTGGCCATGTCATAGACCAAAAGCTCCATCCACAGGTCTTCATCGCTTTCACTTATGAAACGCTGGGTAAACAATTTGACAAAGCCGGAATCGATATAAAGAGGAGCCTTGCCGTTAATCTTTTCGTAGAGGTTCTCAGACTCATACACCTCGGTTTCCGAGAGCGAGTCGAATCCTCTTGGCTTCAAGGAGACTAAGACCGGCTTTTTTTCTCTTGTTAACACCAGTGGCTGCGATGGCAGTTCAATAGGAGTTGCACTTATACCGAACCGGCTCATATCATAATCAGATTGCTTTATAAACACGCCAATCCCGATAAGAAATATGACCGCTAATAAGCAAATGCTTACAGCATATTCGAGATGTCTTGCTCGGCCAGGAACCGAATCCATAGCAACTCCTGTTATACAACTTCTTTGAATGTGCAATCCGGATAATTATAGTTTTTCGCTGATTTCAGGTCAATCACAATACCCGGCAAACGTATTTATTGGGGTGCGTGTCATAAGTGGTGAGCCTGCCGAAACAATTTACTCGCCGTGCCTGCTGCGACGAGCTTCGCACGGCGAGCGGCTTATAGGTTTAATATTGCAAACTACTATATTAGAGCTAATATAGTTTTTGTGCGGCCGATATAATACAGAGATAATGAAAAAAACAACGACTCGTGATACGTAGCGGCATACCAAAGGTGGGGCTACCACGCAGAGTAGCACACGAAAGGACCTAATTGAAAAGGAGAAATGAATAAATTGTCCCCGTGTTTAATTGGGAGAAGAAGTACACTGGCGAAAAGCTCATAGTGCTGTTTTATAAGGTGGAATAATTGGCGAGTGTTAGACGAATCTTGGAGTCTCCTAATGAATTTGCCCAGGCCACTTGCATTCTCTTTGAAAAAAGGTAGAATCTACTTTGTTTCAGTAATGAAGAGTGAAAGGAATCACCGGTGAGCGGCGATGTAAGTGATAGAAAAAGGCTCATTTCAATAACTAAGGGAAACTTGGCCAATAGCCACATCTATTTGAGTGGTCACCATGACTTCTTCCCAAAGCAATGTTATGGGGGATCCACCAGGGAGAAAGGAGTCGGAAGGGAACTTGAACTGATCGTTGAAGGTTTTGTGAAGCCTGTAAAGACTGATATTGGCTTAAACGGCACTAATGGGAAGCCTCGTAATTTTTTCCGCAACCGCAAATGGGTGCGGAAATTCTTCGAGAAACAAGATATACGCGAAGGCGACGTGATTGCAATTGAGAGACTGGGTCACTTCACTTATCGTATCTATCCTTTTGAAAGTAAGAACGTACGAGATGGCGCAGCAATTCCAGATCACTGGCCCGAAGTGGACAGCGAAAAACCCACAGCAATAGATTTGTTCGCAGGTTGTGGCGGCATGTCTTTCGGTCTGAAAAAGGCAGGCCTTGAGAACTTGCTCGCTGTTGAATGGGACGCATCTTGTTGTGAGACTTTCAAAACAAACATAAGTCCAAGAATCCTTCAATGTGCTATACAAGAAGTGGAGTCATTCCCATTTTGTGACCTTCTCGTAGGTGGGCCGCCTTGCCAAGGATTCAGCAACCTCGGCGAAAGAATACCCAACGATCCGCGAAGGCAATTATGGCGTCATTTCTTGAGAGCTGTTAGAGATGCCACTCCTCTAATATTTGTGATGGAGAATGTGCCACCACTTCTGAAATCTGCCGAGTATGAAGAGATATGTAAGGAGGCTAGGAAAATTGGATATGAGGTTGAAGGGCGCATCTTAAATGCGTGCGACTATGGAACTCCCCAATTGAGGAAACGCGTTTTTGTTGTTGGGAGCAGGATTGGCATACCAGTATTTCCCAATCCAATCCACCGCAATCCTGAAGAACAGCCCACATTCGAAATGAGGGAATTACCGCCATGGCGTACAGTGAGGGATGCGATCGGAGACCTTCCGCCAGTCCCGGATGGTAAGAAGTGGCATATCGGCCGAAATCCCACGCAGATGTCCCTTAGGAGATATCGTTGCATTCCCTCAGGTGGAAACCGTTGGGACCTTCCTCTCGAACTTATGCCAGAATGCTGGAAGAGAAAGACCAAAGGAGGGACCGATTTATTTGGACGCCTCTGGTGGGATAGACCATCTGTTACGATACGCACAGAGTTTTACAAGCCAGAGAAGGGGCGTTATTTGCATCCGGTCGAAGATAGGCCCATTACGCACAGAGAAGCCGCTCGCCTACAGGGGTTCGAAGATGATTTCGAGTTCAAGGGTACAAAAATACAAGTCGGTATACAGATAGGCAATGCGGTTCCACCACCTCTGGCCTATCAGATAGGAGTTACCGCTGCCACCGAAATCCGGCGATGGCAGCGTGCAACCAAGCATGTAACGCGAAGAAAGGCTAAGGTAGTTCATGTCTGATAAGTCTATCGTTGAGAGTCTGATCGCCGAAATCGAAGCGAGACTCGAGCAGTACAGAAATGACTATCAAGGTCTTTGTTGGCGTGAAAAAGTCCTTCTTCTTGTAAAAGTTAGCGGCTCCATCAAGCAACTGGGAAAAAACACCAATCCTACTGCTGTCAAGGTAGGTGCGCGTGAGCGCATTCGCTTGTATATGCTGGACAATATTGGTGTAGTGATTTCGGCTTCTGAGCTTGAGGTTGTCTCCGGCATATCCGAGTATGGACGTCGCATTCGAGAACTCAGGGTTCAAGATGGCTACAAAATTCTGACGCGAGAAAGCAATGATCCTGAAGCGGGTGTTGAACTTAGGCCTAAGCAATATCTCTTGTTGGATACAGAACCGGACCTTACTGCGGCTAGGCGTTGGCACATAGCCAACAGAATTAGAAGGGAAGAGGAGGGAGGTAGCCAGGGAAGAATTCTTAAATACTTGTTTCAAAACGTTGGAGAGATAGTAACAACAGAGGAGCTTGCTTATGTTGCTAAGGCAAGGGAATTCGGAAGAAGAATTCGTGAGTTAAGAACAGAAGAAGGGTATGCAATTGCTACGATGTTTACAGGCCGTCCGGACCTGAAAATGGGGGAATATGTTTTGGAGAGTTCAGAGCGTATTGCCGAGCCCCACGACAGAAAGATACCATTCGATGTTCAAAAAGCTGTCTACGAAAGGGATGAGAACCGATGTCGAAATTGTGGATGGGATCGCTCGCAGTGGCGCAGGGATGCCCCCCGAATTCTTGAGCTACACCACTTGGAAGAACATGCAGAGGGCGGACCAAATATAAAAGAAAATCTGGTTTGCCTTTGCAGTAAGTGTCACGATGATGTTCACGCCGGTAGAATCCATCTGCCGCCGGGGTTAACGGGATAATCACATAATGACGGATATTTACACCAAGTCCAGACGCAGCGAAATAATGGCCCGAATAAAAGACCGCAAAACTTCTCCTGAGAATGCTGTTGCTTCTATCTTGCGCAAGTTAAAGATTAAATTTCGCCGCAATGAGAAATCTCTACCCGGCCAGCCAGATTTTGTAATCCCTTTGAATAAAACCGTTATTTTCGTAAATGGATGTTTCTGGCATAATCATACTAATTGTAATCGGGCAAAATTGCCGTCCACCAATAGAGCATTTTGGAAACGGAAGATTTTAGGAAATAAGCAACGTGACCAGAGAATAGCTCGATTATTAAGGAAAAGAGGCTGGCATGTGATCAGAATTTGGCAGTGCAATCTACGAGAGCCGGAGCGAGTAATCAAACGAATTAAAAGAATTATAAATATGGCTTAACGAAATAATGGTCCGCGAAATGATTATCATAAAAGGCCTAAAACGGGATTGAAGATTTAGGCGGGATGTAAAATGGCGAGAAAGAAAAAGCGTAAAACAAGGTCGATCATAGCGGGACATCTTGAAAAAATAGGCGCAAAGGTCTTTGACGATTTCAGCTCGGTCATTACAGACTTAATAAAAGGCCATCAGGGAATATACGCTCTTTTTAAAAAAGAAAGGCTTTACTATGTAGGCCTTGCAAGAAACTTAAAGAGCAGGATAAACGCTCACAATAAAGACAGACATCAGAATAAATGGACGCATTTCAGCCTTTACATTATCCGCAAGGAAGACCATATAAAGGAAATTGAATCTCTGGTGCTTAGAATAGCCTAC
>Ga0315533_1001218_pt1 | contig 20163 bp, 17 predicted proteins | sample SalMarSW160130MG_FD_203081 | JGI IMG/M metagenome (GOLD analysis project Ga0315533, IMG submission 203081) | Salt marsh sediment microbial communities from the Plum Island Ecosystem LTER, Massachusetts, United States - Salt Marsh Sediment SW1601-30 ... | reverse complement strand
TCCTTAAAAACTTTTTTGGGATTTTTTATTGTCTGCACTGTTTGCGACAGGATCACATAATCGAAGCTCTTGTCACCGTAATATCCCAGCCCCTGCTCGATATCCTGCTGTATAATCGGTATTCGTCGGCAGACACAGTCCAGCACAAGCTCCTGGTCAAGCTCGATACCTTCAGCCTTTATACTTTTGTCACGCACAAGATTGGCCAGCAGCTCTCCGTCACCACAGCCGACGTCAAGCACAGCGCTGTTTGGCTCAATGAGAGATTCAATCAGCTCGTAATCTACGCGTGTCCTGTGCGCCTGTTCAAACTTGCTGAGCTGCTGTGCACTCCGTGCATAGCACGAACAGGTCTGCTGTGCTCCCTGCGGTCTGTAAGTAGCCTCCAAAAAGCAGCATATAAACCTGCCCAAAACCTTAGGCTCTAATAAAAACGCATCGTGGCCATAAGGCGATGCAATACCACAGTAGCTTACATCCTTCCTGCTTGCGGAAAGAGCTTCGACCATCGCCTTGGATTGCGCAGGCGTAAAAAGCCAGTCGCTGGTAAAGCTGATTATAAGGAATCGTGATTTGGTATTGGCAAAGGCCTTGGTTAGTGATCCATAGTCTTTCTGCAGATCAAAGTAATCCGCCGCCTTGGTTATATAAAGGTAGCTGTTGGCGTCGAATCTTTCCACGAAAGCTTGTCCCTGGTAGTCCAGATACGTTTCAACGGCAAACTCTGAATTAAAATCATAATTATACTGCTGGTTTTCCTCGGCACCTCGCAGTTTCCGCCCGAATTTCTCCCGCATACCCTGTTCTGAAAGGTAAGTTATGTGTCCAATCATTCGGGCGATTGCCAGACCTCGGTCCGGACCTTTTTCTCCGTGATATTGGCCGTCGGCGAAATTTGCATCCCCCAATATGGCGTTTCGACCAACCGCATCGAAAGCAACCGACTGTGCGCCGAGATGAGACGTTGTGGCGACGGCTATCGCCGACTTGACAAAATCAGGAAAGAAGATTGCCCACTGTAGAACCTGCATTCCACCAATAGAGCCTCCTATCACTGTCAGAAGTTTTTTGACTCCAAGTTTGTCAAGCAATAGCTTTTGAACCTTAACCATATCCGCGACAGTTATAATCGGGAAGTCTAAGCCGTAAGGCTTACCAGTTTGCGGATTGATTGAAGATGGCCCGGTCGTCCCGCTGCAGCCGCCGAGACAATTCGAGCAAATGACAAAATACTTGTTGGTGTCAATCCCCTTGCCGGGTCCGACCATATTATCCCACCAGCCAGGTTTTCTATCGTCAGGACTGTTGTAACCGGCGGCGTGTGCGTTGCCGCTAAGGGCGTGACATATCAAAATTGCATTGTCACCAGCTTCGTTAAGCTGGCCGTATGTCTCGTAAGCAACATCAATTGGACCCAGCTTCTTGCTGCACTCTAATTCTAAAGGCTCCTGCGGCTCCACCAACCTTATCGTATGGGTCTGCACAATACCAAGGCCGTTAGAAATCTTGGCTTTTTTACCAGCAGATTCTGGCCCTGTAGAATTTCTAACGGGACCAACCGAATTTCCCCTGATATTTGCCATAGTCATGGTTAAGTATATTTAAAAATTAGTCAATGTAAAGGGTGATGATGGTGGACTATCGCCGTAAGGGCGTATTTTAAGTTTATACCATATTTAGCCCCGCAATTTATTGCGGGGTTGTGTTTAGATGCGGTTTTACCATTGGTTTAGGTGTCTCTTTATAGTACTTCCAGCCGACGAAGGATTGCCTTTGTCCAGCGGGAACTACGCATCAGCGAGAAGGTAAGCAATAATACAATCAGCAGCCAATAGCCGGTGAACCGCAAATAGTGAATGACCGCGGCGAATATGCCGTTATTCTGGGCGGTACACCACTTTACCAGCTCGGCGGGCGTATATATCGCTCCCATAACAATATTGCCAAAGAGATTTTGCCAGGGCAGCAGAAAAATAACCATAATCAGCGAGAGGAAAAATGCCCGGCAGATATGGTTTATGCCGCCGAGCCTGCCGATGAGCGAGACCTTGAAGCTGAATAGCAATGTAAGGCAATAGAGCACAGCCGCCAGGATAATTATAAAGTTACAAAAACGAATGACCCAGTTTAAATGCTTCATTTGTATGCCGAAGAAGCGTTTTTGTTGTGCTTTTTCTGCCTTTCCCGCTCCGGCTTCGGCCTTCGCCGAAACAAGCTCCTTGCTGTTGTTTGGATCATCAGCAACCACCTTTTCAGCAGCCTTTTTAATTGTATCTGTTCCTTCGACAGATTGTTTTGCCTCATCCAGCTCCAGAGGCACGTCAAGTTCTTTTGCCGCAGTCTGTGCGATTATGGGCTTACTTAAAACCGATACTGTTCCAGAAGAAGCAGTTTCCACAGCTCTGTCCTGAGCGGAGCCGAAGGTTTCAGCTTTGACGTACCCCGTATCAACAAGCCAAAAAGATATTTGCAACAGGAGCAAGCACAGTATTACAACGATAGATAAAAAGTTTTTCCAGCATCTGCACACTCCAACCGCTTCGAGGCAATCGGTGGTATCAACCAAATTGCTTTGATTATCCTGATTTCCATTCATTTTCTAAGCCTCCTTACTTTATGCCTTATGGGCGTATGGATTCGACAAGTTCACCACAGTCGTACTTTGCTGGTGAAATTATGGTTATTATGTTTTGCGGTTGTTATATGTGCAAGAAATTTATTTCTGGAAAAACAAGCTATCTATGCGACATAACTATTTCGTCACAACCCATACTATCTGAACAAAATTACAGCCAGGCGTATTTTGCTCTTTTTAAAAGCATTTTCGCACATCCATTGGATTCGACAAGGACAATCGGCTGAGCTCAGTCGAAGCCCTCACCACAAGAATTTGCGTTCACTTTAGACTTTTGCAAACCTTGTGTCCTCCTCTCCAGGTTGCATCAGCAGATATTATCATAATGAGCTAACAAAGACAAGATTTTTTCCATCAATAGGGACAGCCCTATTTCTCCTTCCCAATTCGTTGACTCCTCGGCCATATCATGTTATAATTACAAACCCACTCATCTTCTTGAAAGGAGTAAATTATGGTTAGAAATGTGGTGGCTTTCTCTCTCGTTTTTTCGCTGGCGATTTTATCAGGCTGTACAGCCGAGCAAACAGTCAAAAAAAACGAGAAAATCCAGTACGTCGAGACGGAAACCGGCAGATGGCTCGTACATGATATGAATCAGCCAGCGCCACCGGTAATCACGCCCGGCACCGAGAGCACACAAGCCGAGCCGGGAAAGGCACCTTCAGACGCAATAGTCCTGTTCGATGGGACAGACCTTTCAGGATGGACATCCAGCAGGGGCGGGCCGACAAAGTGGGGCGTGCGAGATGGTTACATGGAAGCGGTTAAACGCTCGGGTGGGGTCAAAACGAAGCAGGCGTTCGGCTCGTGCCAGCTGCACATCGAGTTTGCTACTCCCTCAAAAGTCACAGGAAGTGGGCAGGAACGGGGCAACAGCGGAGTGTTTTTAATGTCAACATACGAAGTCCAGGTCCTTGATTCCTACGAGAATAAAACGTATCCAGATGGCCAGTGCGTCGCGCTATACGGCAGGGACGTTCCTTTAGTCAATGCCTGCCGAAAGCCGGGCGAGTGGCAGTCGTATGACATAATTTTCCATCGTCCCCTTTTCAAAGGCAAAGAGATCGTTAGAAAAGCCACGTTCATCGTTTTTCATAACGGCGTGCTCGTTCACGACCATGTTGAACTACAAGGCGGCACCGGCTGGCTGGGCCCATACGCGGTAACCGACTATAAGCCGCACGAGGACAAACTTCCCCTGATGCTGCAGGACCATGATAATCCCGTTCGGTTCCGAAACATCTGGATTCGCGAGCTAAAAGATTAAGGTGCGTTCAGTAGTAGCGTGACAATTAGATAAATAGGGACACTATTTATGAAAAATATGTTTGAACTTTGGCGGTGAATTTCGTAGGATAGTTCCTTTGAATTCGGATTTTGTCTGTCGCTGGTAATATCCGGCACAATCTATTTCGCATGAACACGGTAATGTTGTCTTGTATTTAACGAAAGGAACAGAAGATGGCTAAGATTACTCGCCGCCGATTCCTCGCACACGGCCTTTCCGCCGTAGCAGGATCATATTTAGGCCTGTCATTTTACGGTGCTCGGTCGACCCACGCGCAGAGCCCCAATAACGAAATTCGCATCGCCGTCATCGGCATAGGCGGGCGAGGCGGTGGCCTCATCAGTGATTTCCAAAAACTCCAGGGTGTGAATGTTGTCGCTTTGTGCGACGCTGATCAACAGCGCGTTGACCAACACCTTGAAAACTTTAAAAGCAAGTATGAGATACAAGATGCTTCCGCGATTCAGGGATACGTCGATGCTCGCAAAATCCTTGATCGCAAAGACATCGACGCTGTTGCAATCGCCACGCCCAATCATTGGCACAGCCTTATGACGGTCTGGGCCTGCCAGGCCGGCAAGCACGTCTACGTGGAAAAGCCAGTCAGCCACTCGATCTGGGAGGGTCGCAAGATGGTCGAGGCGGCCCGCAAGTATAATCTCATCGTGCAGGCGGGTACTCAGCAGCGCTCGTGCCCGGCTGTGCAGGAGGCCGCTCGTGACATTCAGGCAGGCAAATACGGAAAGGTGCTCTGGATTCACTGTAGCCGGCTGAACTCCAGGCAGCCAATCGGTAAAGTCACCGAGCCGCAGCCCGTACCGAACAACATAGATTATAATCTCTGGGCAGGCCCCGCCCCGATGACGCCGGTCATGCGCAAGAGTTTTCATTATGACTGGCACTGGCAGTGGAGCTGGGGTGACGGCGAGATGGCGAACTGGGGAGTCCACTATATTGATGACCTGCGTCACCTTCTGGGCTGGAACGATGTCCCCACCAAAGTTATCGCGGCTGGCAACCGCTTTGCCTGGGACGATAACGGTCAGACGCCCAATATGATCTTTGCACTTTTCGATCACGACGGCGTGAAAGCCGTTGTTGATATTCGTAATCTGCCCGACCCCAAGCGTCGTGGCGGCAAAACCGGAGCGATCTATCTCGACCGTCGCGATGGCAATTATATCCAGTGTGAGAACGCAACTGTCCGTATTTCACGCGGCGGTGGTGGTGCATACGACAAAGATGGCAACCGTATCTACCAATATAAGGGCGACGGCGGAGCCGCTCACGCACAGAATTTTATAAATGCCTTACGAAGCGGTCGCCGTGAGGACCTCAATGCAGAGATCGAGGTCGGCCATCTCAGCACCGCTATGTGTCACCAGGCCAATATCAGTTTCAAGGCCGGTGCGGAGGCCCCGGTTGACCAGGTTCGCGAGAACGTCAAGGCCCATGAAGATGCCCTCAATACACTCAATGACATATTGGAGCAGCTCGATGGCAATGGTGTTGATTTAGCCAAGCAGCCGTTTATTCTTGGGCCGGAATTGACATACGACCGCGAGCAGGAACGTTTTGTAGGTGCAAACGCCGAATCAGCCAACAAATACATCAAGTGCTCCTACCGTGACCCGTTTGTTATGCCCGAAATAGTATAATAAGGATAATCAAGAATATCGGTCAAGCAAACTCTCTAAGTCATTGCGAGGAGCTTGCCCCTTAGGGGCGGAGCGACGTGGCAATCTCACCGTATCAAATGATGGGGATTGCTTCGTTTCGCTCACAATAACAAAGAAGGATTGCGACATGCAAAAGCGATTAACTGGAAAAGTAGCGATAGTAACAGGAGCCAGCAGGGGCATCGGCAGAGCTATCAGTATAGCACTGGCTAAAGAAGCGGCAACGGTCGTTTTGGCTGCAAGGTCAATCCGAAAACTACAGGAAACGGCCCAGCAGGTCATGCAGGCAGGAGGAAAGGCAGAAATCGTCGTCACCGACCTAACCGGAGAAAAGTCTATTAAAAACCTCGTCAAAGTAACCAGCAAAAAGTTCGGCAGACTCGATATATTAGTCAATAACGCCGGCATCACCCACTCGGCAAAACTAAAGGATACAAAAACCAAAGACTGGGACCGCTGCTTCTTAGTTAACTCTCGCGCGCCTTTTATTCTATGCAGAGAAGCACTGCCGCTGTTGGAAAAAGCTAAGGCTGCTTACATTGTCAATATCGCCTCAGTTGTGGGCGTCAAAGGCTATCCACAACAAAGCGCCTACACCGCGTCCAAGCACGCTATTCGCGGCATGACAATCTCGTTAGCTGAGGAACTAAAAAACACTAATATTCGGGTGCACCTATTGTGTCCCGGCGGTGTCGATACGGAGCTAATCCCAAGGGTCAGGCCTGACCTAAAAAGCGAAGACCTTATGAGACCGGAAGAAATCGCTGAGCTTGTTGTCTATCTCGTGACGCATAAAGGTAAGGCCAGAATAGATGAGCTGCACATCCGAAGGTCAACCTCGGCGCCATGGTTTTATTGAACTTTGGGAAGAATATTTATGCGAGCCGTTGTACAGCGGGTTTTAGAAGCGCAGGTAAAACTTGTCCCTTCGACAGGCTCAGGGCAGGCCCTGAGCGAAGTCGAAGGAATCAACAATCAACCTGTCGGGCAGACCGGCAAAGGATTGCTTGTCTATCTTAGCGTCGGCAAAACAGATACAGAAAAGGCTGCTGAGTGGATAGCGGAAAAGCTCGTGAACCTTCGGATATTCCATGATGAAGCCGGCAAGATGAACCGCAGCATACTTGACGTTCAGGGTGGTATTTTATTAGTCAGCAATTTCACGCTCCACGGCGACTGCCGAAAGGGACGCCGGCCCAGCTTCGACGCCGCGGCCGAGCCGCAGTTAGCACAGCAGCTTTATGAAAAAGTAATCGAGCTGATTACAAAACAGGGAATACCCATCGAAACAGGAACCTTCGGCGAGTATATGCACGTCAGCAGTATTAACGATGGCCCGGTAAACTTTCTACTCGATAGCAGCAGGTTGTTTTAAGCCATAGAGCATAATGAAATTAGCAGGGAGATTACCATGTTTATAGTCCACGTATTCGTCCATGTTAAGCCGGATAAGGTCGAGGCCTTTCGAAGCGTCAGTATTGAAAATGCCCGCGAGAGCATCAAGGAGCCAGGCATCGCCCGATTCGATTGTCTGCAGCAGCAGGATGACCCGACGCGATTTGTGCTGGTCGAAGTCTATCGCACAGCAGATGACCCAGCCAGGCACAAAGAAACGAAGCATTACCAGAAATGGCGTGACACCGTGGCCGATATGATGGCTGAACCCCGCAGCAACATCAAATATACGAATGTCTTTCCTGATGATGAGGGATGGGGATAAACCAGACATTTCGCATGGGGTACGATATTTATGAGGTTTGAATTTGCGACTGCTGCACGTATAATCTTTGGCCGGGGGACAATTCGAGAAGTCGGACCTCTTTCGGCTGAAATGGGAAGCTCTGTTTTTATTGTTACCGGCAGCTCAACAAAACGGGCTGGGCCGCTTCTTGAGCAACTGGACAAACACAAAATAAAACATATCCTGTTCAATGTCACTGGTGAGCCGACCACGACAATCGTGAAAGAGGCCGTGGAACAGGCCCGCCGAAGCAAGCCTGATTTAGTCATCGGTATCGGCGGCGGAAGCGTGCTGGATACCGGCAAAGTAGTTGCAGCATTATTGACCAACGCCGGTAAGCTTGAAGAATATCTGGAAGTGGTTGGTGAAGGTAAACCGATTAAGCAAAGCCCCCTGCCCTATATCGCTATACCTACCACAGCCGGCACCGGCGCTGAAGTCACTCGCAATGCGGTGCTCGGCGTGCCCGAACAAAAAGTCAAAGTGAGTATGCGCAGTCCCCTTATGCTGCCTCGCGTCGCCGTGATCGATCCCGAATTAACTTATTCGATGCCGCCGGCCTTGACCGCAAGCACAGGCTTGGATGCGCTCACCCAACTCACCGAAGCCTACGTTTCCAATAAGGCCAATCCGCTCACGGACGGCGTTTGCCGGGAAGGCATAAAACGAGCCGGACGTTCTTTGCGAAAAGCTTATGAAGACAGCGGTAATGAAGCTGCCCGTGAGGATATGGCTCTGGCAAGTCTTTTTAGCGGATTAGCTTTGGCAAACGCAGGCCTGGGTGTGGTGCACGGTTTTGCCGGCCCATTGGGCGGAATGATCTCGGCTCCGCATGGCGTGATTTGCGCTCGGTTTCTACCTTATGTAATGCAGGCCAACGTGCAGGCTCTTAAACCCCGCCAGGCTGATTCACCATATTTAACTCGGTACGATGAGGTTGCGCAGCTCCTGACTGGAAAAGCAAAAGCACAGGCAAGCGATGGCGTAGTCTGGATTCAGGAACTTTGCGGGACATTAAAAGTGCCGTCACTGACTGAGTTCGGATTGAAGGAGCAGGATTTTCCTGAAGTAGTCGCCAAAGCCCAAAAGTCAAGCAGTATGAAAGGAAATCCCATACAATTAATAGATAACGATTTGATGGAAATCCTTAAAAGAGCTAATTTATGAAGGTAGAGCTTCACTACGGCACAGGCATAATTGCTTTGCAAATTCCTGAAGACAACATAGAGGAAGTTATTCGCCCGTGGCAGGAAGAAATAAAAATTGACAACAGAACGCTCCTGCGGCAGGTGATGACATCGAAGGAAGTGGAGAACTTCAAAGACAAAATTGTCGACAAGCGTCTTTGTGTGCTGATTGACGACGGAACACGTGATGAGCCGTTCAATGATATATTCGAACAGCTCTTTTTTGCATTTCGAAAAAGCCGGCATGTCCAATTCCTGATTTGCACCGGAACACATGACCCGGAGATTCCGGAAAATAAAAGGATTATAGAGCAATTAGAAAAGGCCGCTCGCAAAGAAAATCTCGGAAATTTTTCGATACATACTCATGATTGTGAGCACGATAAGCTTATAAAAGCGGGTAAAACGTCACGCGGCACCGAGATTATGTTCAATGTCCTGGCTGACGATGCAGATGTTTTTCTGGCGGTATCGGATGTGAAGGCGCACTATTTTGCGGGCTATTCGAATCCCATAAAGAACTTTGTGCCAGGAATATGTGCCTACCAAACAGCCGAGCAAAATCACCGCCTGGCGCTTGATGAGAAATCAACATTTGGCATTCACCCATGGCATAAAGACGAAAAAAGAAGGGACAATCCACTTGCAGAGGATCAGCTTGAAGGTATGCGGCTGATTGTAAAGGGTCGGCCTGTCTATGCGCTTGTGACGATCAGCACTTCGGCAAAAATACAGTGGGCACAATTTGGGTCTGTCGAGAAGGTGAGCGGTGAGGCCTTTAGCTTGATCGACCAAAGGAATACGCATACGGTCAGGCCGGTGTCGCGGCTTATCGTTTCGCCCGGCGGACTGCCAAACGACATAAGCCTTTACATCGCCCAAAGAGCTTTGGAACTAACAAAAAGTGCAGTTACCGATGGCGGCCAGATACTGTTTTTGGCTGCGTGCCCAAACGGTATCGGTGAAAAGAAGACAATAGAAAACTTCTATAATCGTCTGACTGCTCCGATCGACGAAATACTTCAATCGATTGCCCGTGAATATAAATTATACAGTCACAAACCATATAAGTTTGCACAGATGATAAAACGGCTGCGGCAAATCTGGATGTATTCGGAGATACCCGACAGCCTTATCGAAGCCGCACATTTGTATCCTACGCACCAGCCGCAGGCAGTTGTTGACAATTGGCTTGCTGAACAGCCGGATGCGAAGATTATAATGGTGGACGGCGCTAACAAAATCGCTTTATACAGACGGAACCCCAGGTAGGGTGCGATGAATCGCACCAAATGAGGGAGTATCTATAGATATAATTAAAATGGTGCGAAATTTCGCACCCTACATTCCCATGCAGAACAGCTTGCCTGCTGTGCGGATAAAAAGGCGTCCCTCGGCTATTGCAATTGAAGCCTGTACCGGTGGATTTTTTAAATTGATGCGGGATATAATCTGGAATTTTACCGGGTCAGCAGCGAGAACAATCAACTCGGAAGACTCGTTAATACAATAAATTTTATCATCTGCCGCTGTTAAAGAAGCCCGCCAGGGTCCGCTGCCGCCGATGTCACCGTGCCATCTCTTGTGACCTGTTTTGGCATCGAGGCAAGTAACTGTTTTACTTCTCCGTCCGTCCAATACATAAAGACTGCCTTTATAATACAGAGGCGTACCGACATCCGGCGTTGGGCCACTAAAGGTCCAGGTGACATAGTTTTTCGACAGCCTCCCGCTGCCATCATCAATTTTAATGACAAAAAGGTCCTTTCCTCCTCTGGGCTGAACACCATAAATAAGTCCCTCAGCCGTAACAGGTGAAGGGACAACCCGCCAGTTCCTGATTTTCCGTTCACTATATTCATAACGCCACAACTCCTTGCCCATGTCTGCGTCATTAGATGTAACATAGTCCGCCCCTATCGTTACGATTTCGGCCTGTCCTGCATTTTGAAAGACTATCGGCGAACTATAGGCGTCAAGGGCCTCAGCTATCGCATCGGTCTTTCGCGGCTGCTTCCAGATATTTTTGCCGGTCTTCGGGTCTATCGCCAGCAGGAACGGCTCCGCAGATTCACTGCCCCCACCGTTCTGGTCTGCCCGCTGAAACATGGAAGCTCCGTGCTGGACGAGAATATAGAGCTTGCCGTCGTAAATCAATGGGCTTGAGCTATAGCCCCAATTAGTGGAGATGCCGCCGTAATCGGCTTCTATATTACGCTTCCAGATTATGTCCCCGTCGTAGCTTAAGCCGGTTAGCTCCCCCGTGCCGTACATAAAATAAACATTGTCGCCGTCGGTGACCGGCGATGGCGTAGCCATATTATTGCGTCGCACAGTACGTGTCGCTGTTCCCAGTTTTTTTCGCCACAGCTCTTTACCGGTTTTGGCATCGAAACAAAGGCCCAGAAGGTCGGTGCTTTCTTTGTCGGTAGAGCTTACGAAGACGCTGCCCTTACATACGACAGGCGTGGCGGCACTGTGCCCCGGAAGGCTGCTTACCCACTTGACGTTTTTATCCAGGCTCAATTTGCCTGGCAGATTCTTCTCGTTGGCCGAGCCATTAAGAAACGGACCACGCCAATGAGGCCAGTCCCCCGCCCAAACCTCAACGCCGAATAGTGACATCATAACTACAATGAATAACAATGCTTTTCTTGCCATAGTCCAGACACCCTCGATTGAAAGGTTAAGCTTTGTCCTTCGATACAATTCTGCAGCGATATCTGTTCTAAATTTTGACATTTATTATGCCGAAATATCCATCAGCAGATTAATGAAAACATCAGCCCTTAATTCAGTAAGGCTGTCAACAATCATATCTGCATCTTTTATGTCCCGACGTTTTCTGGTAGTTGTGATTGCGACGACAGCCATACCAGCAGCTTTGCCGGCCTGAATTCCCGGCACCGAGTCTTCGATCACCACACAACGTTGTGGCGGCAGTTTTAGCTTCTCGGCGGCCTTTAGAAACGTGTCCGGAGCAGGTTTGCTGTTGCGTACATCTTCGCCGGTAACACAAACATCGAAATAATCACGTATATTGCAACGCTCCAACACAACATCCAAATTGGCCCACGGCGCGGAAGAGCCGATTGCCAAAAGAAAACCATTACTTTTAAGGTCCTCAAGCAGTTCCCTCGTTCCTTCCATTAAGTCCAGTTTATCGGCGATAAGCTCGCGGTAGCATCGTTCTTTCCATTCGGATATACGCTCGATCTCTTCCGCAGGCACCTGCCGACCGGCTAATATAGGAATTATCGCGTAATTCTGCATACCGAATGTACTGTAGAAAAGCTCGTCCGACATATCAAAGCCTTCCTTCGCCGCCAAATCATACCAGGACTGCTTGTGAAATGGGCCTGTGTCAACAAGCACACCGTCCAGGTCAAAGATAACGCCGATTTGCTTGCCCTGCTCCGGCACGCTCCGCCGTGACGAGTTAGCTGCTTTCATTTGCCAATTCATCCTTAGCTTAATTATGCTGCCTTATTTTCCACCACAATTCAAATATGATACCAAATATACCCAACAAGACAAATTCCAGAAAAAATTCTGTTGCCGGACTTACGAATTTAACGAACGAACATCTTCACACAGCTAAACGTAGTAAAAATAGCACAAACTTGTACTGATTGTGCCGAACGTAACCAAAAAGCAGGGGCTGGGGCATATATTTCACTCCTCTCCTCAGCAGGTCCCAGCCCTTTTTATTACGCAAAAAAGCCTTATTCCTTCCCCCCACTCTTGTCTTCGACAAGAAGACGCCGGGGCTACCCCACACCTGCAATAAAATCTTATGTAAATCCGTCTTTTCCTTTTGTTAGTCTGATGGGGCAGAATTTTAGTATTATTTTGAAAGGAAACAAAAATGTTTAGGAAGATTATGCTGTCCATTCTGGTTACGGTTATGCTATTAGCGGTATTTCAGAGCTTAATAGCTCAGCCAAGAGGTGGCCGCGGAGGCTTCGGCGGCAGGTTCGGCAGAGGTATGTCGTCCGGTCAGCAGCCGCCTGTACCGGCCAACGAAGAGGAAAAAATGATACTGAACATTCTCGAAGATATGAACGCCAATCAAAGCGCAGGGATGATGAACGTCCCGCCGACAGATGGCAGATTGTTGCGTCTGTTCACAGAAGCGACCGAAGCCAAACATGTTGTCGAGATAGGCACATCCAACGGATACTCCGGCATCTGGTTCTGCCTGGCATTGCGGACTACGGGTGGAAAACTGACCACTCATGATATCGATGCCCGTCGAGCTGCGTTGGCACGCGAGAACTTCAAGCGAGCCGGCGTCGATAATCTCGTTACGCTTGTCGAAGGTGATGCCCACGAGACGGTCAAGAATCTGAAAGAGCCGATCGATATTTTGTTCCTCGACGCAGATAAGGAAGGTTATACTGACTACCTGAATAAGCTGCTGCCGTTAGTGCGTCCCGGCGGACTAATCCTTGCCCACAATGTTGACATGACCGGCCCAGACTTCATCAAAGCCGTTACTACCAATCCCAATTTAGAGACAGTTTTTCAGGTCCAGGGCTTTGGCGTGACGCTGAAAAAACGGCAGAAATAAAAAGAGAATTTAAATGCCTAAAATAAGCTAAAGTGCCTAAAGTGAACTAAAGAGCGTTATTCGTTTATTGGTTGCGCTACTCGCATCGTTTTTCGTTATACGTTAAACACAACCGTAACGAGTAGCACAACCGCAACCGCTCAACGTGTTTTAGGCACTTGATTAGAAGGGATTCTCTATGCCTGTAGCTCCGAAAAAAGTGCTGTCGCTTTTCGACTCAACCTGCATCATTGTCGGCATCATCATCGGAGCAGGCATATACCAGATGGCCCCCGACATCGCAGCCGGTGCCCACTTCTGGTGGGGCGTACTTGCGATATGGATTGTTGGAGGACTGCTTTCATTATTCGGGGCGCTGGGTTATGCAGAACTTGCCACCGCATATCCGAAAGAGGGCGGCGATTATGTTTATCTCAGCCGTGCGTACGGTTCGTGGGCTGGTTTTCTTTTCGGCTGGGGACAGCTTGCGATTATCCGGCCTGGTGACATAGCCGTGATGGCATTTGCATTTGCGACATACGCCCGAACAATCTATGACCCTTTTATAGCACACCCGCAATACAGCCAACGAGCTTTTGCAGCTTCTGCTGTTATTATTCTGACGATTATAAATATTATTGGTGTAAAAGAGGGCAAATGGACCCAGAACCTTCTGACGACGGTCAAGGCACTGGGGCTATTGGCTATCGTCGGCGTAGCGGTGTTTGCCCCGCGGCCAATATCGTCTGCTACCACTGAGACGGTCAGTCATCTTCCGTTGAGTATGGCCCTGATTTTTGTTCTGTTCACTTACGGCGGATGGAACGAGATGGCCTACGTAGCCGCCGAGGTAAAGAACCCGCGCCGAAATATCGTTCGGGCGCTGGTGCTGGGCGCCGTTGTAGTAACAGTGCTTTACCTGCTGGTAAATGGGGCTTTTCTTTACACTTTAGGCTACGCCGGCTTAGCAAACTCCAAAGCAGTAGCCACCGACAGCGTCTCAACCGTATTTCCCAAAATTGGCGGCAGGCTCATCAGTGCCCTGGTTTGTATTTCTGCACTGGGAGCCGTCAGCGGCTTGATCTTCACGGGCGCTCGTATTTCATACGCCCTGGGCGCCGAGCACCGAGCCTTTCGGCTGGTAGGCAAATGGCACGGGCGCACTGGAACGCCGGTTTGGGCACTATTGGTCCAGGGTGCGATAGCCATCGGACTGATCGTGATTTTAGGGTCTTTTGTTGATACCCTTCTCTATACCGCTGCACCGGTTTATTCGTTTTATCTCGCTACGAGTGTTGCGGTTATTGTTTTGAGATTCAAAGAGCCGAACGTCGAACGGCCCTATCGTGTCACAGGCTATCCCTTCACTACGATTATTTTCTGTGCGGTTTGCGCGTTTCTAATCTATAGTGCCGTGTCATACGCATGGAATCAAATGCCGAAGAGCCTGTGTCTGCTGGAGGGCGTCCTCTTGGCTGGGATGGTTATCTACTGCGTAACCGATGTGCGTGACTTGGTGCTCGGCCAAAAAAGGCGGAACTAACAAAACCACCCAAGTTTAACTGTCGCCGTCCTTCTCCGTAGTTCTCCTTCGTATTGATACTCCAGGGAACAGAGTAGTACTACGAAGGATAAATGCCGGCGACGGCTAAACACGCCGCTTAATCAGAATTTCACTTCGGGCACTTCGGTTTTTGCTTTCTCGGTGGCCTCAAAGTATTCAACCGGCTTGACACCCGCCCGCCGACAGAAGAACGACCCGAAGAATTGCTTTGTGTAAGCGTTCAATTGCTCAGCCGCCTGGTTGTATCTTGTACGCGCAACGTTTATTCGATTCTCCGTGCCTTCGAGTGCAACCTGGAGGTCTCGAAAGTTTTCGCTGGCCTTTAACTCCGGATAATTCTCCTGCAGCATCAAAAGCCGAGACAGAAAACCGCTAAGCTCGTTTGACGCCTGGATCTGTCCGGCTCTGTTGTCAGCCTGGAAATATTTTGTGCGGGCATCGGAGATGTGTTTAAACAATTCATCTTCGTGCTTTGTGTATCCTTTGACCGTCTCGACCAAGCGAGGGATTAAATCGAGCCTGCGTTGTAAAGTGGCATCAATATCCGCCCAGGCCCTCTCCGTAGCCTTTTCAAGGTTGACTGCTCTGTTATAGCCGCTGATGTACCAGCTAAATATACCCAGCCCGACAAGCAGCAAAACGACAAGTATCGCAATCAAGACAACCCATGCTTTTCCGAAGTTTTTCATTTTAGTACATCTCCTTAATTTTTTTCAATTCTCCGAAAGGAGTCCTTTAGACTGCATAGCATGGCTTACGCCACTACCAACCTCCACTTGCGCCGCCTCCGCCGAACCCGCCGCCCATACCTCCACCGAATCCGCCGAACCCGCCACCAAAGCTGCCTCCTCCGAACGAGCCGGACCTGCCATATCCGCCATGTCCGCCGAAGCCGCCCAACATAAATGGCAGGAAAAACCACCAGCCCATGCCTCTGCCGAGACCGCCAAAAATAATCAAAAAAAAGAATAAAAGAGGTAAAACACTGCAGCAAGGCAGGCCCCGCGTCCCTCGCTTTTGCTGAACAGGCACGGGCTTTATTTTAGGCATACCCGTTAATGTCACGCCAGCCTGCTCGGCGATCCTCTGGACAATCTGTAAATTGGCCTGGTAAATACCCTGACCGTAGTCACTCCGTTTCAGATACGGCACGAGGACATCTCTGCCGACTCTGCCGCAGTACTGGTCAGTGACAAAACCTTCCAATCCGTAGCCGACCTCGAAGCGATACCTCCTGTCGCTCTTCGCCAGGACGAATAACATACCGTTGTCTTTTCCCTTTTGGCCGAGCTTCCATCTCCCGGCTAATTCGATTGCAAAATCTTCAATCGGAATCCCACCGGTGGTTTCCACCGTCAGGACGATATACTGTGCGCCGGTCTTTTGCTCCAGCTCCTGCAGGATGCCGTTTAGAGACTGTTCCTCGGATGGATTTATTACATTGGCATAATCCTCGACATAATGTCGAGGCATTGGCAGACCCGCCTGGCCCGATGCCACTTCGCCAACAAAACAGAAAATTAACAATGCTGCTGTAAAGGTAAAAGGGATTCGACGCATGTTAAGCCTCAAGTGCATCCACAATGATTGCTAATTTCTCGACGATTGAATAGGCCGACTCAAAAATATTTCTCACCTGAGTCGCATCCGGCTTGCTACTCTCGTACTGCCATTTTGCTACGGTTATTAAAGGCTCTATTCCTATGGAAAACTCGGCGCTTGCTTTTTGGAAGGTTGGTTCTGTTTCAGCAAGTCGGTCAATATCTTTCAGCCACAGCATCGCCCGCAGAAGTGGAGCCAGTCCTTTTATAGTAGATATAAGGATGTCACGGACGAGCTTTCTGTTAGCCGCCGCTGCAATATAGCCTTGCCTTAACCGGATGAGCGTAGCCTTAAGCTCTCGCTCACACTGTAGCCGAACGTCTTTTTTCGCCAGGCTAAGTGAAGCAAAGGGGTCATTGCCCAAAATTGTCTGGTGAGTCAACTGAAAGTCCAGAAACTCCACGCCGAAAACATCGAGCGAGCGCTCGATATAAGTCGGCGTCATCAGGAGCGGTGCGGATATTTTTCTTCGGCTCATAACCTTAGCCATGCCTGCGATAGTATCGAGTGAATCCACCGTTAGTTTGCCGAGCACGAGAACGGTATTGATGTCACTTTGGCCGCCTGTCCTCCGTAGCAGTGCTACTGCGGAGGATGGAGGCCTATAGTCCCGTGTTAAACTGCTGCCGACCACCGTGACGCTCTGCATATTGTCGCCAAGACCGGCATTAAGTTTCTCGATAAAAAACGCCAGCGTCTCTCGAATTTGCTCACCGATGGCATTTAGCCCTTCGACCCTGCTCAGGACGGGTTTCAGTTCCGGTTTTACAGCGTCACTGAGATTATTTTCATTTTCAGCCATTTATTTTGCCCCTCGATTGGATTCAACAAGGACATTCGGCCGAGCTCAGCCGAACGTCCTCAGTCGAAGCCCTCACCACAAGTTTTGACCAGATTTAAATCCTTATCGCCAAGATGCCTCCCGAAAGGGATCCCTTACGGGATTACGGCATTACTTTACTTTATATAAAAGACTACCGCAACCTGTGATTAAATCAAAAGAAAATACGAAAAAATGTGTGTGACCGGATATTGTGGCAGGCCCTTGTCATTGCGAGCACTTCCTCAGAGGGTGGCGGGTGGCAGCCTCAATCCGGCTTTAGACGGATTGGGGATGGCTTTTCCACAGGTTAATCACCTACAACTCAACAATCGTAAACTTCTGGCCAGCGAAGCCGAACCATCGCAAACCTGTGGTGAGCAGACCTGTCTTGAGTCCGTTCGACTACGCTCAGGATAAACTCCGTCGAAAGAGTCGAACCATTGAAAAACGAAATTGATCTGTAGAAAACAATGTCTCTTGTCATTTTGAGCGAACCGAAGGTGCGTCGAGAAATCTGCTATTAGTAGATTTCTCCACTTCGTCCCGATGAATCGGGACTCCGGTCGAAATGACAGTAAGTCTTTTCTATAAAGCAATCATAAATCGCAAACTTGTGGTGAGCGAAGCCGAACCATTGAAAATCGAAAATTAAACAACAAAATCAGATTGCAAAATGATCCCGATTTATCGGGAAACTAGCGTTTCCTGCCTAAAATAACCACACTCAAGCATTTGTAGGGTATGCAGGTTTCTGCATACCTATCTCTGGAATGAAAAATCATCTCAATCAAGTCAAGCAGCAAAAAAGTGGCCGGTTCTAAAGAATCTAAGCGCACATTAAACCGTACCCGTTGTATCGTTACCAAGCAAGGAATTACCAAGCCAAATATTGCTTGTTGAAGGCAAATTCCATAAAATCATGATTATGAAAGAAGTGGTTAATATAAAAGACCTGAAGAATTGCAGCACTCCTGAAGAACTTTACAGCGTAATCGAAAAGTATCTCAATCAAGCAAAGGACACAGCTCTTAGTTCCCAAGACCTTGAGATTACATATCAGGAGGCTCGCAATGCGGTGATAAGATTTCGCAAAGTGTATAAAGGCTTACCGACCTTGCCTGCTTACAACAACAATATTACAGCAGGATTACAGGAGGTAATGGATTGGTGTGTTCGGGCAATAAATGATGTCGACCACATGGTTGATAACATGGATAGGAATGTTATTGAGGGATTCATTCGCAAGCTTAATAAATTAAAGGGACTACCTACGTCGGGCTTTCCGAAAAACCATAAAGACATTTGGAAGAAAGCCGAAGAAAGGGCGCAAAGGATACTCGATAAGTACCAAGCAGGCAAGAAGAAGCTGCGAGGACTTAGCACCTTTTACTATTGCTCAAGGCGTACCAGATTTCTTAACGCTGCGTCAATAATCTCAAGCCTTGCAGACGTTGCCGACAGGAAAGCTGGAAGGTCCAACGAGTGGTCGTATCTGCAGGCCCGTAATTTGATTGCCGCTGACCCGTGGACTAAACAGTTAGATGAGGCATATACAGAAATGTATTTCTATAGGGCAGTTGAAAAAATCTACCGGCTAATGGACTCAAACTACACTACTGCTCTTGCTAAATTAGAGGAGAGAATTTCCGTCGTGCTTGAAGAGTTTAACAAGCTGAATACTACAGCTACGGGAGAGTTGCTTTACAAGTACGATGAGCTGAAGAGGCTCAAGTTGCAGGATCGCGTTAATAGATTGGCACATGCCTACTCCATCGACTCAATTGTTGATACCGTGCTATTTGGTACGAATCTGGACTTGGCTTTTGGGGGCGAGGCGAGAGAGACATTGGTCGATGGAGTGATCACGACTCTACATGATATTAGTAAAAAAATCAAAGAGAAATCGCGAATGAAGCAGTCCAAAAACGAAGAAAAGGCTGAAGGGAACGAGCTTACAATGCTGGCAAGGTCAAGTAAGAATAATTGGGAAGCCATAAAAAGTGAATATGGCATCAGCAAGAATGATTTTGGCAAGAAGATTAACTTCGTTTCGGATTCATTCAAAAAGAAAATCCTATTTCGTGATGTTGAACACGCATTTGTCTTAGCGTCACAGGGTTTCTCGAAACCAGCCCTTATTTTAGCCGGAGGTGTCATTGAGGAGTTACTAAGACTGTACCTGGAACATAAGAAGATTAAGCCGAAATGCGAGAATTTCTTTTCCTATATTGAGGCTTGCGAGGACAAAGGCCTTCTGAAACGTGGAGTTTCTCGTCTAACCGATTCAATAAGGGATTTTAGAAATTTGGTTCATCTCAAAAAAGAAGAAACAAACAGATATACCTTATCAAAGCCAACAGCAAAGGGTGCTGTTTCCTCTATATTCACTATTGCCAATGATTTTCAGTAGATTGTGGGGGCTGGTAAGCGATTGGGCATCAAAGCATACTCAATAGGGACTGGTTAATTTGTTGTTGGCGTGAATAGATTGCTTAGGTTCGACAAGTCCCTTAGGGACAAGCTCACTACAGGTCGGCCTATCGGCCTCGCAATGACGTAAGCCATGCTGCGCATGACCCCCGCCAAATTACGGCAACGACCTGTTTCGTATAGGGTCATTTCGACCGTAGGCCCAGCATGGATGGGCCAAAGTGGAGAAATCTGCTTTGAAGGCAGACCTCTCCGCTCGGCCCTTCGACTTTGCTCAGGGCAGGCTCTTACGGCCTCGGTCGAGGTGACAAAGGGCGACCAGCCATTATCGATTGAGATAATAGGTAATACGATGGTGTCAACCTTACCTACAAACTCGACATGTGCCCCTGAAAATATGCCAATTTGACAGCTCTTCTCGGCAGAATTTGCAGAAGAGAACCAATATGGCAGCAATTTTAATTAGTTTTAGCCTGCTCGGTGTCTGGCACGAGTTTTGCTTATTTTATTAACAGAGCTTTGGAGAAATTTTCCTTGTGTCCTATGATAATTGAACGGCCGGATAACTCAGCCATTCGTTCAAAGACCAAATATGATCGGTCAAACCTGCGACCATCGCAGGTGTTCTTGACTGCCATCGATCATCTTGGTCTTGTACA
>Ga0315533_1001217_pt1 | contig 20164 bp, 21 predicted proteins | sample SalMarSW160130MG_FD_203081 | JGI IMG/M metagenome (GOLD analysis project Ga0315533, IMG submission 203081) | Salt marsh sediment microbial communities from the Plum Island Ecosystem LTER, Massachusetts, United States - Salt Marsh Sediment SW1601-30 ... | reverse complement strand
CTGTACCAAAATCAAACATGGCTCCCGAATACATGGTATGGGTGGACAAATGACCCCCATGATATAAAGGATGTGATTCAAGAAATCGTAGGTCAGGACAGTTGGGAGGCTAACAACGCTCTGGCGATTAAGATAGTTAACACCCAACATGAGTCAAATGCAAGGTGCGTTTATTCCTGGGACTATGGCGACCATTCCTTAGCCCCCAGGCTCCACATTGAATATTCGGTAGCAGATACAACCTGATGCCTCAAGCGAAGTTCTTTACCTTGCAGTCCCGAACAGCGATCTTCAGGTTCCGCTATCTTCGGGCTGGCTGGTGTACTGGTACCTTATGGCGCCATCAATGACGCAGTAAGTGTGCTTATCAGCTTCAGCTTGATGCAGCACTGGCTTGAGCAGGGCATCAGCTGTCCTGACCAGGTCATCCACCGAGCCGATAGGTATAACCACTTCCCCAGCTCCGGTTAGCGGCAGTTCACTTACATCTACAATCACACCCTTGTGTTTCCTCTTCGCCCGAAGTGCTTCCTCCTCAACCCCGGATATTGCCAGTGCCTGCGCCTGACGGCTATTTCGTAGCACGAACAAGAAACCGAACACTACCAGGGCCAGTCCTGCCAGAGACAATACTCTAAACACCCATGCCTTGGCGACAGTCGCTATCCTGCTTTCCACGATAGTGCCTGGTTGTGTCCTGCTCAGGCCACCTGTGAATCTAAGAGTGGGGCCCCCCAGTGTCGTTGCCAGGCTGTGGGTAAAGACCTCGTCTATGTGTGCAGAATCGGTGTCAGCCGTGGTATGAACCTCGGCTTTGATAGTCAGGTCACAAGGTAAAGTGTTAATGTTTAGTTCCTTTCCCAAGACGGCCGCCACCTCTGTGAACTGGGTGAGATCCACGGGGAAATCAAGCACAAATGCCCCCGATTTCCTGGTCTTGGGCACTATGGTAACAGTTTTGCTCCACGTTCCAGGATCTTCCAGTATTGCCATAACCTCCACCTCTTCAACAAGATTGCTCACCGGTTCATCACAGTCGAATTGATAAGAAAAACTTGCCGCGATGTGGTCAATAATGCTGCGGAAATATACCAGCCCTGGACCCACAGACTGGGTTGGTGAAGAGGAACTCGACGCAGGCTCCACTGCGGAAAGCCCCTCTGACCGAAGCACAACCTCTCCATAAAGTTCATTGGGCATGAGATAAACTTCGTAGTCAAACCAACCCTGTTCAGTATAGCCCACCCCTTCCTTGGAGCTTGTATCGCTGTGTCCCAGACTACCCTCCAACTTCAAGGTATATGCCTGAACAATAGCGGTAATTTCATGGGTGAAGTACTCCTCAATAGTGGTCCCCATTGCAGTGTGGGCCGTAGTATTAACGGCGGCTTCTATGACGAAGTTTGTGCTACCCCCCCTGATTCCTATCTCTTCCTCAATATCGTCCACCACCCTTTCAAGGGAGTCGAGCAATAGGAGCAAGGGAAAGTCCACCCTGAACTCCCGCCCTTCATAGGTTTCTTCCAAGATGGTTATTTCCTTCTGCCACATACCTGGGTTTGCCGCAATTGCGGTGACTACCACTTCGTTGGTAACACTGGACATAGGCTCACTTGACTCAAACCTATAGCTAAAGGCTAGTTGAGCCTCGTCAATGATATTTCGAAAGAAAACTGCAGGCGCCCTCTGCTCGGTTTCTTTTTCCTCCTCTGGCTGCATCGGGCCATAGAGGCTGTTAGGCATGAGATACACCAGGTAATCAAATTCCCCTATGTGTCCGTAGTTCGCCACGGTAATCGGCTGTTCAGTCTTTGCCGGCAGGGAAAAGGCCTTCCATACCCCGAGCAGGGAGACGACAATCAAAAGGGACACCCCAGCCAAAGAGCCCACCCTCAACCATGGTGACCTGACAAAAGCTTCCTGCGTAGACTTACTGCTCAGCCTCATAATAGCTTACTATAACTGTTGCAGCTATGGATGTCAAGCTAGACCGAAAACCCGCCGTCTCTTCCACCTCCGCTGCCGTTCTCGCCGCCTGTTCAGCCTTCTTTGCCTCACATTGCGTGACAGGGTTACATCCCTGATGGCACTGGCAACGAGGACCACCGTGGGTATACAGACCAAAAAAACGAAGCCCAGCCAAGTTCGGGCATAACGCATAACCCAATACGCCACATACCCCAGGTAGGGAATATTGAAAACCACCTTGCCCTGAACATTAGCGGCAGGTATGGGGACGGGGTCGGGGTCCTCAGAAGCATCGCCTTTGGTAATGAAATAAAGCTCCCCATCAGCCTGCACTTCGATTACCCGATGGCTGACGGTAACATCGGGGTTCATAATAGTAGGGTGCCGTGGCGGATTGAAGACAATGATGTCACCCACCTTCACCTCATCGGGAGTTACGGGGAGTGTCAGGGCTATAGAGCCAATGGGCATTGCAGGCTCCATGCTGCCACCGCGAACGATAGCCAGTCTCCCTGACAACACTGGAGGTAAAAGGAGGGCAAACAAAACCAAGCAAATGACCAACCCCAGAAAAATGTAACTCAACCACTTGGCTACTTTTTTCATGCTATCTTCTCCGACATGCATTATGGCGGAGAGTTGAAATTCTATCCGGCCTCCAACTAGAAAGCAAGTCAAGGAATATCTCCCAGACTTGCTTTGCGGGGCCACCCTTCGAAGTCAGCGCTAAATCTCAAGGTTGTTTAATGCGTCGCCCACGTCCTTCATAATAAGGATGTCTGGTCGACTCAGGTTGAGAGCATCGTAGATGCCCTTCAATCCTCGCACAGCGGGCCCTCGAGGCTGTTGTACGCGTTGAGCTCCTTTTGCGTCGCATCGTACTCTCCGCTCTCAATGGCCTCCTGCACTTTGCCCATCACCTCTGCGACTGTTGTCAAGGGATAGTTCACACCGGGGTGTGCAGCATTCAGCAGGGCACCTACAGCGTCTCGCGCTAAAGCGTTTAGTCCACCACCCTTAAGCTCCAGAGCCTTCATGAGGGTTATGTTGGGATCGAAAGCATTGCACACAAATGTGCAGTCAGAGAATGTGGCATCGAAGTCGTCGCTTGGGTCATAGCCCGTTGGTGCCCAGGCTTCTTCATGCCTCTTCCAGTTCTTCCAGAAGCCATGTGAGCAGCCTTCCCACTCGCAGCCCATCGCCAAGTAGTTGCCCCGGCTCGTCTCGATATCGCTGTAACCACAAGCACCAAATAGCTCGAAAGCAATATCAAATGTCAAGCCCTGACCTGAGGTGCCTCCACTGGCGTGCAGTTCCATGGTAACTTCCGTAATGATACCATCGGCAGGCATGTGCCCCAGTTCAATTTGCTGGCAGGCGAGGTCGTAAAGGCTTCCCTTTGTCACCCACTTACCGTCATACCATATCTCCATATCCACGTCCTGGGACAGGCTATCTGGGCCTATCAGGTTCTTTATGTGCAAATAAAGCGGGCCATCTACACTCCCCTCGTTCGAGAGCGGGATGGGAGATGGGGAGGAAGGATATATGGTACATATCTCCCCGTGAGCAATCTCGAAGAAAGTCTCTACTTCCAAGTCATCCTTTCCATTTACCTTGAGGTCCAGGTCTGCCGTCTCAATATAGTTGCCCTCGCTGATCTCAATATCGCTGAAGCTGGCAAAGGTGCCACCCACCATCGGCACCGCCAAGCCAATGGCTATGAGGAGCACCATCAAGGTCAATACAAGGTTCTTCATCGTATCATCCTAATGAAGTACTAACTGTATGTCGAAGCTGCACTTATCGCCCATGATCTCATTCCCTACAGTAGTATCAACCCACCAGGCGATACCGAGATATTTTGTCTCGGTGTTATTCAGGGAGCCCAGGTTGTATGTAACGCCGGCGATATTATACAGCGTATCCTCGGCGATTAATGTTTCGCCAGGCAGCTCATATAGGCCATTGTTGTTGTCATCCCACCATATCCGCATATCTAGCTTCTTGCTGAGCTCACCTTCATCAGGAGTAGGCTCGGGCTCAGGCGTGCTTAGAGACGTATCCACCAGATTAAGCAGCTCTAATTCTAAACTCGTGCTGTTGGCACCCACATTCTGAAGCTTGAGGGTAGCCCCGCCCGAGTCACCAGGCCAGACTTCGTCAACCTCGAACACTATGGAGACCCAGGGGTTCTCACCGTTCACCACCAGGTCTTCACCTGGCGGGTCAGACTCAATTTCAATAGGCGTGTCATTGATTGGAATATACCTATTGAACCATTCGGTGACATCTTCAGTTGCCATTGGCGCCATACCACCCCCTCCAAGGAGTATCACCAATAACAATGCTATGATTGCTTTCATTCTCTACCAACCAGATCTATACTATCATAACAACAGAGTTCTTAACAATAGGAAAACTGACAACCCCTACTTCGTTCAGAGGATACCCCGACAGAGCCTACAGGGATGCCCCGAAGGGCATCCCTGTAGCTTGTGCGCCATTTATGGCACATACCTGTTCTGCAGCAGCTCGAACGCAATGTCGAAGTGCAGTGCGTCCGCCTGGTAGGCATTGGTCGGCCAGTGGTCCCACTTGACCTCGGAGGTATCCTCGTCGAAGTAGGTCTTGGGAATCAATTTTTGAGCGTAAGCATCCTCCTCATCGAAGTCCTGGAGGTGCAGCGATATGTGCACCCAGATGCCGTTGCAGTTCGGTAGCTGGCTTGTGTAACTCCCAGGCTGACCGGGTACCGGTGAGATCGGCAGCTCGGCCTCCCAGCACTCCAGCTCGTTCAACTTGGTGACGCCATCCCCGTTCGGGTCAGGCAGGGTTACTGCCCTCCAGGCTGCGCTTGGCACGGTGTCAGATGTTTTTGGCTTATCCTCGTGAGGCCAAGGACCAGCGACCCACATAAGGACGCCAATGTGCTCCGCCAGCTGACACATGTCGCCATAGCAGCAGCCGATGCCAGGAACAATCACCTTGCCGCCAGTGACATTCTCGCCGGCAAGGCCGCCGCACTCGGCTACGTACTCAGGCTCGGTCACCGGCTTGGGAAGACCAGTCCCTTGCATTCCTTCGAGCCACGCGTCGAATCCTGCAGGTGGTGGGGGTGGCTCAACCTCTAGGCACTCGCCATCCTCACAGGTAATCCACTTATAAACCTGCTTGGGCACGACCCAGCCGCACTGAAAGTTCTTGAAGTGGATATACAACCATGGCACTACCTGGAAGCCCTTTCCCCAGTTTTCCAGGTCCAAGAAGACGCTCTTGTCACAGCAGGGCCAGGCATCCGTAATCGAATAGAACACCGGGATATTCCCCTCGCCGTTGTATTCGCGCCCCGTGTAATCGCTGACCCTGAGGTCCAGCGACCCGGTCTTGAAGAAGTTGTTCTCGCTGATCTCGATGTCGCTGAAGTCAGCAAACACGCCGCCGATGCCGGCAGCAGTCAGAGCCACGATGGCCACCACAGCTAAAATCACATTTTTCATGTTTTGTTCCTCCTATTTTATAAGCTTTCAGCCTTCAGCCAACAGCTTTCAGAGATTGCTGACAACTGATAACTGAACGCTTTTTCTCTCACGCCCGATTTGAGATTTCGCTTTTCGCCCAGATCGACCACGCCGCATTCTTTTTGTCATTCTGAATGGAGCGAAGCGAGATGAAGAATCTGAGAGATTCTTTGCCTGCGGCTCAGAATGACAGCAGACAAAGGGCTCAGAATGACAATGCTGTGGAGCCTGGTCATTGCTTTGTCTCATTGGGCATATGCTAATTCCACCTCATCTTTGATTTGAGGCGTGCCTTACTGGGCTCACGCTCGCCATCATCCTCTCCCATCAAGGGAGAGGAGAGTTGAAGAGGGAGCCCAATTGCCCAAGACCGACCGGCTTCTCTGAGATTGCCACGCCCTGACAAGTCGGGGCCCGCAATGACAATCCCGAGAGAGCCCAAGGGCATCTCGGTAGGGGTAGTTGTCAAAAAGGTTCTTGGATACAGACTATTTTGCATTTTTAAATTTACTATTCTCTTTCATGTTTTTTGAGAGGGCCGGGTGCGGCGCAGCAAGGAGTGAACCCTGGCAAGCAATTCCCTTAAGCTCAAGGGAGAGGGCAGGTAGGCATCAGCGCCCATTTCCAGAAACTCGACTCCCGCCGCCTCTTCCTGCTCCTGCCCGAGAACAATGATGGGAACATCAGATAGCTCCCGAATGCGGATACAAAGCTCATCTCCATTCAGGCTGCGGCTGTTCTCACGCATCACTATGAGGTCAGGAGAGCTTCTACCTATCTCGGCCAAAGCTTGCTTGCTCCCGGCAGCGTTTACAATTTGAAAACCGGAATGCTGTAATACAAATGCTAAGTTATCTGTCATCGCTAAGTCTCGACAAACAAGCAAAATCTTCTCCACGTTTAACTCGATCCTACGTACCAGGACCAAATAGCCAGTCCATTCCAGGCACAAACAAGCAACATCCCCAGGTTCAGCGGCTTCAACAATGCGCCTCGCTTAAATATCACCAACGGCAAGACTAGTGCAGCGGAAATCAATCCTTTAAATGCTATGCTGCTGGCCAATCTCGCCCCAAACAAGGGGTTAAGTTCATAACTCCCGAGCCTCACAGCGACCTCCGTCAACCGCGCATCCAGCATATTCAGCCCGATGAAAGCAACGCAAAGCAGAACGGCTTCGGTTAAATCTACATCGGCAAGTACCGACCTGAGAGTTGTCATAACTTAAGTACCAGTACTTAAGTACCAGTACTTAAGTCTAGTGTAATGGGGAATGTCAGAGAAGTCAGTAGCTACTCGGTTACCAGGGGTTTCTTTTTGGTTACAAAAGGTTTCTTTTTGGTTGCAAGAATCTCAGAGAGGTCTCTACCCACTCGAACCGGGGGCTCTAATAACGTAGCCTATGCCTCTTTCATTGAAGATGATTTCCGGGTTCGAGGGGTCTTCCTCGATTTTAGACCTCAAGCGGTAAACACCCAGCTTGAGGAGTTCTCTTTCATCACTATAGTTTGGCCCCCAGACGTGCTGGAGTAGCTCGGCGCTGCTGCACACCCTTCCCTGGTTCTCGACTAAATGACAAAGGAGTTTATATTGAATAGGGGTTAGCTTCACTGGCTTTCCCGAGATGCGTACCTGGCGAGCGGCATAATTTATAGACAGCTTGTCATTCAGGAAAAAGAAAACCCCGTGATTATTGGGGGAGCGGCGGCGGAGAATAGCATTGACCTTAGCAATAAATTCCATGGGGCAGAAAGACGGTGACACCCAGTCATCAGCACCCATCTCCAGAGCTTTTACCTTGTCCATGACATCGTCGCTCTGGCTAATAACAATGAGGGCCACATTGGAAAAGCTGCGAATCTGGCTTATAAGGTCAAAGCAGTCCAGGGGCGGTGTTCCTTCTCTTCGTTCAGGAATGTGAAACATAACGATGTCTGGTTGTTCTCTACGTATTAGCTCCGGGCTTTCCCTGGCTTCATCGGTGTGGACTAAACTTAAGTCCGGCCATCTTACTTTCAGGATAGAGGAAATCTCTTGCCCTAAGTCTTGGGAGTAGCTAACAACCAGAACTTTCATCACTTTCACCAAACACAAAAGCGAAACTAACCTTTAAGGTGGGTTTCGCTATTGACTCTGCTGAACCCAAGCGACCATTTACAGGTTCAACTTCACTGCCTCCTTACACACAAAACGACAACAGAACTTTCGGCCTATCCTTCCTTAAATACATTTGCCCACCATCAGCTTTCTCCGACCGCCCAACTCGCACTCCCGGGAACTTACGCAATCGCTACCTTAGTGGTCCTCTGCATAGATTATTCATAATAATAAAACATGCCAGAATAATTTATATAAGAATAACGCTTCTTCAATATAAGAGTAACACCTCTTCAAGAGGAAGTCAATATACTTAACTTAACCTTTCTTACCAATCGAGGACTTTTTTCCTATGACCATTTTCTAATCAAATTGATACTTTTGGGTGATTGTGCGGTTAGCTGAAGTGAGTTACCCTTAAGATAGGTTAATTAAAGCGAAGATGGGAAAAGATATGGCAAATGATGAACAAATGGATGACATGCTGACGGTGAGGGAAGTAGCCCGGCTCCTCCATGTCAATCCTAACACCCTGAGGCGGTGGAGCAATAAAGGAAGAATAAGAGCATACCGCATTAGCCCCCGGGGTGACCGGAGATTTAAGCGTGAGGAAATCGCTCGCTTTCTAGCCGAACTTAACATCCAACAGAGGCAACTGGAGAGAAGCCTAGAACAGATAGTAGCCACGGTAATCAATGAGACCTCTACGAAGAAGGCAAAGCCAAATACCGGGTCAAAGTCCCCTGAATAATCCCTTGCGCCCTGAAGCAAGGAATTTGACTGGTCAATCGCCGCCCAGCAAAATGAGCCAAGCTTTGACCATGTTGCACCAGTCAAGCCGAATTTTGCTCACGTCTTGTCTTTTCCAGACAATTTGATGGCTTATTTAGCATGACTCTCTACGGCGAATACCATAGATTCGGCGTTTCTAACATAAACAGCCCTTGACTAATGCTTCGTTTCCCTGTTGTCTACATTCCAATTGACACAGATTGGGTATACCAGTATATTAACCCTAAGAAGCTAATGAATCTTACTGAGTTTGCATCACAGTTTCAGCAATACCTCAACCGTATCGAGGAAGCTAAGCTGGCAAAGGCTCACCATGACCAGCTCAGGAGCATCTTTATTGGTTTCCTAAGCCGGACCTTCGGTGTTGACTATGAGGAGTTTGAGCTTGAAAAGGGCGTCAAGGCTGCCAAGGTCAGGGGATTTATAGATGCCCTGTTTCAGGATATCGTTTTCGAATTCAAACGGGACATAGACACAGAGAGAGAGGCGGGGAAGAGAGAACTGACCGATTATCTCGAGTCTATTAGGGACGGAACCTATTTTGGCGTTCTCACTGATGGCTTGCTTTTTGAAGTTTACATCCTAAGAGAAGATAGACTGGAGAAGATAGATAGCATCTCCTTAAAAACCCTCTCATCTGAGGACGCCTTCTCTTGGTTTGACGGTTTTCTCTTCTCGGTTAAGGAGCTTGTCCCATCTTCTCAAGACGTAGTAAAGAGGTTTGGACCACGGAGCCCGGTTTTCCTTTCTTCTTTCCAAAAGCTGAAGCATATGTTTAGCCAGTCTAAGAATAATCCTTCAGTGAAGGTTAAGTTTGAAGAATGGGATAAGCTCCTTTCCAAAGTCTATGGTAGCAGCGTCGCCAGTGATGAGCTTTTCCTCCGCCATACTTATCTATCTATCCTGGTCAAGCTCATAGCTTACCTTGCCCTCTTTAGGGAAAGACCAAAACAGAAGGATGAATTTTTCTCCATACTAGAAGGTGAGGCATTCAGGCAAAGAGGCTTTCAGAATTTAGCTGAGAGTGACTTCTTTACTTGGGTTTTGTCTGCTCCTTTGCTAAGTGCTGCTCATGGTCTTCTTAGGGGGCTAGCTCAGCATATCTCAGTTTATGATTTGTCCAAAATAAATGAAGATTTACTCAAAGAACTCTACCAGCAACTTGTTGACCCTGAAACCCGCCATGACCTAGGTGAGTTTTATACCCCAGATTGGCTAGCTGACTTGATTCTTAGGCAAGCTTTCTGGGGTAAGGGGAAAAGTCTTCTTGACCCCGCTTGTGGCTCTGGAACTTTCTTATTCATCGCCATCCGCTTGCTTCGTGAGCAGGGACTCCATGGAGCCGCTCTAGTAGAAAAGGCAACCGAAGACATCGTTGGTGTGGATGTCCATCCATTGGCTGTGACCATCGCCAAGATAAACTACTTGCTAGCCCTAGCGCCCGAGCTAACAGGCTATGAGGAAAAACTTACCATCCCCATCTATATGGCTGACTCTTTGGTAATGAGAGAAAAACTTTCTTTCGGGGAAGAGTCATTCTCCGTCACTGTAACTGGCGGAGAAAAATTTGGGATTCCCGCTGATATGACGGTGAACCCTGACACTTTAGATAGAGTTATTGATGAGATGAGATTCTATGCCAGCAAGCCAACCGAAGAGGCAATAGCTGGTTTTCAAGCCTATCTCAAGCAGCAAGGTTATGATAGGTGGCTCTGGCTGTGGTCGCAGAATCTCCGGCTAATGATGAAGCTAGTCCAGGAAGGCAGGGATACCATATGGGCGTTCATTCTCAAGAACTATTACCGCCCCATTTTCTTCTGCCAGAAGAGCTTTACCTTGGTGGCTGGAAATCCGCCTTGGCTGGCGTATAGGTATATTCGTGACCCGAATTACCAGAGTCAAGTGAAGCAACTTACCTTACGCTATGGCTTGCTTGAGAGTGGTGATATAAAGCAATTTCCTAATATGGATACGTCCACTCTTTTTTCGCCTTCAGCCTCTATATGTACGTTAGAAGTGGGGAGACCATCGCTTTTGTTATGCCCCGCAGTGTCATCACCGGTGCCAAGCAGCATGCTAACTTCAGAAATATTATTACCGGCAAGGCTGTCACCGCCTGGGAGCCAAAACTGCGGAGGATAATAGACCTGGAGAATGTTATTGTTCCCGAGACCCCAACCAAGGGTGTCTTCAATGTCCCCGCATGCGTCCTTATCGCCCGCCAAGGACGGAAAGAAGACCGCCCTGTTCAGAGGCTGAACATACAAGGCACCTTGCCCAAGAAAAACCTTAGCTGGCAGGAAGCGCAAAATTACCTCACTGTCCAGCGCTCTCGTATTAGCCCTGAAGCTTTGTTTCCTTCTATCGCTGGGGGAAGTCCCTATTTGGAGCTAGTCAAGAGAGGTGGTGACATTTATCCACGATGTTTCTGGTTTGTCCAAGCGACGGTGGGCAAGGGATTGGGGGTAATAGACCGCGCCAAGCCCTATCTGGAGACTAGCCCTGCCGTTGAAAGAGATGCCAAAGAACCGTGGACAGGTATAAAGCTAGTTGGGGAAGTTGAAGCTGCTTTTGTATATGCTACGCTCCTGAGTAAATACCTCTTGCCTTTTAGCTATGTGAGACTCCAATCCGTAGTCTTACCCCTTGAGATTTCTGAGATGGGCATGCGGATGCTGAATAGCCAGACTGCCTTGCACAGTGGCTATTCTGGACTCTACAACTGGCTCGTTCAAGTCGAGAATCTCTGGAAGGAGCGTAAAAAGAGAGGTATTAAAGAGGATGTTTACCAATGGCTTGATTATCGGCGTAAACTAACTTCCCAGTACCCGACAACAGACTATTGCTATGTCATTTATGGTAAGGCAGGTACCAACCTGGCATCTTGTGTCATAGATACTGGAGAAGTGGGGACCTCAGAAGTTGAGAAGCTCAGCATTAGTGGCTTTTGGGCAGATACTACTACATACTATTTTCGAAGCCGAAATAGAGATGAGACACATTTTCTTTGTGCCTTTCTTAACTCTGGATATGTTAATGAGTCTATAAAGCCATATCAAACAAGAGGAGCTTGGGGAGAAAGAGATATCCACAGGCGCCCTTTTGAAGTATTGGTCATTCCCAAATTCGATGCCAAGGATAAAAGACATCTCAGGCTGGCTGAGCTGTCACAGCAATGCCATCGGCAGGTAGCTCAGCTAGGTTTGGAAGGCAAATCTATTGGATCTCTGCGCAATAAAGTTAGAGATTATCTCAGCACTGAACTGCATGAAATTGACAAGCTTGTAAAGGCTATCCTTGCTTAGCATTTATATCGGGAGATATCGTCTCACTTACGACTTCTTTATGAGCAGCCAGCAATCTTTTGGTTAGCTGACCAGGTACGCTCTCATAAGATTGGTAGCGAAGGTGCTCAATAATTCCGGGCTTATATACTTGATAAAGGTAGTGGTGGTAAAATAAGGACATGGGATTGCCACGAATCTTATTATATGTCGTGGGGCGGGCAATGACAGCACTAATGGCTGGGTTTGGTCTTGCGTGGGATTATACTGGTAAGAGTGTGCTTACTGTATCTTCTGGGGATTGGGGACTAATTGGGCTGATATGTATGGGTGTTTTTGTTCTTATCACAATCTTTAGAGAAGTAGATTTAGCATTGCAAAAAAGACCTAAAATAGTTGTCCAAGCAAAAACTGACGATAACCTTGCCATATTAGAAGTTCATAATATTGGCGGAAAAGCAAATTTTACAGCTAGAGCTAAAATTGTTGATAAAATCTTGCAGTCGCAATCTTACTATATGTGCTGGGATTCGATAACTGAGATTGAATGTCCCATCAACAAGGATGGAGATGCGTCTATCTTGGTGGGAAGTCTGACCGATGAGTTCAAAGGCTATGGGCCAAAGCCTGAAAGAGAAGTTGTTCTTTTTAAGATGAGTGGTTCAGGAAAGGGAAAGCTATATCTATCTTCAACTGAAGGAAACAGAGAATTGAAATTGCGAAACAGATACCCAACTATGAAAACAAAAATACCGACAGAAGAGTGTATTTTAGAGGTTTCAATAACTTCTGAGCCTTCACCGGTAAAGGCATTTAAACCAAACAGATACTTATTCAAGATAGACCACGACAATGAAGATAAACTAATTTTCACACCTTCACTTGAATCAACTCCTGATAAGGAAGGTTCTCAGACTTGATTAGCTTTAAAAGGGTGTCCCTGAATAGATATGGATTCTCGCGATTATTGAATCGCCATTCTAGTTCATCAAGGTAAGCAGCAAGATGTTTTTTAGAGACTTTATGATACGAACCAACAAGGGAGCGTTTAAGCAAGCTCCAGATGTTCTCAACATAGTTAGTGTGAACATCGCCTCTAACCCACTCGTTCTCGCTATGATTCACAGTCTCATGTCTCGTATCTTCGTCAGCTATACCTTTATATGCAGGCCAATCGTCTGTATATACAGCTTCGGTGTCAGGTGCTATGTGCTTCTTAATGAAGTTATGCAGAACTTCACGAGTCCTATCATCTATCACTTGAAGTCTAGCTTCGCCATTGCGTTGAGCAGCACCGGCAACGAGAACTTTATTGCCTTTGTAGCCATGCCCTACATCTTTTCGCTTACCACCAACCCAAGTCTCATCAACCTCCACAATTTTGCTAAGAGGCACAGGATTATCAACAGTCATAGCCTCTCTTATTCTGTGGGAAAGATACCAGGCTGTCTTATAGGATACCTTCAGAACACGCTTGAGCTGGTTAGCAGAGATACCTTTACGAGATTCAACCATCAGGAACACGGCAACAAACCATTTCCTAAGAGGCAAATGAGAATCGTGGAATATAGTCCCCGATTTCACGGAGAATTGGTAACGGCATGAATTACAGTCATAAACATCATACTTGCGAATGCGTGAGATACTTTTGGATTGACAGCGAGGGCAAGTTACGCCATCAGGCCAGCGTAAATCCTCAAGGATTTCACGGCAAGCATCCTCGCTATGGAATTTGTCCATCAATTTCAGTATGTCCATATTCTTTAACATTGGAGACCTCCTATGCCTAAGAAAAAGAAGCGACCAGCAGATATGACTACGGAAGAACTCGCTAAAAAGGTATTCCCTAAAAAGGTTAGGGAGGAACTAAAGAAGATTGCACATGAAAAAGATGAAAAGTAACAATTCATGTAAATATGATAGCATAACTAAAAACCTTTGTCAAGTATATAAGCCCGAATAATTCTAGCTAGGGAGCGCCCGGTAGGTTTGCTGGAGGAGCAGAGCATCCTTTTCCAAGTAGGGGACACTTTCGCTAATGACTACCCCCTTTGCCTTCCGTTCCTTTAGGGCTTTAAGTAGCTCCACATACTGTAAGTCTGAGTCCGGGAGCATGAGGTGCTTGATTTCGCCCTTCTTGCCGTAGGCAATCCCGGAGAGATGGATATGCATGTTGTCTAAGGCTTGCCTGCCCAGTTTCCCTTCAACCTGGTCCAAGATATCGAGAAATTCTTGATAAGAATTAGCCTTTCCTGTTCGGGCATGCCAATGAGAAAAATCAAGGCAAGGGGCAACTCCTTCTATCTCGCTACTGAGCTGAAGTATTTCCTCCAAGGTGCCGAATTGAGAGGGTTTTCCGGTAACTTCAGGGGAAATCGTCACTTTGTTGCCCTCTCTCCGCAGGGTATTCATCACTTCTTGCAGACGCTTCTTGACCGTGGCGTAGGTCTCCACAGGGGTATTTTTGAGATAAAAGGCGGCGTGGAAGGTAATACTTCTGGCGCCGAAAAGAGCAGCAATGCGAGCAGTTTGCAGTATCCTTTCTTTGCTCATGTGTACTTTTTCCGGCTCAACGGCATTTAGGTTTATAAAGTAAGGTCCGTGAGCAGTGAGCACTACCTTCTTTCTTGCTGCTAATTCTCCCACCGAGACAGCAACCTTAGGGCTCATCCTTACCCCTTGGACAAATTCCACCTCCATGCAGCCGAGGCCGAGCTCGGCAATACGCTCAATGCCAGCCTCTGTGGAACGGGGTTTAGCACTGACAGGGACACCGCCTGTTCCGAAAAGGAGCTCGCCTGTTTCGTTTGGATTCATGGCTTCCCTTGTCTATTGTAATACTTCGTTTACGAGTTTTCTATAGGCAGCCAGCAATTCTTTAGTTAGCTGACCGGGTTTACCCGTGCCGATAGGCTTACCCTCAAACCTGGTCAAGGGCATAAGCTCCAGTATGGAATTGGTGATAAAGGCTTCTTCAGCCTCAATTAGCTCTTTTAACTCCACCTGTCTTTCCAGGGTTTTGATATTTGAAGCCCGAGCTATTTCCAGAACTGCTTCTCTGGTGATTCCAGGCAGTACTCCGCTTTCCAAAGAGGGTGTGATGAGCTCTCCATTACTCGCCAGGAAGATATTAGTCGTGCTGCCTTCGGCTAGGTAGCCCCGTTCATTGAGCAAGATAGCTTCATCGCATCCAGCAGCTCTGGCTGCCATCCGGGCGAGGATATTTTCCATATAGCAGGTAGACTTTAGTCGGGATAAGGGCGACTGGCTATTACGACGCAGGGAGGATAGGGCTGCTTTAAAACCTGATTCATATTTTTCCGGTGGTAAGGGAATAAGGTTTCGGGCAGTGACCAGGACAGTGGGGTTAGAGCAAGTGCCGGGGTCAGGCGTCATGTCGCCTTCTCCAGCCGAAACGGTGAGCCTCAGGCGGGCGTCCTTGAGCTTATTAGCTTCTAAAGTTACCAAACAGGCAACTTCCAGAGATTGCTTCCCATCCACTACGTTCAGGATGCTATGTATCAGACCGAGGCTCTGGGCAGAGAGGCGAAGGCGGGCGAGGTGGCGGTCGAGGCGAAAGATATGCCCCTGGTAAGCCCGCATGGTCTCGAATAACCCGTATCCGTAAAGGAAGCCATGGTCGAAGGGAGATAGCTTAGCCTTGGAGCGGGGTATAAGTCGGCCGTTGAGATAAATAATTTCTGCCATGATTTCAACTCTGCTCGTCATTGCGAGGCACCTAAGTGCCGAAGCAATCCCCAAGAATGCCCTGCCACCGAGATTGCTTCACTTCGTTCGCAATGACAGGTGGCGTCGGTAATAGTAGATGAGGGCTCACAATGACGTCGCTTCACGTTAGTTAAGTACTACTTTCGCTCCAAACTGGCCGGGTAAAACCAAGAAAGTTAGCTAAAAGGTTATGTCCTACTTCAGTGAGGATGGATTCGGGGTGAAACTGAACCCCCTCCACTACATAATCTCGGTGTCTCACCCCCATTATTATCCCTTCAGAAGTTTTGGCAGTGACTTTGAGACAGGATGGAAGATCCTCAGCTTCGATAATCAAGGAATGGTAGCGTGTTGCTGAAAAGGGATTGGGTAAGCCCTGATAGATAGTTTTGCCATCGTGGTGGATAATGGAGGTCTTGCCGTGGACTGGCAATGTCTGACCGATTTTGCCCCCATAGACGTAGCCAATGCATTGATGCCCTAAACATACCCCCAGTATGGGGATTTTCCCACCAAAGTGCCGCATTACCTCATTGGAGATGCCTGCTTCCAGGGGAGTACAAGGTCCTGGGGAGACGACGATATGACTAGGGGCCAGCTCTTCGATTTGTGCCAGAGTTATCTTATCATTGCGATAGACCACTGGCTGCCAGCCCAGTTCCCCCAGGTATTGGGCGAGGTTGTAAACAAAGGAATCATAGTTGTCTATTATCAGTACCATTTTTAAGCTTGTTCCCAAGATAGAATAGCCCTGCTTCTCCCAGTGTGGTTAATTTCTTAGTGATAAATTATATCCTCACCTGGTCGTCATTGACAAATTTGTCTTTGGCGTTTATCCTATTCATCGTTGTCTCCTTACAAGCACCTGTCTGCTGTGCGGGCACAGGCAGGCTTTTTGGGGCAGATGTTATTTGCTGTATCATAGCTGAAAAGGGATACCTTGGCTAGGGCTTCAAAGACTATGTGATTCTTTATACGTTATCTGGATTTAAGAAGGGAGAAGCAGAAATGGAAATCAAGGTAAAATCTGCTGCAGAAGCTACAGAAATAGCTCAGACTTTTATCAAGAAATATCGTTGGTACACGCGGCCCTTGAAGGCTGTTAGGGAAGACGATGCTTGGCTAGTAGAACTAGATGTCGGGCCGGTATTTACTGTAATAGCGAAGATAAAAGTAGATGCTAAATCGGGGGATATTCTAGAGTACACAATTCCTAGCTGAGCAGGTTGTAGATGAAAGTCAAAGAAAGTGTTGAGAAATATAAAGCCCAGAGTATGCACTATTTGAAAAATGCACTGCACTTCATTGAAGTCGGTGATGCTGAGAAAGCTAGCGAGTTTTTATGGGGTAGCATAGCAGAGGCACTAAAAGCGGTTGCGGCAAGCAAAGGGATACAACTTAAAAGTCATAAAGACCTTAGGAATTACGCGATGGAGTTGGCAAAAGTACTTCGAGATGTGAGCATTCGAAATACTTTCTTACATGCTCAGTCTTTACACAGCAATTTTTACGAAACGGGATTGCTGATGGAGGATGTAGCTATATGTGCTGACGACGTTAGAGCCACATTAGCTAAGCTGTTTAAGCTTATCGACAGGGGAGAATAGGCCATGGACAAAGTAATCATTTTCGACACTACCTTACGAGATGGTGAGCAAGCTGCGGGAGCGAGCTTGAACCTCCAGGAGAAGCTGGAAATAGCCAGACAGTTGGATAAACTTGGCGTTGATGTTATTGAAGCGGGCTTTCCTGCCAGCTCAGTTGGCGAGTTTGAGGCTGTTCGCCTCGTCGCCCGGGAGCTTAAGCGTCCCACGATTTGTGCTCTTGCCTCTGCCAATGGTGAAGCCATAGACAGGGCCTGGGAGGCAGTTAAAGAAGCCGGGCATCCCCGGATTCATGTTTTTCTTTCAGCCTCAGACATTCACCTTGCTCACCAGCTCAGGAGGAGTCGGGATGAGGTTCTAAAGATGTCTCAGGAAATGGTGGCTCGAGCTAAGAGTTATTTAGACGATGTTGAGTTCTCACCGATGGACGCCAGTCGTGCTGACCCTGCTTACATCTACCAGATTCTGGAGGCAGTGATCAACGCTGGAGCAACCACGGTTAATATCCCCGATACTGTGGGCTATGCTACCCCCCAGGAATTTGGCAGTTTAATCCGGGGCATACTGGACAACGTGCCTAACATCGGCAAGGCTGTGGTCAGCGTGCATTGTCATGATGACCTGGGGTTGGCTGTGGCTAATAGTCTCGAGGCAATAAGGGTAGGTGCGCGGCAGGTTGAATGTACCATTAACGGCATCGGTGAGAGAGCGGGCAACGCTTCTCTAGAAGAGATTGTCATGGCTCTAAAAACTCGCCAGGATTTCTTCAACCTCACCACCAATATTGATACGACTCAAATTTACCGGACAAGTCGTCTGGTTAGCGAGATGACTGGTTTTCCCGTCCAGCCTAACAAAGCTATCATTGGGGCAAATGCCTTCCGCCATCAGTCAGGTATCCATCAAGATGGCGTGCTCAAAAAGTCTATCACTTACGAAATTATGGACCCCAAATCGGTGGGCATCCCCTCGAGTGCCTTAGTGCTGAGTAAGGTGAGTGGTAGACATGCCTTCAAGGAGAGATTATCTGAGCTTGGCTACACTTTAAGCGAAGAAGCCTTAAACCGCGCCTTTCAGGGCTTCAAGAGGTTAGCGGATAAGAAAAAGGAAATCACAGACCGTGATATTGAATCTCTGATAGCCGAGGAATTACGCACTGTTACCGAGGTGTACCATCTTGACCATGTTGAAGTTTCCTGTGGTGACCATAGCCTCCCTACGGCAACAGTTAGACTTATCGGTCCAGATGGGCAGAGTTTGGCCGACGCTGCTTTGGGCACGGGTCCTGTGGATGCCGTATATAAAGCTATCAACCGCATAGTTGGGATACCTAATAAACTCACGGAGTTCGCCGTTAAATCGGTTAGTGAGGGGATTGATGCCATCGGGGAGGTTTTGATACGGATAGAGAGCGAGGGTATAACCTATACCGGGCGTGGTGCTTCCACTGATATCATTGTTGCCAGTGCCAAGGCGTACATGAATGCCCTAAATCGGCTTTTAGCCAGCAAAGCGGCCAAGAAAGGAAAACTTTAGTTGAGTCCCTGGCTAGAAATGATATTGAGGTTTTTATTGGCTGTTGCCTTGGGGGCAGGCATTGGTTATCAGCGGGAGCGGGCAGGCAAGGCAGCGGGAGTGCGTACGCATATATTAGTTAGCTCCGGAGCAGCCCTTTTCACCTTGGTATCTATATACGGGTTTAGTGGTGCAACAGTTGACATCTCTCGAGTTGCCGCTGCAGTGGTGGTTGGGGTCGGTTTCATTGGTGGTGGAGTTATCTTCCGCGGCCCGCGTGGAGAAGAGGTGGCCGGGCTAACCACCGCAGCTACCATCTGGATAGCTGCCGCCGTAGGTCTAGCTGCCGGGGCAGGAATGTATTTGGTCTCCGTTATAGCAACTGCGGTCATCGTAGGTATTTTGCTGCTTCCCAAGATTCGTGGCTAAGAAAGTCATTGCGAGCAGAGCGAAGCAATCTCAATGAGAGCGCCGGTTTAAGAAATTTAACGGCCCTCCTTGCAAAGGGGCATTTGTCATGCTTAAAATTTTGCATACTGCTGATATTCACCTCGGGGCGAAGTTCTCGGGTCTAGGAAATAAGGGTGCCTCTCAACGAGAGCAGTTGAGGACTACGTTCAAGAACATCATAGCCACTGCAATAGATGAAAGGGTGAACATCGTTTTAATTGCCGGAGACCTATTCGATGCTAACCAGCAACCACAAAGAAATATAGATTTGGTAATAGAGCAATTTAATTTGCTTGGGTCAAATAATATTCCAGTCTGCCTTATCCCTGGCACGCATGATTCTCTTGATTCCTCATCAATTTACAGAAAAGTTAACTTTGAAGGAAAATGCGCTAATCTAAAAATTTTTGCTGATGAAAATATATCCTACAAGGAGTATCCCGGCCTCGATTTAACAGTATATGGGAAACCAAATCTAAGTAATAGGTCCTACACAAGCCCACTGGAAGGACTCAAGCCTTCGACCTCAAGCAAGTTTCATATCGCTATGGCTCACGGGTCGCTCTATATCCCGGAAAAGATAGCGGAGGATGACCATGTCTTCAAACTTGAGGAAGTTAAAGCCAGTGGCATGGATTATCTGGCGCTGGGGCACTGGCATCGAGTCTATAGATGTTTGGAGAAGCCTCCGGCCTGGTATTCCGGCCCGCCGGAGTGGATACCTGACCAAAGAGAAAGAGGTGCTGTGCTTTTAGTTAGCCTTTCGGATTCAGGTGAGGTCGAGGTTGAACACAAAATACTCGGGCTCCGTGACTATGATGAAGTAGAGATAGACATGAGTGAAATACAAGACCTGGCGAAGCTGAAAGCGAGAATCTCCGAGGGGGCAAATCAGAATCTGGTAAGAAAAGCCACCCTTAAGGGGCTTCGCGATGCCGAACTCATAGTAAATCCTGAGGAATTGGAAACCGAATTGGGGGAGAAATTTTTCCATCTTAGTGTTGTGGATAAATCTCATCCGAAGTCACGAGAGGTCACAGAGGATGAGGAGCGGTTGATTAGGAATAGATTTATTAAGTTAATGAAGACGCAAATCGAGAACTCGGAAGAGGAAGAGAGAGACATTGCTGAAAATGCCCTTCAGTATGGCATAGCCCTTCTGGATGGGAAGCTAGATGCGAAGGAAGACTTGTAATGAGGCTAA
>Ga0315533_1001214_pt1 | contig 20210 bp, 18 predicted proteins | sample SalMarSW160130MG_FD_203081 | JGI IMG/M metagenome (GOLD analysis project Ga0315533, IMG submission 203081) | Salt marsh sediment microbial communities from the Plum Island Ecosystem LTER, Massachusetts, United States - Salt Marsh Sediment SW1601-30 ... | reverse complement strand
CTCGGCTGAATTGCTGCACTGCGCGCTCGAACATTCGCTCCACCTCTTCCAGCTTAGATACATCAGCCTTGATGGCCAAAGCCTCATGTCCCATCTCCTTGAGCTTTCCGGCAACGCTTTCAGCGTAAGATAGGTCAATGTCATTAACCACCACCCTGGCACCCTCTTTAGAAAACCTGAGAGCAATTGCCTTCCCAATCCCTCTCCCTGCCCCAGTGACAAGAGCTACTTTCTTCTCCAGTTTCACTCCACCATCCCGAGTGCCTGAAAGATTTACAGTTTCCTCATTGAAAATTCGCAATAGCCATCCTTGGCGGTGGAAGCTACCATAGTAATAACTACGCTCAGCTCCAGGTCTTTGCGCAGGGTCTCCAAGGCCTTAAGGCAAGCACTCTGGCAGGTCATAAGGTTAGCTATCTTGTCACCACATTTTTCTTTTATTGTATTGAATAATTGGCATTGGGGCAGCCGATAAGCTAATTCGTTGGCATTATTCAATGTAATGGGCATCTTGAGAAACTGCTGGGTGCTTAAGTAGGCTGTCTCTATTAATCTTTGGGGGACATACGGGAAAAACAAAAGCTGGTGGCCGTTGCGGTCGACAGTCTCTTTGACTACTTCAATGGTTCTATCCGGATACTCCTCACCTAGCTGCATTGTCCTTTTCATCCACTTTTCGCCGTAGTCCTCGAATATCTCCTTGCCTATCCTTTCCGCTTCACTCGGCGCCTTCCCTTTAACAGCATCGGCGAATTTGGAGACTATACCTTCAGCACCAAATTCCTCGCGAATGAGTTTAATCATGTCCTCATTCAGGTCAAAGGAATAAGGCTTAGGGGCTATAAATAAGTCGTACGGTGCTTCTCTAAGCTCTTTAAAAGGGTCGTTCGCCATTATTCACCTCCTAGGCATCCCACTGTTTCCCTTTAACCTCCGGCTTTGCATGTTCCACAGTAGGCACCTCTATTTTTATAGCGTCTACGGGGCAAACTTCAATGCACTTGTTGCAGATTGTACACTTGTCTCTACGTGAAGCAAAGAGCACATAGTTCCCATCAACCCGGGGATCCATTTCCCTTAATCTCTGTTCCCTACTCATGACACGGGCTACGTGGAATACAGCCGTAGGGCAAATCTGCAAGCATTTCTTGCACAGAAAGGGGACCGTGCACTTCTTCTGGTCAATGGTGATTTTGGGGAACGGTCTTCCCCAAATAACGTCAGGTAGTTTTATCATAGTCATCGCCACACCTCGGCTAGAGCCGGCACGCTCTTTCTGGGAAGTAATTTGATGGCGCCTCGAGGGCAACCTGTCTCACAGAGGCCGCAGCCAAAGCACTTAAACGGGTCGATATTGGCCTTGCCTGTGGTAACTTCAAATTTTAGCGCGCCCCACTGACACCGCTCGGCACAGATTCCGCAACTATTACAGGCATCATAGTCGACCTCGGCAATGTAGTGGCTCTTCAGGGGACCGATACCAAAATCAATAGCACCTCTCAAGGCGATGCAATCCGGGTAATCACACTGGCAGAAACCGCCGATAAATGGGGCGCCAAAGAGCATTAAGATGTGGACAAATCCTCTCCGGTCCATCTCATGGTTCCATTCCTTGGCTTCATCTATGTTGACGAACTTAACACCGCCTTTGTATCTTTCAGGCCACCGCTCCCACTTGAGCATACCTGGCCCCATACCCATGCAGGTATACTCCAGTTCGTTTCTCTCATCTATTGCCCGCACACCCTTTCGGCAAATGCAAGCTATCAGCCCTATGGGAGAACAGAGTTCCAGCACTCTGTCGGCATCCTCCAGTGGAATAACCTGGCTCCCTTGCTCGCGTTTAATCAATTCCCCCTGTATTTTGATATAACCTTCCTGATCACCCCTCTCCATAGCTTGTATGAGGTCTTCCGTAGTCGGCCCAGTCCGCGCTCCTGTCTCTAGACCTGCCTCGGCCCCCTTGAGACCTTCACCAGGTAACCTGAGCTTGTACATATTTCTGGCATAATTTTTGGGATTTAAGTACCAGATTCCGTTACCATACTGTGGGTCACCAAATTCATCGCATAACCAGCACATTTTCACCTCCTAAATCGTAGTGCTCAACTAAAACATCTCTGATATTACATTTTTTGCCCCGCGAACTACAATAATCGACTAGCCGTATCGAAGCATATTTGACGCCGTTCAAAAATGCAGTTAGCACACATCCGGCAATTCAGGCAACGACTGGCTTCTTCCACTGCCTGCCATTGTGAATAGCCCAAATTCACGTCATTAAACGTTTTTATGGCCTGTTTACCAGGCAATTTTGGTATGTCCCAGCGCTCTTTACGAGTGAAGTAAGCAGGAATTTGTTCCGGCTCAATGGTGATAATTTCTCGGGAATCTTTGGGCGTGGCTATGGGCATCCCGCTGAGATATTGGTCAATAGAGGTGGCAGCTCTTCGGCCGGCAGCCATAGACTCAGTCACAGTGCCACCGGTAGCCGAGATATCCCCCGCAGCAAAAATACCAGGGACATTTGTCTGGAGGGTATGCTCATTAACCACTAAACCTCCTGTTTTGCTTATATTCAATGACTCACCGAGCATACCGCTCAGGTCAGGAGTTTCCCCTGTAGCTACAATTATAGCATCGGCATTCACTGTGTAATCACTACCGGCGCCTTCCATCAGCGTCAAAATACGCCTGCCCTCACTATCTATGTAGCTAGATACTACTCGTTTAAAGTTTATTGCACCCACCCTAGAACCATCCTTTGATATAAACTGTTGAGGGTCTAAAGATGTGTGTATTCGTACACCTTCTTCCTCCGCCGACTCAACTTCCTCTTTAAAAGCTGGCATATCAGCACGGGTACGACGATAGCCAATATGCACCTCTTCAACTCCTAGTCTTAGCACTGTTCGGGCAACATCAATGGCTGCATTACCCCCACCTATTACCCAAACCTTACCTCCAAGTGAGGGTAAGTGCCCCAGTTTCGCTTCCTTTAAAAAGGGTAGGGCAGAGAATATTCCTGGTAAATCAGAACCTGTTATTCCTAGACCAGCGCTTTTTTGGGAACCGATGGCAATCAGTATAGCTTTATATCCTTGTTGCCACAGGTCGGTAAAGCTTAAATCCTTCCCAATACGAACATCAGTATGTATCCGAACACCAAGGCCTTTGATGTAGTCAATATCGGCCTGGACAGCCTCTGGTGGTAAGATAAAGGCAGGTATTGCTGAAGAGAGTATTCCGCCGGGTATGGGTAAAGCTTCAAAGATGGTTGCACCATATCCCTTCTTAACTAAGTCGTGTGCCGCTGTTAAGCCTGCTGGTCCCGAACCTACTATGGCCACCCTTTCGTCTCTCGTTCTCGGTATTGGTGATGGCTTTTCACCATTCCCCCAGTCTGCGGCATACCGCTTCAGCGACCTAATAGCAACTGCACTGTCAACTACCTTCCTGTTGCACTTTTCTTCGCAAGGATGGTGGCATACACGTCCGCAAACGGATGGCAGCGGATTGCTCTCCCTGATAATAGATAACGCTTGTTTGATATTGCCTTGAGAGATGGCCATTACATAGTTGGGAACATCCATACGCAGCGGGCAAGCTGCTTCACAAGGCGAAATCTTATCTACTTCAGGCCAGCACCTTTCGGTATGAATATAAGCAGGTATCTTTGTTCTTTTCTCTAGTGGCATGTAGTAGCGTGTAGTGTAATGGACTGACGGTGCCACCTTAGCCATATTTAGTCCCTCCCTGAAATCGAGTTGTAACAGTTTGGCTTTGCCAAGATTTTTTTACATTATAGCCATTTGCTCAGATAAATGATTGTAGCATGGGCGCAGAAATTTTTCTGCCCGCCCTGCAGCACTGTAACTGTCAACTGTCGTTTATTCTGGGGACATAATACCTGATTTGTAGTAGGCCTAATTGGTATGGTATCTCGGGAATTCAGGAGGATGAGGGTTTGAGGCGAGTCATATAAAATGCTATTGTATTAGATGGTTTCCTATCGGGGAAGTGTCGGAATTGGCAGACGAGCATGACTTAGGATCATGTGCTGAAAGGCGTGGGGGTTCGAGTCCCCCCTTCCCCACCACCAGAAAAGAATAAAATCTCGCCCTAGTGGTATCGAGGGCGATTTCTATTCATTTTCAAGCTCAATCTGCAGACCTACGAGGATTCGGCAGGCCATGTTGTAATAGCTGATGGCTGTAGTCAGTTCAACAATAGAGCGCTCACTGAAAAGATTACGCAATTCTTCAAATGTAGCATCACTGACTCTGACATTTTCAGCAAGCTCTTCGGCATAGCGCAATACCGCTTGCTCCTCCCTATTGAACACCCTTGCGGAGGCCCAATTTGATAGTTGGTCAATTTGTTCCTTTTTAACTCCAGCTTGTAGGGCTAAAGGGATATGGTGTGTGAATTCATATTCAGCTTGTAGAAGTTTGCCTACGCAAAGGATGGCTAATTCCCTTAATCTGGCTGGCAATTCTTCTCCTTTTAAAATAGAGTTGCCCAACCGCATGAAGTTGCGGCCTATCCAGGGGCAATGCGCCATAACCTTTAACAAGTTTAATACCTGAGCATTCTGCTCCTCTTGTCTTTGGTAAACTTCTCTGATAAATGGATGCGCTTGTTCTTTCTCTACGAAACTAACTCGAGCCACTTTTGCCTCCGAATCCGAAATTTTCTACATCGCCGACATCCCACCATCAACACAAATGGTTTGCCCTGTAATATAAGAGGCTTCATTAGATGCCAAAAACAGGGCAGCGTAAGCCACTTCTTCCGCCTTACCATGTCGCTTCAAGGGAACCCGTTGCTCGACAGTACTGTCTCGTCTCTGTCCCATAAGAGGCTCGACCATGGGAGTTGCAATCAAGCCGGGCGCCACGCAATTCACTCTGATGTTATATTTGGCCAGCCCCACAGCAAGGGACCTTGTAAGGGCAACAACGCCAGCTTTTGACGCTGCATATGGGTAATTATAGTGCCCGTAAAAAGCAGCCATCGATGCATTGTTCACTATTGCTCCACCACCACCCTTAATCATCTCCGGGACCACGTATTTGCAACCAGCCATTATGCTCTTAAGATTAGTGTTCATGACCATGTCCCAGTCTTTCTCTGTTATCTTGAGTCCACGATCTCCCAGACCTACCCCTACATTATTAAACAATATGTCTATTTTGCCGAAGTTGGAGATTACCCCATCTACTATTTTTTTAGCGCCTGTCTCCTTTGTGGCATCAGCCGATATCGCTATTGCTTGCCCACCCTGGCGCTTTATAGTCTCAACCGTTTCCTCAGCAGCTTCCAGGCGAAGATCAACACACGCCACCTTTGCTCCTTCCTTAGCGAAGAGAATTGCAGTTGCCTTCCCGTTGCCCATTCCTGGTCTTATTGAACCTGCTCCGACCACTATTGCCACTTTATCCTTCAGCCGCATTGTAACCTCCCTTTGAACCTGTTTCTTATCGTGTGGAAATTTCGCACCATGAAAATTTTATGCCTTTGGAAAATGTGTTAACCCTGACAGGATTTAGTGTATATCACTAAAGTAAAGCAGAAATCAAGTTTTAGTGGGCAATAACCCTAAATTTGGAAAATTCACCTAAAGATGAGTCTCGTGGTAAAATAGAATCCTCTATAGACACAAATTGGGGAGGGTTAATTATGAGTACATCCATGTCCATGGAAGAGCGTTTCCGCTATGATTGTTCAGGTAAGTGGTTCAAAGGCAATGTCCATATGCATACGACTCGTTCGGATGGTCGCCTGAATTTGGCCGAGGCAGCCCGCTACTACGCAGAGCGCGGCTACGATTTCATTTCTATTACCGACCATAGGGTTCCGTTTATCGGGGCCGAGTTAGGCGAGCAGTTACCCATCATGATTTTAGATGGAATAGAGCTGGATGGAAAGGACGATCAGGGTTCATTTTATCATGTGGTTTGCATTGGTGGTGTTGATGGTATTTTAAAAGATATGCCTTTGATGAAGGCTTTAGAAAAGGCCAGGTCACAAGGGAGTTTCCTGATCTGGGCCCACCCGCATCAGTCAGGTAATACGGTGGCAGATGGCTTGCGTCACGGCTTTCACGCTGTGGAGGTATATAACCACTCCTGCGAGATGCCCATTGGCAAGGGAAGCGGAGCTTTTCACTGGGACTGTGCACTCGAGCAACAGCCTGATATGCTAGGACTGGCTACGGACGATAATCACTTCTTTGAGGGTTATCCGCCACAGGTGGGAGGGTGGATAATGGTCAATGCCCCGGAACTCTCACCTGAAGCCATAATGACCTCAATCCGTAAGGGCAATTTTTACAGTTCGCGCGGGCCGGATTTCAAATCGATATACATAGAAAAGGGAAATCGGGTAGTAGCCGAAACTTCACCCATAGTGCATGCGCGCCTGGTCGGAACCGCTATGAAGGGGAAATGGAAAGCCGAGGTCGACGAAAGGAACGTGACAGAGACCCATTTCAGGATACCTGATGACTGGCCTTTCGCACGTTTGGAAATTGAGGACGCCTTCGGTAAGAAAGCGTGGACCAACCCTCTTCTCAAAAGCAAAGGGTAAATCCCGGCTATATATTAGAACGTCTTTGTTCGGGTTACACAGTCTAGGCCTCTGGTCACTGGATCACAAGACCAGGCTATTGTAAATATCATTTTGAGGTGAATACGGCATGCAATACATAGATATTGATATGGATGACAAGAAGCTTATTGATGAAGCGATAGCTGTTATCAAGAGAAATTATGCTGAACCAAGACATACAGTAGGGGCAGCAGTTTTATGTGCATCAGGGAAAATATACACAGGAGTAAATATTGAATCTTGTGGATACGGTCCCTGTGCGGAGCCCATTGCTATAGGTGCTGCAATTAGTCAGGGTGAGCGAGAGATAGTGAGCATTGTAGCTGTTGTTGTTAGAGGAAACTCATTTCCCGTGGAATCTCCTTGTGGGAACTGCCGGCAACTCTTATTGGACTATGCGCCGGACTGCATGGTCATAATTCCTCATTATGATAGGGTCGTTAAGGTTAGAGCAAGAGAACTGATCCCTGATGCCTTCAGTAATTTCTAATATATTTTGGAAATTGATATGAAATATACGGCAGTAATCTTCGACCTATTCGGGACGTTAATTAATAAACTCTCTATGCGAGAACACACAGGCTTACTAAGGCAAATGGCTTCAATAGTCTCAGTACCTTCAGATGATTTTGTACGCCTGTGGTTCGGTACGTTCAATGAAAGAAGCCTAGGGGTTTTCCAAAGCCTTGAATCCAATATTGAATATATTTGCCAACAGCTTAGAGTACACCCGGAAGATACTAAGGTTACCCTCGCGTCGCAGATCAATCTTGACTACACGGCACGTTCAATTAAACCACGCACAGATGCCACAGAAGTGCTATCTTATCTGAAATCACATGGCTACAAGATTGGACTTATCAGCAACTGCTCTGCTTCAATTCCAAATATCCTGAAGAACATGCCCTTTGCTCAAATGATTGATGTTGCATTGTTTTCCTCTCTAGTAGGTATGCAGAAACCTGACCCACGCATCTACCAACTGATAGCGAAGCAATTAGCATTGAAACCGGAAGACTGCCTCTACATTGGAGACGGAGACGAGCATGAACTCACGGGTGCTGCTCAGGCCGGTATGCATCCGGTTCTAATCTGCGACCCTTGTGAGGATGGCGCTGATGTACATCGGGTTGATTCGGAGGCAAAGCAGTGGAATGGGCCGGTAATCTCATCGCTTACCGAAGTACTGAAGTTAGTCTCAGGCGACTGCGCACCCATTATTTAGATGCTAGATTCAGTATTAATAAACTCTGGAAATCATCTATAAAATCCATTAACATCCTGGCGACAAAATGTTGTTCGGAGGTAAGAATATGAAAGTAGTAGCAATCGTTGGGAGTCCACGGAGAAATGGTAACACGGAGACCTTGACATCCCACTGTCTGAAGGCTATCGGGGAAGAAGGCATAGCTACCGAGCTAATTTCCTTGGCAGGTCTGGACATCAAGCCATGCAACCATTGTAAAGATTGTTCAACGAAAGAGGAATGTTCTATACAAGACGATTTACCCCCAATTTATGAGAAGATGAAAGCTGCTCATGGCATTATCTTGGCTTCACCGGTATATTTTAGTGCGGCAACCTCTTTAATTCGAGCCTTAATGGAACGTGCAGGCTATATGGCGATATATAATGGTCGCCCGTTTGAAAGGAAGGTAGGTGGGCCGCTGGTAGTAGCACGACGAGCAGGCCAAAATTTCACCGTAGCTGAACTTACCTTATGGTTCCAGTACCATAATATTATTGTACCGGGTAGCACTTATTGGAATATGGCTTTTGGAAGAGATAAGGTCGAAGTATCTCATGATGAAGAGGGCATGAAAACTGCTTGGAACTTCGGTAAAAATATGGCTTGGCTACTCAACAAAATAAATAGTTGAATTAGAAAGAGTCTTCAGTGTTTTGATGGAAAGGTTGCATTAAAGGAGGTTTGCGCAAGCGAGCCTTAAGTTTTTAGCTTAAAGCATTTTCTGTTTATTCGGTTAGCGGTTAATCAGTGCCCTTTATATCTTCAATATAGCTCTGCCGGTATATCTTCCCTGGTCCAGCTCTTCGAGTACCTGAGCTGCTTCGGAGAGGCTGGCGATCTTGCTAATGTGGGTCTTGACCTTACCATCGGCAGCTAACTGAACCAGCTCTCTCATCTCTTGCACTGTGCCCACTGCGGATAACATTATGAGCAAATCTCTGCCCAGCATGTCGAGCGGCATTACGGATATAGGGCCTTCGCTAATGGGGGGCAGGCCTACGCCGATGAATATCCCTCCGCGCTTGAGCAGTCCCATTCCGAGCTCGAAGCCGGCTATTTTTGGGGTGAATACAATGCTTGCTTGAACGGCGCCCAGTTTCTCCCTGACGAATTGAGGTGCTTCATTTGCATCCACGGCATAATCCGCCCCCAGGGTTTTCACAAATTCCAGTCTTTCGTTGCCTATATCCACGCCTACAACTTTGTAGCCAAATTCCTTGGCTATCTGTACAGCGTAATGTCCCAGCCCGCCGGCAGCGCCGACGATGGCTACCTTTTTATTTGGCGTCACGTTGAACTTGATGAGCTTTTTGACGGCGCTGTAAGCTGTTAGCCCTCCACATGCCAGCGACACCTCGTTATCACTTACCTGGTCAGGCAGTCTCACCAGCGCTTTCGCCCAGACGGAAATATATTCGGCATAGGTACCAGAAAGGGGTCTTGCCTGTCGGCATAGCCTTGGTCTGCCGCTGAGGCAGTACTCACAGGCACCGCACCAGTATCCTCCACCTATGCCACCAAGGCCCATTATGACTCTGTCTCCTTTTTGCACAAGTTTTTCGGTTCCTGGTCCCAGTTCCTCGACTACTCCTATACCTTCATGACCTATGGGAAACGGAGTTGCGCGTCGGAACCCCCATTCTCCCTTGACCAGATGCACATCTGAATGGCATACACCTGCGGTGGTAAGTTTGATCAGAGCTTCTTCGTACTTTGGCGAAGGTTTGGGCACTTCCGTGACGGTCAGTTTACCGTCGGCTAGTAGAACTGCAAGCATGTTTTGCTACCCCCTTTCAAGAATTTAGATTCCGTGCCTTTTATTGGCTACGTAATTAACGTTACGACTTGCACTTTTTGTGCACAAGACACTCTGGGCAATATATCTCAAATGTTACTTACCTTTGTATTGCGGTGGTCTCTTCTCCACGAAAGCTCGCGTACCCTCGGCAAAATCTTCGCTCTCTCTGACACCCCTAGCTAGTTCACGCTCTAATGTGAGGCCTTCATTCAGAGAGAGGTCGTAGCCCCGAATCATGGCTTCTTTACTGGCCCGCACTCCCACGGGTCCCTTGCGGCAGATTGTCTCCGCCCACTGCTTGGCAGTAGGCAAGAGTTCAGCCAGTGGCACGACCTTATTTACCAAGCCGATGCGATACGCTTCTTGGGCATCAATTGGTTCACCCAGCAAGAGTATCTGGGCCGCCATGGCACGTGGTACAAAGCGGGGCAGTCGCTGTGTGCCACCAGCGCCGGGCATGAAGCCGATGTTTATTTCCGGCTGACCCAGGCGGGCATGCTCAGCCGCCAATCTGATATCGCATTCCATAGCTATCTCCAGGCCTGCACCGAGAGCATAGCCATTAATCGCCACAATAAAAGGCTTCCAGATCTGGTCGGGGCGCAGAGCTTGACCCGCAGTGGAAGCCGACGGGCCCGGACGAAACTCCTTGATGTCAGCGCCAGCCGAAAAGGCCTTATCGCCGGCACCGGTTAGAATGGCCACCCAGAGATTAGGGTCGTCACGGAAATCAATAAAAATTTGATTCAAACCCTGGCGCACCTCGCTGTTAACTGCATTCCTGGCTTCCGGGCGGTTAATGGTAATGATGACAATTTTGCCCTCTTTCTGAACCTCGACAACTGCCATGCTGACCTCCTTTATTTTATTATGATATTTTAATTATGATAGCCCATCCCGGCTAAGTTGCAAGCTCTGGTGATTGACCCCATTGTATTCCGCGGGGTCATACCGCTATGTATCCTAACAAAGTGCTAAGGTTAGCGTCAAGCCAATCTTCCGCTTTCATCCCCGGCTCTGGTTTTTTTCTTACTAATTTCCCCGGTTACATCGGGGTGGCTGATTATCCATCCGCTTAACGCGGCAAATCAGTCTGATAGCCACTATCTACTGACCCCACAACTCTTTAGCTACATCATCTAGTCCGAGTTCAAGCAGCTTCTCACGGCTCGGCTTGCCGGTGGTCGTGTCCCAGTCTCTAGCTTCCAGATAGTCGCGACGCAGGGTCTCAACCTCAGCGCTCCTGCCGGCAGTGGGACCAGCCTGGGGCGGCGGGTTGCCCGAGACTCTCCCGGGCACCTTGTAATTGCTGATGCTTATCTCTTCACGGCTGTTGAAAGCCTGCCTGATGTTGGCCACACGCTCTCCGGTTTTCAAGACATCTTCAATGGTGAAATTCCATCCGGTGGTTAAATTGAGGAAGTCGGTTATAGCGCTGGCAGGCATAAAGCCGACCCCGAACATACATAGGCCAAGGGAGCTTATAGCATGGAAAAGGTCGCTGCCCATCTTGCTCGCCACGCCACGACCGGCCATTGAGTTGCGGTCATATGCCGGGTATTCCAGCCCGCTTAGTGGTCTAAAGCCATAGCTCCCTCGTGTATGGCGAGCAGGTGTGGAGTCAAGATAGGCAATGGCATAATGCGCAAAGCGCTTTGGGTCATGCATGGGGACTTCCTGGCCGTGGATATGAACAGCAAAGGCTTCAGCACCTTTACCTATGCTCTCCGCAGCCTTTTTAACCCCGTCGGCCAAAACAGCACCGAAGCCTTCCCTTTTTGCCATCTTTTCCGTCATAGCTACTATCGCCTTGTGGTTCCCCCAGCGCAGCTCGATGCCATCAGTATCTTTGGTGGTGATGATGCCGTTCTCGAAGTTTTCAATGGCGAAAGCCATGGTGGAGCCAGCGGAGATGGTATCGAGACCATAGCGATTGCAGATTTCGTTCAACATTACTATGGACTCTATATTGTCATTAAGGCACATAGAGCCGAAAGAAGCTAAAGTTTCGTATTCCGGCTTGTGAGTGCCTTCCGGATAGCTGTATTCGCTGCCGGCTTTCATCAAGCCCCCGCAGGCAACAGGGCATCCCAAGCAGCTATACTTCCGCTTCTGGAGGTTGATCACACTTTGGTCGCTGATCGCAGCGGCGGTGGGGAAGTCAATGGCAGTGCCACCCCAGTTCTTTACTGGAGCGTCACCGATGTTGACCAGGGTTGCCATGCCACCGGAGGTGCCGAACTTTTTGAACGACTCCACATTGCCACCGAGCTGCCCCATGTAGCTTTGTCTGGCAGCCTTCAACCCATCCTCATCAGCCACGGGGACCTTCTGTTGACCCTTTACCACCAACGCCTTGAGCTTCTTTGACCCCATCACCGCACCCAGACCGGAGCGAGCAGCGGCTCGCCCTTTATTGTTGATGATGGCAGCAAGCAGAGACCCGCTTTCCCCGGCCGGACCGATACAGGCAATCTTAATACCCTTACCCAGTTCGGCTTCAAGCATATCTTCCATCTCCGCCGTGTCCTTGCCCCAAAGATGTCCGGCTTTCCTCAACTCAGCTTTGCCATTATCCAGGAACAGGTAAACGGGTTCTGGAGATATACCGCTGAAGAAAACAGCATCATAGCCCGAAAATTTTAAATACGGACCGAAATCACCGCCTGAGTTAGCGTCGCCCCAGGTGTCGGTGAGCGGCGATTTCCCAACTACGGTATATCTGGAGGCAAACAGAGACCGGGTACCGGTAAGAGGCCCGGCAACAAAACCAAGCATGGCTTCGGAGCCGAGCGGGTCTGCTTTTGCTTTCTGACGGCTGAATATTATCCTCGCTCCTATACCATAACCCCCGAAGAAATCACGGTATAGGCTTTCGTCCGGGTTTTCTTCCCGTATCTTGCCCGTCGATAGGTCAACAAACAGAATTTTGCCTAAATAACCACCAGACATTTTGAAACCTCCTGTAAATGATTTACCCTACCAGGTTTGGGTCATAAGTGGATAACGAATTTATTGTACCACAACATCTGGCTTAGCCGAAAATCCCTGTGGTTTTTTCGCCGGTAGATCGTTACTACGGTAACAAAGCGCTAGAGAGTTGACCAAGAAGGCCCGGTACTTTTCTATGTGTATGGATGAGCTTCTTGTAAGAGCTAGGCAGGAATAGTGGCTATTATACACTGAGGCCCGCCACCTACAAATCCGCAAATACTTGAGGAGCTATTTCCTTTGCTATCCTCCGTATTTCTTCAGCGACAGCTCTAAACTCAGGAAGCGCTCGCTTGGATGTGCGCAGCTTGATGATATGGCGAATTTCGCGGAAATTCCAGGTGCAGATTATCTGGGTCTCACAGGCGTTGGGCAGGACGTAGCGAGCAACCTCAGCTTTTATCCCTCTGGCCAGTAAGTCACCATAGGCTTGCCAGCAGGCTGTCATTACCTCCTCAAATTGCTTATGGGCAGATTCGTTGTCCTTAATCGGAGGCGGTTCGATATATCTTGGCTCGGTTTCTTTCACATATCGCTGGCTTCTCTGGCTGTAACTTGCCAATCTGTGCCTGACAAGCTCATGGGTCAGGACGCGGCTGGCACGAATGTAGAAGGTGGCGCAGGCATGTTCAATCATTGACTCATGCCCGACATCCAGCCACTTCTGAATTCGGTCGGGTACCGTGCCTGTTTTATCTTGTGTGTCCCAACACAGCCTACCCGCTGTCTCTATCAATTTTTCGGCATCAGGGGTGACGGCAAGTAACTTCACTTCTATGTCATACTTATCGGTCATCGCCTATTTACTAAAGCGTAAGTTTATTGTGGCGTCCCTAGAGGGATTCGAAACCACGACCCGCTGCTTAGAAGTTATACAACGGGCCTGTTTCCTGGTCACTTTGAAGCTAAACTACTGTTTTGTGCCTATCTCTATTTTAGCTTCAAAACCCTCATTTTCGACCCTTGTTTATAATAGCATTAGTGCCAAATTAGTGCCAACATTTTGTTCCTTGACTCCCTCTTTTAATTTCTCATACAATTACTCAATAAGAACCTTGTATCTAAGATGCAATGAATTAACCAAGACCTATGCGTCCAGAAATTGAAGAATTGTTACGTTTGGCTGGCATACAAGCTTGGAGTGGCCGTATCAAGCAGATATCCGCCGAATTGACGACTGATTTCACCACAGGTTTTACCGACCTCCTAGAACTCGACCGTTTAATCCCTGGCCTAGGACAGCACAATATAAACGAGGAGGATTCTGACGGCCAGTTGACAGGCGTTTATTGTATACAAGACAGGTCAATATTCCGAGGTATTCAGTATGTAGGTGCAGAACTATACATACAACCTATCGAATGGAATACCCGCAATATTGTCACATACTCTTGCTCTCATGTTGAACACAGTCTTAAAAGAAAAACGGGTATTAAAAACCTACCTATGGGCAGCATACTTAATCGTATCGGCCTCAATGGACCGCTACCTCTTGATTTGTATGATGCCCTCAAATTGTTGACCCGAAAAGTATACAATAAAGCGAAGCACATCATCGAGGACACTGATATGAACACTCACATGTTCTCCCTAGATGACGCCATCGCAGTATATCTGGTCTGTCGAATTTTCGGAGCACGACTCTTGCAAGGTTTGGGCATAAAAACCGAATCCGGCCAAATTCTATTCCCATAAATTGCGTACCCATCTTTCTCACTAACTCCAACCGAAACAGTTTCGGCACATCAAGAATTTCTTAAATCAGCTTTGTTAGCTTTCTGATTTAGGGCAGGCCTCTGGATTCAAGCAAGGCGTACATCCTAAAATAGTCCAAGAGAGGCTTGGGCATTCAACCATTAGCACAACGTTGGATACCTACTCACATATAGCGCCAGGACTTCAGCAAGCTGCTGCCATGGCATTTGATGATATCCTTAAGAAAGATTCCACCCTCGATAAACAACTCGTCGAGATATTACATAGGTGAAGCCTTTAATTAAACCACTTAATAATATGCCTTTCTAAACCCCCAGGCTTTACGCATCACTTAATCTTCAACTTTTCAAAAAAGCTGAAGCACCGCCTCATGACGGTTACATCATCCTTCAACACAGCACTTTCCCTTTTAAGACCTACAAGTAGATTACTTAAATCATTATTAAACACTTCTAATGAATCCAGCTTCTGCTTACTGTAATGATTTTGAGGCTGCTCGAACCAACCTGAATACAATGATTCTATTTCCCTTAGCTTTTTCTCATTACTTCTCAACACAGATAGAAACCTATCCCTATAATTGAGACTGTGTATTTCTACAATCTTCGCTGCATCCTCTTGCCTAATTTTCTTTGCTTCATTTCTGTCAAGGTATTCAATGAGTTTATTGAATTCTTCAAACACCTTTCTATACAGACCCAGCTGCTTTCTGTAAGTATCCAATGTTTGACTGATTTCTGTCCTCATCTTCTTAAATGCTGTCCTACTATTTTTTAGAATTGCGTTTACTCGATCCAACGCAAATTGAAACTGGTCATCTTTCAGATATCCAAATCTTATTGTCCTCGTTTGCTGCCACCCTAAACCGATATTAGTAGTTTCTACACTGTACCGCCCTCTACGCATGGCCATCGCAAATCCTAATAACATAGCTGTAAGGTCTGTATAGATTTCGTTGTTCTTTTCTGTGTGCCATAGAGAATGCAAAACTATGTGGGAAAGCTCATGTGCTACGGTTGCAACAAATGCATCCGCATATCTTTTACAATCACCACTCACCTTGATTTGAATTGGAAAACCCTGCAGTTCTGGACTACCATAAAGAGGTAAATAGCCTGGTATAGATACTTGAGCTGTAATACCCTCGCTACCTTGGCTAGAATCGTCCGTTGTAACCAAGTCACAGCTCTCGAAATGCTCGCTCGTAATAATGTTCACTGTGATTGGTAGCCCCAAGTGATTAGCGATTCTCTCTACGCATTTCTTTGTATTTCCGTTATGTAGGGGATGAAGCAAGTTTTCAACCGGAATATCTTCCTTTATGCCAAAAAATCCAACTAACTCATCAATGGCTTTACTAATATACTTGTTATCTACACCCTCCAAATTATCCACCCCCTCGAGACCTATTACCTGTTCTATTCATCATCCAGGTCATGCATCCCACACTTACATTAGTGCCAAATTAGTGCCATTTAATAATTAAGCCATATACCACGACTTGGTATAGGGCTTATTTTAGCTTTAAAAAGTGGCGTCCCTGGAGGGATTCGAACCCACGACCCGCTGCTTAGAAGTTATACAACGGGCTTGTTTTCTACTAACTTTGAAGCTAAACTGTTATTTCCTGCCTATCTCTGTTTTAACTTCAAAACCTTCATTTTTGCCCCCTGTTTATAATAGCATTAGTGCCAAATTAGTGCCAACATTTGACTGGCATTTTCTTTAGGCATAAAATCTTTTAATCTCGTTTAATCGCTTTAGAAGACTATGATTAAGCTAAAAGAAAATCATCTAGAATGGGCTCTTAAACACCTTCAAAAATATCCCCACAGTGATTTTTACCCAAGACTTTTTGAAATCGCTGCAATATCACATAATTGGCAATTATTAAAAGAATACATATTGTCACTTGATATGTCTCAGTATGAGCCTAAATCGCCAATGATGTGCCTCGCTCCTAAACCAAACGCCACCTTTCGCGTAGTTCATCAACTTGACCCAATTGATTCTCTTATATACACCGCCCTAATTCGAGAAGTATGTGACACTATTGAAGAATACCGAATTCCAGAATCTGAAAACATAGCTTGTTCATATAGAATTAAACCTGATACGGAAGGCTCATTTTTCGCTAAAGAGACAGGCTGGGATATTTTCATTTCTAGAACTGATGAACTAATAAAAAAATTCGAAAATGGTTATGTCATAGATGCTGATATTACCGATTTTTACAATCAAATATACACTCATCGCATCAATGCTCTTATATCGGAAGCTAGTAAAGGCGCTTACGGCGAACAAGCTGAAATAATAGAAAATTTTTTGTTATCCCTGAATAGAAAGACATCCAGAGGTATCCCTGTAGGACCTGCCCCAAGCATAATACTGGCGGAGCTCATAATGGCCAGCATTGATAAATTTATTCTAGACAATCACACGAAGGATTTTGTTCGATATGTAGATGATATCAGGATATTCTTTGATACCCACGAGGATGCTATAACCCTTCTCCACAATCTAACACGTTTTCTACACACATATCACAGGTTGGTTTTTTCTAGCGAAAAAACGAGAATCCTAGACGTTGAGAGCTTCGCTAGCAAATACGTGCTAGACGAAAAAAAAGAGGAGGAAGTAGCTATTAGAGATGAGGCCGATGCACTCACGAGTGAAAAGATGGACGAATTAATTGCAAGCCTACCTCCATATAGTGATGACTTCGACTATGACGAGGCATATGAAGAAACGCTCCAAGAAATATTAACTGTAGACCAATTGTCGCTTCTATCAAAGGCTTATTACAACCTCATTGAACGAGCTATGTCTCCTCCAATGGACCACGCATTACTTCGACACGTACTTCGCCAAGCAGCGAGATACCGTATCCGTAGCATAATACCATTGGTATTAGATAATTTTTATATGATTATTCCATTTATACGCGAATCAGTCATTTATCTAAATGCCGTAATAAATAAAAGAGTCGTCCAAGAAAACCAGGCCAGATTTGAGCAAATATTTTCTCACTTTTACATGACGTTTCCCTTTATAAATTTATGGGTATCTTATTTGCTACAAAACGACAGCTTTAATGAAATAAACCTCCCTGCCAATTACGCACGCATAACTTCAACGAGAGACCAAGCTCTAATAGCACTAAGAAAGGGAGATACAACTTGGGTTAGAGGTTATCGCGAACAAATCGACCAACTGGGTTTTTGGGATAAAAGGGCGACATTATATTCCGCTTTACTTTTACCAGCAAGCGAAATGCTTCCACTAATAAGGTCTATCGCTGCAAGCGGTGATATCATAGATAAGTCTTTAGCTTCATTTATGTCATCGAAAAAGAAAACTTAAAACATAGTTTTACACTGTTCCCCTTAAAGGCACACCACTCTTTAGCTCATATGCCCAAATCGAGCTTTTTGCAGTAAACCAGCCTCAATAACCTTCTCAGGTAGCTTGCATTCCCACTCTTTCTCGAGAATTAGCGTGCCATTAGCATCACCTACATCGGCAGCCAGCCTTGCCCAGTCGCTTGCCAGACATCCGGTTGCTTGCTTTACCACAGTTCGCCAGTCAGGACTTAGCTGTTCGAAAACAGTTGGCAGAGATACTACACGTCTGAATTAGTTCCAAATTGGAACTAATATCTGATTAAGCAATGACTGTATTTCTTCATGGCTTCTTTTCCCGTCATATTCAGATATCTAATACTATTGTAAATGCTTCGGGAAGGTCTTTCTGGTTAAAAGTGAAATCCATACTAAGAACAGCATTATGGGAACTTCAGTCAGCACGCCCACTACTGTAGCAAGCGCTGCGCCTGACGCTACTCCAAAAAGGGTAGTGGCAACCGCTATGGCGACTTCAAAATGATTGCTGCCAGCGATAATGGCAGCTGGTATAGCGTCTGCATATCTGAGTTTCATAATGCGGGCAGCCAGATAGGTGATACCAAAGACCACTAGGATATTTACCAGAATGGCCAGAGTTATCATGCCGACTATGGCTGGCAACTCAACGATAATATGACCCTGATAGGTGAACAGGACAATCAATGTGATGAGCAGGGCGATTACTGAGACCTTTCCTAGATTAGGCTCCAGCTTGCTTTCAAACCACTCTAATCCCTTTCTTCTTATAGTCTCCCTTCGCGTAAAATAACCGGCTATCAGGGGTGTTACGATATAGATGGTCACAGAAAGGGCAATGGTATCCCAGGGTACCCTTATACCGGAAATGCCGAGCAGTAAAACGGCCAGCGGGGCATACAGCACAACCATGGTAAGCGAGTTAATTGCCGTCATCACAAGCGTGTGCCCCATATTGCCTTTCGCTAGATAGCTCCAGACCAGCACCATGGCAGTGCATGGGGCAACACCAAGCAATATTGTTCCGGCGCGGTATTGTTCAATCTGCTCGGGTGCAAGGAACCTGCCGAAAATAAGGCTTAAGAATAGCCAGGCGAATAAAGCCATTGTGAAAGGTTTTATTGCCCAGTTAGCAAACAGAGTGAGCCCGATTGGCTTGGGCGACCGGATTGCTTTTGTAATATCCTCCCAGCTTATCTGAACCATAATGGGATAAATCATGGCAAAAAGTAGTATGGCGATCGGTATAGAAATACCAGCCACCTCGAGTTTAGCCAGCATATCGGAAAGTTGTGGAAACAAATGTCCTAATCCAACTCCTGCACCGATACATAATCCTACCCATAAGGTTAGAAACTTTCCCCAGATACCGAGTTTTCGTTCTTTTTCAGGCATCTTTCTTCCTTTTGTTATTAAGGGTGGCACTAGAGTCTACGCCAACCGTGGCTGCACCGTCTGATATTCGAAGGCTTCTCAGTTCATCCAACATAGACATAGATTATAACACTCGCAAGGATGACATCCTTCGTCTGTCATCTCAACTGGGCTTGCTTCTTACTCAGGGGAGAATTTCCGTCCCGCAGCCCGGAGGTTCTTGGTTCAGATCCAACCCCTACTACCAACACAAAGATAAAGGGAGCGATAATGCTCCCCTTCAATATTGACAAAATCCTCCCACACTTCTCCTAAATCGTCCTTCTCATCTATATAAATCAGGACGAACCTCTAGCATTCCACAGTTGAATTAGCGCCAAATTAGTGCCATTTAATGATAATGCCCTATGCCATGACCCTGTATAGGGCTTATTTTAGCTTCAAAAAATGGCGTCCCTGGAGGGATTCGAACCCACGACCCGCTGCTTAGAAGGCAGCCGCTCTATCCAGCTGAGCTACAGGGACTGAAGCTAAATTTTAGTTTTTGCTCAACATAATGCTTGGCATTGACGCTAATTTTTTGAGGTATGCCATTTTTGGCTACCGGCAAAACCTCGTCTAATAGTGCCATAGCATCTGATTGTATCCCCTCTATTATATGCGAATAGACGTCTATTGTAAACGCCACGCTGGAATGTCCCAGGGCGTATAAACATTCGTTAACGTTTTCAGTGTTTGTATAAGGGGACAGATAAACGGTAGTAGATTAAAACTGAAGTAGCTCAATAATCTACTATTTCACTTCATCGAACTAACATCGCGATGGAAGTGTTTTCTATTGAAAAGTCCGAAGAAATCTCTTCGGCCTTTTCCTAATTTCATAACGACTCGGCATACTCCCGCCAGATATCCCACACCGGCACCTGTTTTCTCTGGGGGTCCCAAAGACCCAGTGGTTTTCCTTTGGTCTTCTCATGAGGAGGCAACTTCTCCAGTTCTAGCGCTACTTTTTCCAGCCAGAATGGGGTATCGCCCAGATAGTGCTCCATGACAAGTCCTCTTCTGGTGTAAAGAGGCATGATGTGGAGCA
>Ga0315533_1001209_pt1 | contig 20242 bp, 20 predicted proteins | sample SalMarSW160130MG_FD_203081 | JGI IMG/M metagenome (GOLD analysis project Ga0315533, IMG submission 203081) | Salt marsh sediment microbial communities from the Plum Island Ecosystem LTER, Massachusetts, United States - Salt Marsh Sediment SW1601-30 ... | reverse complement strand
TGGTGAGCGTAGCCCAGTGGTTAAGGCGCCAGGTTGTGGCCCTGGAGATCGTGGGTTCAAATCCCACCGTTCACCCCAATTTATTTTTGCGCCTATAGCTCAGCGGACAAGAGCACCGGTCTTCGGATTCTAGGTTAGTTGTCCCAAAAGGTCATTTTACGTATAAAATAGAACCTCTGTGTCAATCACCAAAACCCTGTTTTGTTCGTAAAGTCCCATTGTGTCCCGACCCGTCCTAAATGATTTAACGCCAAAATAACGCCAAAATTCTAGCTTTGATTTGAACGTGGCGATGACATAGTAGGCGTTTTACTCTATTTTCCCTGTTTTAACGCTGATTTTTATACTGTTTTTGTTCGTGCATACATAGGCGACCCCCCCTACCCTAAAATGCGAAATCTCGTGTGTGGCTGTCCACTCGGTTTACAGGCGAGGTTCCGTAGAAATGGAATGTCCCCTATCCCTCTTTTCACCGTTGCTCAATTCCGACAGCCTACCTTTTATGAAGTGTATTGACAGCTTCCCCTGATTCCACTATGATATATGCACACGGGAGCTAGTGATGCGAGTTCAAAAGGTCATATTCTGGATTCTTCTAGTTAGGGGGTTGAAATGAAAAAAGCAGCAAAGATTATCGGCATTGTAGCGGGCATCATTGTCATTATTGTAATTATTGCTGTATTAGCGAGTCCAGATGAAGAAACAGAACCTTTTAATGAACAAGCTGTTACGCCCCAAACTGTCCAGGCAGCACTCAGTGACGTTAGTGGCACAAGTGTCGAACTAGGGGATTGTATTACCGATATTCAAGTGTTAAGTCATGCTGGCACAGATAATCCGGACGACTTTATTGTCCATGTTTACTTTAAGCCCGAAAGCATCTGGGACGAAGAGGATGCTGTTCAGACGGCGGTTCAATCATCAATAAAGGCAATGGAAATACTATTCCAGAATGAAGCTGTAGCTGAAGTCGCAATGTGGGAACAATTAGAATTCACAGATAAGTATGGCAGCACTGAAACTGAAACAGCCGTCAGGCTCACCATGACTAAAATCACTGCTGACCAAGTAGTAAACTGGGAAACTGTCTCCGACCTGGCTTGGGCTGATTATTCTAGCTTCTTTGATTTAGCAGACTTAGAATACATACATCCTGCCATAGCACAAGAGCTATAGAGTATGCTAGGAAGATGAGATAGCTGATGAAGATTGGCATAGCTGTAGGTGTAGTAGTAATTATCCTCGCTCTTGTCGTTTGCCTTGCCCCCTTAAAGACAGTGCCTTATACGGTCACGGTGGATTATGAGGACATTGAGACTTATTACGAGAATGAGCCGTATGAGGTTATGGAGACTTACTATGAGGATGAACCCTATCAAGAGCTTCAGAATGTTACTGAACCTTTAGAATATCAACTTCTTGGTTCTGGCTATGGTGGCTATATAAAACTTGATGGCAGCTATATCTGTGGCCCCCACAAAAAAATAGTGAATAGAGCTGAAGTTGCTGGGTATTTCACTTTTCGGTGTCCTTTCTACTTCATAGACGAGGACAAATATGATGACCTTCGGTGGCAATATCCAGACGGTATTCCCGAGGAGGTTAGGGAATCAGAGTATGGTAAGCTCTATCTCGAAGAAACTGTATATCTCAGACCAGGAGAAAGAGGCGAGGCGGCGTGGTCAGTGGACGAATTGATTGGTGAAGAATGCAATGAGGTCAGGGCTTTTTGCCTTTGGGAGATTGTGCCGGAGGAAATAACAACCGAAAAAATGGTAACTGTATATCATCAGGTTGAGAGACAAAGGCTAGTTACCGAATATAGGCAGGTAGAGAAGCAAAGAACAGTAACCAAACAGCGCCAAGAAACCCGCTATAAGAGAGTAACCTTGCTCGATTACCTTTTGCATTATTAGGCAAGGGGTGCATTCTTCTTTCCCTTGTTCCTTCATTGCTTATCAATGGAAGCAAGAGGCATTGACACCGAGGATTAGAAGTATTAACTTAAATCATAGCCTAATTATAGAGTATATCAGGAAGGGGAGGTGGAACTGGAATGAAACCTAAATGGCCAGTAGTGCTAATTCTAGGTTTAGCTGTATTGCTGGCTACCCTGTTGCTAGTTGATACCAGCAGGCCATCACCGACCAGTGGGGAACTATACCAGCAATCTCTTGACCAAGGCGATGCCTACTTAGAACAAGAGTGTTGGGATGAAGCTATTGCAGAGTACACCAAGGCTATAGAACTTAACCCAGGACTTGCTGATGCATATGCACAACGAGCATTAGCCGTTTTATTAGAGCAAGAGTATAACCTGACCATGGACTGTCTTAATGAGGCAGCCACACGTGATGCCGAAAAAGCTTTAGCACTTAATCCCGCTATTGGCCTTGATAGAAGGCTAGCTCGTGCTTATGCTTTCCAAGGAGACTGCTATTATGAAGATAGGGAATATGACGAAGCCGCTGCCAGTTACGCTAAAGCTATAGAGCTAGACCCAAACATTAGTTGCCGAACGCCATATACCGTATACATTGACCAAATAGAACAGGATTTACATGACCAACAATATGACAGGGCAATTATGTATATTGGCAAGGCTTTGGCTTTTGAGCCAGAAGACACCGAATATTATTACCATAAATTGGCCGAGGCATACCACGGCAGAGGCATAGAGAATTTCTACTGTCCTGAGCCTGATGACGCTATCGCAGACCTTAGTAAAGCCATAGAACTTGACCCCGCCAATGCTGAGCACTACTCTGGCAGGGCTTCTATTTACAGCATGCTGGCTGATTATTACTGGGACAAAGCTGATTATTATTGGTATCAGAATGAAAACCAGCTTTATGAAGAATGTTTAACCAACTTCATAGATAGTAACAATAAAGCTATTGCTGATTTTACTAAGGCTGTGGAACTTGCGCCAGAGTGTGCTAAATTTCACTTTGGTCGGGGACAGTGCTACGCTGGCAATGGTGATTATGTCAGAGCTATTACGGATTTCACCAAAGCAATAGAACTTGGTAAAGAGGATTGGGCTGTCTATTATAACCGTGCTAGTGCATACAAAGAACTGGGCGATAAAAACAAGGCTTTGGCTGATTATAGGACAGCTCTTGAGTTATCGGACGACGAGTGGATGATGGAACAAATCTCTGAAGCGATAAAGGGACTGCAATCAGATTGATGAAAATCCTTAACTATTTTCTAGTAGTCAAAGATATTGGAGTTACCTGGCTTGGCTTGGTGGAGAGTTAGGCCGATAGATTGGAGCAAACTAAAGCCAAAGAAGAGGCAACCCGTAGAATGAGCTGGTTTAGCCGACACCTGAATTGGACACTGGTTTTAACTTGGCTGATATGTGCCCCTATTGGTGTTGTAGCTTCAAATGTTGCTAGGTACACTGTTTTATCCGCCTTAGAAGTCAGTGGAACCGCAATCATTTCATTGATAATCACTTTGGTTTGTGGGATACTGGTTTGGTGGGCGACAATTTGGGTTATTAGGCAAAAACGTAGAAGCCTGCTACATCTCTTCTGGCTTTTACTACCTCTCGGCTTTGTTGCTATTCTAGTATTGAAGAATCATAACAAAGAAAAAGTCAAATAGGGGGCAAGATGAGGAAGGCAACGATTGGTATTGGCATAGTAATAGCGATTGCAGCTCTCGCCATTTGCCTTTGGCCAGGAACACCTTCCAAGTATATATATGAAGATGGGGGGATACTCGTTGGGGCTGATGGCGAGCCAATTGAATTAATAAACAATCCCGATGCCACTAATCCTACTTTTGCAGAGCTAATAGCCTTCGTCAAGGAAGACCCTACAGATGAGCATTACTATGCCACTGATTTTGATGTTCTCTTTGGTGCTGCTGAAGTTCCTTATGTTTGCAGTGACTTTGCTGAGGATATGCATAATAACGCTGAAGCAGCAGGAATTAGAGCAGCTTGGGTGAGCATAGACTTTGAGGGAGATGACAAAGGTCATGCCTTAAATGCTTTTGAGACTACGGATAGAGGGTTAGTATATATTGATTGCACAGGGAAAGGTTTGTTGAGGCTGCGAGTACCTTACGACCCTTACGACTTAGTCAAAACGGAACAGGGAATTAGTCTTATGGAAAGTAATCCTACCAGTTGGGATAAAGTAGCCTATGTTGAGATAGGCAAGGAATATGGATTGATACCTCTTGACTGGGCGGAATCCTTATAATACAGCTTCTACGAAGAATACGAACAAAAACAGCAGGAGTATGAAAAACTAGTTAGCGATTATAATGATGAGGTTGCACTGTATAACCAAGCGGTCACTTCATATGAAGACCCCTCGTATGGAATACCGCCACCAGAAGCACCTGATATAAGTGAATATGGGACTTCATTAGAGGAAAGTCGAAGGCTCTTCTTTGATCTGCTCGAATGGGAAACAGAAATGTTAGGTTGGGGGGAGAGAAGATATGGAAGCAAGGAACAGTGGGTAGAACTTGCAGACTGGGGAGCAAGATTACAGGAGAAAAGACAATTGATAGATGAATTGGGGGAGGGATTAGGTGACCTTCGGTTTGAACCATTAGGCATCGTTGAAGATATAAACATATATTGGGGAAATAGTTAATGAGAGCCTACATATTCCGTTTGAGGGAAGGCCATCGGGTTCTTGGGGTTTAGCTTCGGGCAAAATCGAGCTGATAGACCGAAGCAAATTGCAAGCGAAGAAGAAGTCGGAAAGGGGGCAAAAATGCAGAAGGTAATGATTGGCCTTGGCATAGTCGTGGCGACCGCAGCTCTTATGGTTTGTCTTGTTCCTCTGAAGTGGGTGTCCTATGAAGTAACAGTTGATTATGAAGATATAGAAACCTACTATGAGAATGAGCCTTACGAGGTTACAGAAAACTATACTGAAGTCGTGCCATTGAGCTTTGAAGCCAATGCCTACATAGATGAATATGTAATCTATGAGCACCAGCAGATAATCATAGGCGATATCGTTTTTCAGGATGAAATAGTGGAGGTGCCAAGCTATATAGCTTGTGTCGAAGTAAAGAACATAGATGATGTCGCTGGGGAATTCGTTGTTTCCTTTTCTGGATTCGAGCCTATGTTCGGTGACCCCTCTTTAACAAGAACCTTCAGCCTAAGCCCCAGCCAAGAAGAGACCGCTGAATGTCCAGCCGAGTCTATTGACGATTGGGACTATGAGGTTACGCCTGGCACAAAAGAAGTAGAGCAAGAAAGGACAGTAACAAGATACCGGCAAGTAGAGAAGCAAAGAACAGTCATAAAACAGCGCCAGGAAACTCGCTATAAGAAAATAACTTTGCTTGACTACCTTTTATATTATCAATAGATTGACCAGCCCGAGAAAGAGATGAAAGAGTCTAACTATTCTACCTGAGGAAAGATACTGGAGTTTTGTGGCTTAGTTTGGTGGAAGGCAAGCCTATTGATCCCGGCGTGCTAAGCCGCAACTTCGCCAGGATAGTAAAAAGAGCTGGCTTAGAGAATGTCCGTTTCCATGACCTACGGCATACTTTCGCTAGCCTTATGTTACTCCGGGGAGCTAAGCCAAAGGTTATCTCAGAGGCTTTGGGACACTCCAGCGTTGCCTTTACAATGGATGTCTACTCACATATAATTGAGGGGATGCAGCAAGACGCCATGATGCTGCTGGATGGGGTCTTGCCCAAAGCTAAAAATGGGGTGTCTGGGAAAAATTAACGCCTCCATTAGACATAAAGTTAAACGAGGGCTAAAATTTAGCTTATGCGCCTATAGCTCAGCGGACAAGAGCACCGGTCTTCGGAACCGGGGGTCGTGGGTTCAAATCCCTCTAGGCGCGCTATCATAGCGCAGGGCTATCCCGTACTCCCATAAGAAATTCACTTCATTCTTTTATACCTTACAAAATCTTCGATTCGTCTGGATGGATTTCACAGAAACCCAGGAGATGCCAGAGGAATGGATAAGGCGCCTCTGGAAAACGAAGTTTTCTCAGGGACAACTACCTAGGAGAAAGGTATTGATAATGTAATAAGGGGGTTGTAAGATGGATGACAAAGAAAGCAGAGAGGAGGAAACAGGAATGTTACAAGACTTCAAAGCATTCATAACAAGAGGCAACGTGATTGACATGGCTGTGGGCATCATCATCGGTATTGCCTTTGGTCTAGTCGTAAACTCATTTGTTAAAGACATCATTATGCCACCCATAGGTCTCGCCTTGGGCGACGTTGATTTCATCAACCTCTTCGTCGTCCTTAAAGAAGGTTTAGTTCCCGGGCCATATGCTTCTCTGGCTGATGCCCAGGCTGCCGGGGCAGTTACAATCAACTACGGGACCTTCGTAAATACTGTGGTTAACTTGGTGATAATAGCAGCAGTCGTCTTCTTTTTAATCGTGCGTCCAGTTGCCAGGATGCAAGCTCGCAAAAAGGCAGAGGAACCGGCTGCACCCGCAACGAAAGAATGCCCTTACTGTGCTACCTCCATTCCTATTAATGCCAGTCGCTGCCCGAACTGCACCTCCGAACTAAAAATGGCATAAATCAGCAGGCATTCCCTTTAGTGAGTAACGACAGCAGCATACCGAGCATGTCGGTATCACTTCACTCGGTTCAAGGGGACATGAATAAAGAGAGCTATGCCCGGTAGTACGCACGATTTCTTGAAAAGCGGAGGGGGTTAAGGCCCCCTTTTTTTCGGGCGAATTCTACCTGACTTATTAGATGTGAACAGCGATCGGAGGAACGGGGGATGTGGGTTCAAATCCCTCTAGGCGCGCTTAAAAATCATCAAGTACGGATTTTTGTAACTCTTTCAGATATGAAGTATCGTTATGCCTGGTCAAGACGAAACGCCCATCTATATAATTGAAAATCGTGATTCCGCCTACATCCTGCTTAACATTCCAGAAGTATGAGTTGTCCAGTCCCAGTAAGGAGCATATCAGGACTTTGTTCACAACCCGATGCGATACCAATACTACGCTCCCCTGATACTTGGAAAGGACATCGTTAACTACCTCGATAGCTCTCCTTCTTACATCTTCCAGGCTCTCTCCGCCGGGCATTCTTACCTTGTGAGGATTATTGTGCCACTCATTGTGGAGGGTCGGATATAGCCTCTTCGCTTCTTGCTCTGGCAGAGCTTGCCATTCCCCATAATCGAAATCTATAAGGCCCTCAGCAATTTGTACGCCAATTTTCTGATAACGGGCAATAATATTTGCCGTGTCTGTCGCCCTACTTAAGGGGCTGGAATAAATAGCCGCTAATTCCCAATTGCTTAAATGCTTGCCCAATAGCTCTGCCTGCTTAATGCCCACTTCGTCCAGATTTACATCCGTTCTACCCCGATATATCTTCTCTACATTCCACACGGTTTCACCGTGTCTTGCCAGGATAAGTTTTGTCATGGCCCCCCGCAATAATTATCTAATGTCTGAGAATTTATGGCAATCTGGAAAGAAACTTAATTTTTGAGCCTGGATAGTTGACTTGTGCTCATTGATTAATTAGGATTATGGGGGTAAAATAAACACTCTGAAGGAGGCATAGCATGGTAGAGATGACGATTGACAGCATCCGAGTTAGCTTGATGAATTATCAAAGGGTGGTGATTTTAAAGGAGAAGGGGACTCATCGTTATCTACCCATTTGGATTGGCCCTGCTGAAGCAGATGCTATTGCCGTAAAGCTACAAAATGTCGAACTATCTCGCCCTTTGACGCATGATTTGCTGCAATCTGTAATTTCTACCCTGGGGGCTTCAGTTGACTATATTGTGGTAAGTGGACTTAAGGAAGATACTTTCTATGCCCGACTTGCTCTCAGCGTTGACGGTGTTAAATTAGATATTGATTCTCGACCTAGCGATGCTTTGGCCTTGGCTGTAAGAGTTGGGGCCCCAATATATGCTGAAGAATCGGTGTTGGAGAAAGCGGGCATTATACTTGAGGAGGAAACAGGCAAATCTGTTCCCGAAGGTAAAGTTGATGAACAAGAGCTGAAAGGGCTATCAGCATATAAGGATTTCATAAATACGCTTGACCTAGAAGATTTTAAGAAACGCCAATCCTGAGACCGTCAATAGGAGCGGCCCTCCTGTCACTGCCAGATAAAGTCTCTTGCTTAAAATCCTAACCGCTAAGCCTCTGCCTTCAGCTTGCCAACCAAGGCCTGCAAGGCAGTAATATATCCCCTCCAGCCTAAGCCGATTATCTGCTCTTCAGCTATGGGGGCAATTACAGACCGGGCGCGCCACTCCTCACGGTGGTAAATATCTGATAAATGGACTTCAATTACCGGTAACTTACTGTCAACCAGGGCATCGAGCAGAGAAAATCCGTAGTGGGTGAGAGCGCCAGGGTTAATTATTATGCCCCGGGCGGAATCCGTTTGCTCTTGAATAAAATCTATGAGCGCCCCTTCATGATTAGACTGAAATGTCACCACTTCGACATTTAAGGCCTGGGCTTCTTTCTTCAGCAAGGCATCGATTTCGCCCAAGGTCTTTTCTCCGTAAATTGACTTTTCCCTTCTGCCCAGCATATTCAAATTTGGCCCATGGATAACTAGAATTCTCATAAGGCTACCCCCTCTTTTTGTTTCTCCAGCCCGGATAGGTTTACTTTATGTTGACAAGCCACGCATTTAGCCCAATCCCCTCTGTATTGTACTAAAAGATTGCCACAGTCAGGGCAAGGCTGAGCTATTGGCCTGCGATTTACGGTGAATTGGCATTTGGGAAACTTGCTACACCCATAAAATACCTTTTTCTTCTTGCTGACTCTTTTCACGAGTTCGCCGCCACACTGGGGGCAAGAAACCCCGGTTTTAACTGCGTAGGGCATGGTTGTTTTACAGTCCGGATAGCCGCTGCAGGCGAGAAATTTACCGAAACGCCCTACCTTTATGACCATGGGGCGACCGCAATTGGGACATGTCTCCTCGCTCATCTGGGTCATGCTAACCTTTTCTAAATTTATCCAAGCTTTATCCAACATATCTTGGAAGGGGGGATAAAATTCCTGCAAAGCAGCTACCCATTCATATTTACCCTGCGCTATTTCGTCTAGTTGTTCTTCCATTTGAGCTGTGAAACCAAGGTCAACGACTTTAGGGAAATGCGCAGTCAAAATTTTGTTGACAGTTATCCCTAGTTCCGTAGGATGGAATTTGCCATCGGCTTTGTTAACGTAATCTCTCTCCTGAATGGTGGATAGGATGGGGGCATAGGTACTGGGGCGTCCGATTCCTTTCTGCTCCAGTGCTTTTATCAATGTGGCCTCACTGTAGCGGGGTGGTGGCTGGGTAAAACATTGCTCGGGGAATGTTCCCAGGTAAATCAATTTATCTCCAATTCTCAGCTTGGGCAAGGAAACAAGGCTTTCCCCTCGTTCATCTTCATCCTTGCCTTCGCTGTAAACACCCATAAAACCAGGAAATTTAATCACAGAGCTGCTTGCTTTGAGTAGATATCCTTGAGGTTGTTCCTCCCCCAAAAAATTTGGCGAACTTTTTGGGAACCCAATCGCTTCGCTCGCAGCAGCATTGCTTGCCTCTATCTCCACGTTGGTTGTGTCGTATAAGGCTGCTGACATTTGACTGGCGACCATGCGCTTCCAGAGCAGCTCGTAGAGCTTTAGCTGAGATGGATTAAGAAATGGCCTGAGTCGCTCTGGTTGGCGGTAAATCTTGGTGGGTCGAATTGCCTCGTGAGCTTCCTGGGCCCACTTTGCTTTCCTGACAAAACTACGTGGCTTTGGTGGGAGAAATTTGGCTCCGTATTTCTCACCGATAAACTCCCTCGTCTCGCTTATGGCAGAAGCAGCCACATGGGTAGAATCGGTGCGCATATAGGTAATAAGTCCCACCGAGCCTTCATTGCCCAGGGGCAAGCCTTCGTAAAGTTGCTGGGCAATAGCCATAGTTCGCCCAGCGGTGAAATGTAGCCTGTGCCAGGCCTCTTGCTGCAAGGTGCTGGTGATAAAAGGCGGGGCCGGCTGACGAGCTACCTGCTTAGTTACCACCGCCTTAACTGCATATTCAGCCTTTTCTAAGTCAGCGGTAACCCTTTCTGCGTCATCTTTATTGTCAATATCCAGCTTGGTGCCATCGGCTAGGGCGAACAGCCTGGCTTTAAAACTCGCCTCTTTTTCTTCAGGCGGGGCCAGCTCAACTTCCATAATCCAGTACTCCTGGGGAACAAAGTTTTGAATCTCCAGTTCGCGGTCAACAACCATCCTCACGGCCACCGATTGAACCCTGCCTGCGGAAAGTCCTCTCTGTACCTTTCTCCACAGGAGCGGACTCAGCTTGTAGCCCACAAGTCTATCGAGGATACGTCGGGCTTGCTGGGCATTCACCAGGTTCATATCAATAGAGCGGGGACTTTGGAAGGCCTCTTGAACTGCGTCCTTGGTTATTTCCTGAAAAACTACGCGCTGAATGGGTATGTCATCCTTGTCCAGCCTGGCTGCTTGTACCAGGTGCCAGGAAATTGCCTCTCCCTCGCGGTCGGGGTCAGTAGCCAAATAGATAGCACTAGCCTTACTAGCCGCCTTTTTGATTTCGCCAACTATCTTTTTCTTATCCGCTGGAATGACATACTTGGGGATGAAACCCCTGTCGATATCTACCCCGAGGCTGGCCCTGGGCAAATCACGCACATGCCCCACAGATGCTTTTACACTATAGCTGCGTCCGAGAATCTTATTTAGCGTCCTTGCTTTGGCTGGAGATTCGACGATAACTAGTTTACTTGCCATGATTTACCCTGCCTTAATTCCTTCGAGCCAGCACATAGTTCATATTTCCCACTTGCCTGGCCATCCCCTTTAACTCCAGCATCGCCAGGGTGCTGCTCACTTCCGGCATAGTCAAACCGCTACGGCGGCAAATTTCATCTATATGACTGGGCTCGGAGGTCAATTGTTTTAGTATAGCGGATTCAACCGAGCACTCAAGAGTTGAGTGCTCAGCCCGGGAAAATTCCTTAATTTCTGCTTGCTGTACTACGATGGTCAAGTTTAGTTCCTGGAGAATATCGGTGTAGTTGCGAACTAACTTAGCTCCTTCTTGAATAAGACGGTTAGTTCCCTGGCTGGCCGGGGAGAGGATACTGCCCGGGATAGCGAAGACCTCTCGATTCTGTTCCACTGCCTGATGGGCCGTAATCAAAGCCCCACTTCTTTCTCCAGCTTCCACCACCAACACCCCCAGGCTCAAGCCACTCATAATTCGATTGCGGAGTGGGAAGTTCTCAGCCCTGGGCTTGACGCCTAAAGGATATTCACTGACCAGAGCGCCGTGCTCCATAATAGCTTGAGCCAGTTTGGCATTTTCCCCGGGGGAGACGATATCCAGACCGGAGCCAAACACAGCTACGGTTTTGCCCCCGGCATCCAGAGCAGCCCGATGAGCCACAGAGTCAATTCCTCGGGCTAAGCCGCTGACAATAGTGATTTTACTTCGGGCTAAGTCGGCCACAATCTCCTCAGTTACCTGCCTCCCGTAGATTGTGGGACGACGGGTACCGACTATGGCCAGGCAAGGTTCATCCTCGGCTGGGAGACTGCCCCTCACATAAAGCACCGGGGGATAATCATAAATCTCTTTTAATCTCGAAGGATAAGGAGGGTCCTCATGGACAAGCACCTTTACTCTGTGGCGTTCCAGTTTTTCCATCTCAGCATCCAGGGAAATTCTCGGACGGAGGGTCACCAGGGCATCTATGCTTCGTGAATCTAGCCCTGCTTGCTTTAGCTTGCCTTCGGGAGCTTTCCAGGCATCCTGTAAACTACCAAAGTACTCTTTTAGCTGGGAAATCCGTACCCGGCCGATCCCGGCTATCCCGGAAAAAGCCACCCAATATTTCAGTTCGTCAGCACTTACCATAGGAAGCCTTGCTGGATTTTAGCATAACTTCCCCCACAAAAGAGAGCTATTGACACCATGTAGTAGCTATGCTACGCTAAAATAAATTGAGACTCGCCTGACGGCAGATTGTTTAATTATCACCCTGAGCGACAGCGAAGGATCTCTAGATTCTTCAGGCGCCCAAGGCGACCTCAAAATGACGGAGAGGATTATTAAATGAACTTGATGGGAAAAGGAGGTGAAAAATGGGCACAGCTAACCCCGCGCCAGTTGACATAGCTGACGTTGGTCTATCTACAGCGGTGCTAATCTTAGGGATTTTTTTGATTATCGTGGGCATAATAATAGCCGGTGTAGTCTATCGGGAGTCGCGTGAGTGGAGAAAATTGGTATTGCCCATGTTTGATAGGGACTCCACTGAGACGGCGCCGGAATCTCCTGAGGAACCAGGTAGCTTAACGCCCCGAATGGCGGCCTTCGGCAAGGAGATATTTGGCCGCGTTTTTAGTCATATGGACATCGCTGGCTTGCTAGGCGGCGCCGCTACCGTCATCCTGGGCATACTTGTAGTTCTGATAGGATTCAATATCGGAAATATAGGTTAACATCCTGAATAGCGGCCTTTGGCAAGGAGATATTTGGCCGCGTTTTTAGTCATATGGACGTCGCTGGCTTGCTAGGCGCCGCCGCTACCGTCATTCTGGGCATACTTGTAGTCTTGATAGGACTTACTCTCAACGTTTAGCCCTTTCCGTAGTACCCCTTTGACGCCCGTGACAGGCCACCACGACCAAATGCCATATATTGCGGCGCTGATGGCGCGGGCTATCAGCCTGAGGAAGAAGAGCCCAAACTCTATAACCCAGCGTATTGGGGGGTTGTACAAAAGCCAGGCTGTGACTCGACCGATTAACCTGGTAATGAAAAGGATAGCAATTGCTATGCTTTTCAACGGTGGATTGTACAATAGCCAGGCTGCTCCGGCTGAAATCCCCCTGAGGTAAAACAGGAGCGCTGCTACTAGCCAGCGTAGGGGAGGGTGGTAGAAAAACCAGGTTATACCTAGAGGAATTCCCAGCAGTATTTTCCAGAACAGGGCACCAATACGAAAAGATATGTCCCAGAAGAAATCTCTCAGGGTAGGCCAGCCGCGGCGCCATAACCTCACCAGCCAGACCACTATGCCCAGTAAGAGCAGGAAGACGAAGATTACCCCAAAGAGTATGATTATGACTATTGATGGAATGGGGATATCAAGAACATAAATCAGGACAAAACCTACGGCCGCCAGCACAAAGGCAAGAAAGATGAGGTTTTTGAGTTGAGCTGACCATCTTCCCATCCGCACCAGCCAGGGATAGATAATGCGCCACAAGAAAATAAGGATTGCCAGTATCACCACCAAAGCTATTAGAATTACTGCCAGAACTATCGTAATCAGCCCGGCAGCTAACAAAAAGGCTATCAGCCCACCGACCAACATGATAACCGCTGCTACTACGAGAACCGTGAACCAGGTCATATCGTCTTACCCTCCTTAGCACACCGGAAAAATTTCGCTTCGCTCTTCTTCATGGCGCCCCACATACTTTACTGTGGTTGATTGCAAACTCCTTATAATCTAACCTCGCCCTTGTAAATCCTAAATCCTGAACTCTAAATTCCTTCCACTTTGCTCAGGACAGGTCTAAACAAATCCAAAATACCAAACTCAAATACCAAAGTCGCTCCGCTCCAAATCCTAAACAAACCCAAATGTCAAAATCCAAATGCTTAAATGCTAAAACTACTCCTTTTTCTCATTTGGATTTTGAGCTTGATTTGGCATTTTAACTTTGTCATTTTGATTTTTGCCCTTTGATTTTTAAATTTCTATATTGTTTAGAATCTAGGACTTTGTGCTTAGGATTTGTCTTTTGCTCCTTATCAATTACCCCCAACTTAATAACCTCCCCGGCTGAAAGTGTTATTGCAGAACCGGGAGAAAATTTTAACGGATTGAGCTTATTCTGCTACCTTGAATTTTGTTTCCCGATAAGCCACGACCATGAGACCAACCAGCACCACCAGTCCCACTACCACCCATACCCAGGGTGGGATCGGGGATGCCGTGAACGAGCTAGAATCCGACCACAGGCTTTCGTTGCCATAATCATCTACTGCCTTAACCCGCCAGTAGTAGGTCCCCTTGGGTAGAGCATATTCCTTAGGTAGTTGGGTGCTCAATTCCTCAATACCTGGCCTGGACCGGAAAATGGAGGTAAAACCAGCAGTTTCGCTTATCTGCAGGGTGTAAGTGATTTCGCTGCTACTCGTTATCCCTTGCCATTCAAAAGTTACTATCCCCGACCTCAATTTGCTCTCATCTTGGGGCAAGATAGGCAGCGGGGTTGGCAGGACTTTCTGCTTTACCGTGAAGGTAACGTCGGCGCTGGCTCCGCCCTCATCTTTCACCGTCATCGTCTGTGCGCCTGATGGAGTGCTTGCTGGCACTTTGAAAGTAACGACAACATCGCCATTGGATTTGGTTGTCCCCAAATCGCCTGTTACGGTCTTCCCATCAACAATCACCGTTAATTTCTTACTAGCGCTAAAACCGCTGCCGATGACGGTAACGGAGTCGCCAGGAGCTCCTCCCTCAACCGGGCTGACGCTTTCTATTTTGGCTTTAGTGGTGAGGGTAGTCTCCACACGCGCGGTTACGTCACCACGAGCCCAAACAGTGTTCTCTCCATAGGTGCTGGCCGGCAGAACAAAGGAAGATTCCCAACTCCCATCTATCTCAGCGGTGATATCCGCAGCAACAACCTTTCCCTCGAAGGTAACCTTGATGCCTGTTTCCCCGGGCAGGAAACCACCTCCAGCCACGGTAATCGTAGCACCCACATAAACCAGACTCGGCTCAACCAATATTCCAGCGCCCACGATGAAACCCTTAATACCAGTTACATCATGAGCCCTGGTCAACTCTCCTGAGGCATCAATGGTATAGGTGCCGCGCTGGAGAGGAGGAATAACGATGGTAGCCTCCCAGGAACCATTCTCATCAGCAACAATAGGGGTGTTTGTCTTCACCCCCTCCTCATCGAAGGTAACCTCAATGTCCTCTTCTTCACTGGCAAAGCCCGTGCCGCTTACCTCAATCGGCCGCCCCACCGTTCCCGAACTTGGCGCAGTGATTTCGGGGGTCACCTTAAAATACTTGAGCACCCAAGTTACCGGTGCTGCCGGAGTACCTTCCATAACTTGGACCTCGAAGGTGTAGCCACCAGCGGGGGTGGCTGGGATGGTATATGAAAATGTCCAGCTACCCTTGGCATCAGCCTTAAGCACGGGTGCCGATGGCGTTATTACCGCGTCCTTGAATTTAATCTGGATTTGCTGCGGGTAGTCAAAACCATAGCCGTTGAGAGTTACTGTCGTGCCCACCGGTCCCTTCTCGGGGTCAATCTTTACGGAAGGGAAGATTTCAAAAGTAGCCTTCTTCAGTTCGACATAAGTCTCGGTGGTCAAATAAACCGTATGATTGCCCTTCTTAGCCTCGGGGAGAAAGAACACGAGGGTGTAGCTTCCAGCCGTAGTTGCCTTGAATGTACCTACAACACCCGTTGCTTTAGTAGAATCCCAGGCTGCGCGAGAATCCCAACAGACATGATAGATGCCGACTGCTCCCACAGTCGCTATTACCCCGATCACCTCGTTGCAGGTCTTTACGTCGATCAGCTCGCCGCAGACCCCGCAAGCAGGCTCAAGGGTAATGGAATATGCCGGGAGTGTTGTGAAGGAGTAGAATATGCCGCTATTGTTATCAATGGAAGTTCCGGAGGCATTGGCAGATTCAACTTCAAAGTAGTATTTTGTATCCGGGTTCAAGCCCGTGAGAGGGACAGAATGGTTGGTGACATTGTTGCTATCAGATTTATACTGGCCCAATGCCGTAATGGTGCCGTAGTTCACTCGGCTATCACTACTAGTATTGGTAGTCCAGGTGATGGTAGCAGAAGTAGAAGTAATGTCCTGCACAAGGACATTTGAGATCCCTGGCCCAGCAGCCAGAGCCATCTGGGGCAATAGCAGCATCAATAATAAAAGGCCGGCTATGATGGTAGCCTGTATTCGCTTCACGCGTACCTTCAACTTTCTTATACAGGTAAGTTTTTCCCAAAAAGCGTGTTTGGACGAACCTATAGAATATGGCGAACTATACGCCTGTTTTAGGAAGACTAAACTGTTACCACCTTTCTTTCGTTTAAAAGAGGCTGTTCAATTTTAGGCATTTCCGTAGTTGCCTGCCTTGTCAGGCTCGGTTGTCCAATAAACCCCTCCCCCCATGAGTAAAATAAATTAGGCAACTACATTTTAACTATTACTTTTGTCACATATATAGTCGTTAAAAAGAAGGAAAATCCCTCACTTTTCTAGTACTTCTTTAAACAACCTCATCTAAACATAATATCCTTACTTTGACAAGTTTGTCAAGCCGTGGGCTGTGTCATTGTGAGGCTGACTTTGGTCAGCCGAAGCAATCTCGTGGTGGGGCCTGGGATTGCCACGCTTCGCCCGCAATGACACGGAGGGTTTTGTAGAGTTTTTTGTAAAATCTCATGGCCGGACTTGACAACCCGCCCATTTAGTAATATACTAGTATTACTAAAGTAATAGGACTTTAGTCCTGAAGCTTAGTCTTATTGCAGGCAGTTGTACCGGTAAACAAAGTGGGCTGAGAACCCGGAAAGGAGGTGTTTATCGGGAGTTCAGATTAAGAAGAAAACTAGGTATCATCCCGAGCCCGGGAACGCGGGATGGTAAGAAAGTGTCGAAATTAGTTAAAATAAAGGAGGTTTAGGTTGAAAAAGTTAATCAGTATAGGAGTTGCTCTCGCCATGTTGACTATGGTGATTGCACCTGCCGCGGTAGGGGCGGACGATTGGGTGCCGCCGGACCCGCAGCCGCCGGTGGCCGCGAATGAGACGGGGCTGACTTCGCTTCCTGGCGCTATCGTCTGGACTTACCTTGGTGTACAGGACATCGTGGGGCAGGCTACTGCCGACGCTACGCAGCATGTCGCGAGCGTCCTCGGGGGTTACTCCGATGACTTAGCCGGTCCGTTTTTCGCTGCGGTAGACGGGGCGCTGACAGGAATAGGCGACTTGCTCGGTTATGTGTTCGGACCGGATTTGTTGGACATGGCTGGCCTGGGCGACGCACTAGGCGACATCATCGGTGCGATAGCCGGCTTCTTCGCTGCTCTGGCGCCGTGACGCCCTAGTAGCGTGATGTTTTCGCTCGGTTGCCGATGAGTAAGAGAGAAATCTCAATGAAATTGCCAGGTTGATTTCCCGGCGCCGGCAATAGTGTAGAGATTGCTCCAGCCGGCAACGATGGGAGCGAACAGAGGTTTAAAAGAAGGGGGCAGCGTGAAGCTGCCCCCTTCTTCTAATTTTAAGAAAAAAGAGGGGCCAACTCTATTTTCCTCTACTCCCTGTCATTGCGAGCGAAGCGTGGAAATCTCATGCCTCACCACGAGATTGCTTCGGCTGACTAAAGTCAGCCTCGCAAAGACAGGAGGGAGGGATTGTTTCGTCCCTACGCTCCTCGCAATGACAAAAAGGAGTTCCTCGCAACGACAAAAGAGTGGGCTCCTCGCAATGGCGGAGGAAGAGGACTCCTCAGAATGACATTACTAAACGCTCGCCACTATTTTGAGAACAATCCAATCGAAGGAAGGAGCAGGCTGGCGACGACACCTCCACCGGCTACTACGCTGTGTCTTCGCTCTCCAATTGCTGGAAGAAGCAAGTCCGATTGCCGGTGTGACATACCGGCCCCGTAGGCTCAGCCTTTATAAGAAGGGTATCGCTGTCGCAGTCCTTGATAATGGATCTCAGCCTGAGGAAATTGCCCGAGGTTTCTCCCTTGTGCCACAGTTCCTGCCGGCTGCGGCTGTAGAACCAGACATCTCCGCTGGCTAACGTGCGCTGTAGGGACTCTGTGTTCATATAGCCCAGCATCAGGACTTCACCGTTCCTGGCATCCTGGACAATAGCTGGAATCAAGCCCTTATCATCAAACTTTAGCATCTGCCTCCTAAGCTAACCCCAAAAAGTCTTACGACTTTTTAGGGGCCCCGCTAAATTTGCTTTAAATGTTAACTGGGCACCCAAGGAAATCGCAAGATTTTCTCGGTTTGATTTAAGTTCCGAAATTGATTATAGCTTCCCCCAAATTGATATCCCCGGTATAGAGAGCTTTGCCTATAATGGCTCCCTCCGCCCCGAGCTCCTTAAGCCGCCGTAAATGCTCCAGCCTGGAAACCCCGCCGGCCACAATGACGGGAACATTTGCTTCAGCGAGCAATCTACTTATCATGTCAAAGTTGGGCTCGGTAAGGGTGCCATCCCTTTTTATATCTGTATAAATGAAGCGCCTCACTCCGGCATCGACCATCTCTCGGCTTAACTGGAAGACCTCGACAACCGTGTTCTTCTGCCAGCCGTGGATGGCTATCTTGCCATCTCGGGCATCAAGGCTAACTGCGATAGCTTCGCCAAATTGCTGGCATAGCTTTTTTACCAGTTCCCTGTTCTCTATCGCCGCAGTTCCCAAAATTATCCGGCTTACTCCCTGATGCAACAGTTTTTCTGCCACCTCTTCTTGCCTGATACCGCCGCCTAATTCTATTAACAGGCCGCTTTCTTTTATTATCTCCTCGACCACCTCCATATTTTGGGGCTCACCGGCGACCGCCCCGTCCAAATCGACAACATGGAGCCATCTTGCCCCCTGCGAATACCAGGTCAAGGCTGCTGTCACCGGGTCCTCATCAAAAACAGTTTCCTGTTTATAATCACCCTGATATAGCCTGACGCACCTGCCGCCCCTGATGTCAACGGCTGGGATTATCTCCATCTCCGACCTATTGAATCCTCCGACCTCTGCACTATCTCCGGCTCGACTGTTTTTTTCTTTGCCGCTAGGTTGAATGTGGGCACTAAACTATCACGGGCAATTAAGTTTTACCCTATCATACAATACCCTGTATAATCAGACAAGCTAAAGAAGACACACCTGGCTCCAATCACCTTTCCTCATTCAGTACCTTAGTGACACTTTTTTGTCATTGCGAGGAGCCCCGATGAATCGGGGCGACGAAGCAATCTCTAAGCGAGGTTCCTCAGTCCAACTATAGCAGGCTCCAGCTTCGCAATGAGATTGCCACGCCCCGACAAGTCGATGCTCGCAATGACACGGGGGGTTATTACCCAACGTTACAAATATATAAGATGTCACCCATCTATCTGAACTAGCTCACGCTATCAGACATCCGCGTTTCGAAAAGCGCTTGACAGTGCGAGGGGGGTGATATAGCATAAGCCAGGATTTTGGGGAAACTAAGCTATTACCCTGGACAAACTAAAAGCCCACCCAGCCGAAACGTTCGAGCACAACGATGGAGATAGAAGAGCTAAAAGCTTTCCTAGACTCGAAATTCCGACTTCCCGTAGTTGAAGGTGAAGACAAGGTCTGCCCCCTTGATGAAGCTATAAGAGAGCACGTTAAAAAAGGAATGTCCATCGGTTTTGCCGGAAGAGGCGGAGCTCTATTCAACCAGCTTGTAAGGGAGTTCTGGGACAAAGACCCCGAGTTCACCATTATAAATAATGGCATCACAGCAACCGTGCTGTCTCTGATTCACGGAAGACTGGCCAAGAAAATCATAGCCAGTTACATCGGTGATGTATACCCATCGCCAGGACCGAATCCCGTGGCTCAGAAAGCCTACCTCTCCGGTGAAGTGGAGTTCGAGAACTGGACGATGCTTACCATCCCCCAGAGACTTCTGGCTGGAGCAATGGGATGGAGCGTAATTCCCACCAGGTCAATTGTGGGAAGCTCCATGGAAGAGGAAAACAAGGAATCATTCACGGTCATCGATGACCCGTTTGTCCCCGGCCAGAAAATAGGGCTCATGAGAGCATTGAGACCAGATATTGCGCTGGTTCACGGCGCTGCTGCCGACCGCTGCGGAAACACAATTATTACCTATCCCTTGGGGGCTGATGTCTTTGGGGCCTGGGGGGCAAAACATGGAATCATCGTCAGCACAGAGAAAATCGTTTCCACGGAATATATACGCAGGCACTCACATCTTGTTCGAATTCCATCTTACATGGTCAAGGCGGTCTGCGAAGTCCCTTATGGGGCACATCCCGCGGGAATGCCAAACTGCGGCCTGCCTGAATTCGAGCACTATTTTGAAGACTACGACTTCCTCACTGAAAGCAGGGAAGCATCAAGAGACGAGCGAAAATTCTCGGAGTGGATAAAGTACTGGATTTTGGATTGCAAGGACTAC
>Ga0315533_1001208_pt1 | contig 20247 bp, 31 predicted proteins | sample SalMarSW160130MG_FD_203081 | JGI IMG/M metagenome (GOLD analysis project Ga0315533, IMG submission 203081) | Salt marsh sediment microbial communities from the Plum Island Ecosystem LTER, Massachusetts, United States - Salt Marsh Sediment SW1601-30 ... | reverse complement strand
AAACTATCATGAACCCAGTTTTAACTATTGACATGAGTGCCTCTCGGGGGGACTCACGAGCTGACTAATCAATCGGAGTATCTCCCGCTACAACGCACCTCAAGCCCCGAACTCCGCTAGAGGCCCGACGGTCTTCCTCAACAATATCTCGGAGCGGCCCCTGACGATGTAATCCCTCAGCTCCCCCACCGCCTCGTAGCCTAGCTTCTCGTAGAACCTCCTAGCCCCCACGTTGAAGTCGGAGACACACAGGAAAACGTTGGGCCTCTCCCTGAACACGCGTCTCTCCACGAAGGGCATGAGCCGGGCGCCGACGCCTCTGCCCCGGTACGGCGGAGAGACGAAGATCGATTTCACGTAGCCTGTGAAGGCGCCTTCCATCTCCAACACCACGAAACCGGCTACCCTATCGCCGTCCATCGCCAGATAGACCTCCCTCGAAGGGTCTGTGAGTATCGTGAGCGACTCGTCGTAGCCCCTTCCGAGGGTGATCCAAGGCTCCGACTCGGCCATCATCTTGGCGCATGTCTCAGCCTGCCCAACACGGTCCATCCCATGTATCGATGGTTCAGCCCGGTTCCTCTTATCCATATTAGCCCAGGTGATACTGTATGTTCACAGATATGAGTCTATGAACCAGTGCATGGTTCACAGCTCTGCTTCCACAGGCTCAGTTTGATTCAACACTTCAAAAAATGGGTCTGCCTATCTCAGGCCCACCTGCTCCAGGTAGTCCTCCCGGGGCGGGCAGAAGCACTCCACGAGGACGGCGGGCGTGTCGCCGGTGGCGTCGAAGTTGTGGGGGGCATTTGGGGGCACCCAGAAGCTGGTCCCCTCCTTGACGTGAACCTTCTCGTCCCCTATGTGTAGGGTGCCCTCCCCCCGGATCACCAGCCCCATCTGCTCGTGGGGGTGGCTGTGTGGCGGCGTGGGTACGTTGGGCTCGACGGTGAGGCGCATCATCATGGCCTTCTCGCCTACGATGATTATCTCGCCGTGCCTGCCCTTCACCGTCTCGAGCTTCGGGTGTTCACCCGGCTTCACGATCTTCATGGACACATGAGACGCGTGAACATTACATAACATTATCCAACATGACCTCTCGCAATCTTCAAGAAACCCTGCCGCCAAGATATAGGCATGAAGAAGATAGCGTTCCTCATGGCCAGCGCCGCCACCGGCATGCTAACCGGCGAGCTGGAGCGGCGAGAAAAGATACTGCGCAGCATCACAGGCCCAGACACCCGGATCGATATATTCGGGCTGGAGAAAGATCCCAAGAAGAGCCGCCTAGGTACGATCCAGTCCTCATACGAGGCGTCCCTCTCCACAGTCGAGGACCTGGAGTGCGCCATAGAGGCCGAGAAGGCGGGGTACGACGCCGTCATAATACCCTGTGGAGGCGACCCCGGGGTGGCACCCCTCAGAGAGGTGCTGCGGGTACCCGTTGTGCCGCCGGGCTCCACGGCCAAGCACCTCTGCAGCCTCATCGCCCCAAGGTTCAGCGTACTCACCACGGGCGGCGGAGGGGTCGTCAGTACCATGCTACATGAGCGGGACGGGCTCCTGAAGCATGTGTCCACCCACCCGGTGGGGCTCAGCGTCCCTGAGGTGAGGGAGAAACCGGAGGAGGTGTACGACGCCATGGTCAGGGAGGGGCGCGTAGCAGTCGAGGAGTACGGGGCGGGCGCCGTCACCTTCGGGTGCATGAGCATGGGGTTCCTCATGGTGGACGAGAGGCTCAGCGAGGCCATCGGGGTCCCCGTGGTGAACCCCGTCAAGGCCGCGGTGAAGACCGCCGAGATGCTCGTGGAGCTGGGCGTCACACACAGCAAGCTCGTGTACCCGGTTCCCCCCAGCCTCAGGAAATAAGCCACCAGTTGATGGTGGTTTTATATCGTCACGTGGTAACCCTGATCCATGTCTGAGCCAGTGGATTTCTGTAGACGGCGATACAGCCACCTCAAGAAGCGGATGGAGGAGCACGGGCTTGACCTGGTCTATCTCCTCAACGACGCGGGGGGCGGCGCCAGGTTCAAACGCATCGCGGACACGCCCTCAGGGACTGCCCTGATCGTGCCCATCGACGGCGTCCCCAAGCTGTTCTGCTACAGCGTGAACATCAACAGCACCCGCGACGAGAGCTGGATACAGGTGGAGCAACTGGAGAGCCGGGCCAAGGCGAAAGAGCAGATAGCGGGCTACGCCAACCAGCATCTGCGGGAGGGCTCAAGGATAGGGGCCCCGCTGGACGGGTTCAACCACGCCGGCTACACCTACTATCACGAGAACCTCAAAGGCGAGCTCGTGGACATAGGGAAGACGGTCATACCCGAGGTCTTCTACGGCCTCTACCCCGATGAGGTGAAGTATCATCGCAGGGTGAGCAGGCTGGCCGACGTCGCGTGCAGCGCCGCCCGGGAGGCCATGAGGCCCGGCGTCGCCGAGTACGAGATAGCGGCCGAGGCCGAGTACGCCATGAGGCGGGAGGGAGCCGAGCTCACCAGCTTCCAGACCATAGTCTCCACGGGGCCGAGGTCGGCTTACAGCCACGGCTGGCCCACCTCGAGGAAGCTGAAGGACGGCGAGTTCATGCTTGTGGACCTAGGCCCATCCGTTGACGGATACGCGGCGGACGAGACACGCACACATCTCCTGGGCAGCGACCCGAAGAAGGAGAAGATGCTGGAAGCCATGGACGAGGCCGTGGAAGCCGTCATCCAGGAGGTTAAGCCGGGCGTCGAATGCAGGAAGCTGGACGCCGTCTCGCGGAGGGTGCTCAAGGAGCATGGATATCCGGATTACCCTCACAGCCTCGGCCACCCCCTGAGCGGCTTCGTCGTGCCGAGCCTCTCTAAGATCTCGGAGCACGTCCTCAGGGAGGGCATGCTTTTCACCGTGGAGCCCGGCATCTACCTGCCCGGCTACGGCGGCGTCCGCATGGAGGAGAACATGGTGGTCACCGAGGACGGGTTCGAGCAGCTCACCAAGAGCCCACGCATACCCTAGTCTATCCGCTCTACCCTGAAGACCACGGGCCTCAGGCCGTCGGTGCAGCAGTTCACGGAGGCGCCCTCCTCGGTGAACCACTGGAAGTCCCCGTGGAACCTGAGGGTCTGGACGACCTTGTATATGTCGTCCCACGCCCACCCGCAGAAGCCCTCAGGCATCTCTCCGTCGGCCTCCACGATGAACTCTTGTCCATCCTTGTAGACCTCGCAGGGGCCTAGCTCCCCGTAACCGATGGGCTTCTCCTTGAAGACCTCCTCTGGCTTGAATCGTCTCAGAACAGTGATCTTTAGCTTGCTCGCTTTCCTGACCATGTCGATCGGTTGAACTCCTGAGGAAGAGTATATAGACCTTACACTAGACGGGCAGTATCAGGGATAGCACCTGGGCGAAGACCATGCCAATGAGCAGTCCCGACGATACGATGTGCTTGTAGTTTAGGCTACAGTACTCGTGGGCCACGGGTATCAGCTCGTCTATCGTCACATAGGTCATGACCCCCGCGGCGAACCCGAGGCTCCAGCCCACGACGGCGGCTCCCTCGCCCAGAGACTGGATGGCGAACACCCATATCAACGCGCCCAGAGGCTCAGCCATCCCGGATAAGGTCGCGAGCCCCATGGACTTGATCCCATCGACGCCGGACCGGATCAAGGAAGTGACAGTGGCGATGCCCTCAGGAATGTTTTGGAGGCATATCATCAGGGCGACGAGCAGCCCCAGCTCGGGCAGATGGGTGAACCCAGCTAATTTTCACGCGGTTTATTTGCTAAGACCGTGATCTCAAATCTTATCTTGATTTCCCGCCTCATCATAGGCATGCGTATCGACGTCATCATGCTGATATCGGGGCTGAGCGGAGACGCGTTGAAGAAGAGGGAGATGGGCCTGGCCTCCCACGCATCCCCCGGCGTAGACGTGAGGCTCGTGACGACGAGGGCGGCGCCCCCGTCCGTGGACTCCCTCCCCGAGATGGAGCTAGCCGCCCCCGGCATCCTCGAGAGGGTCCTCCGGAGCGAAGAGGAGGGGGCAGACGCAGCCGTGATTTGGGGAGGCCACGACCCCTCCCTCGAGGCAGCCAGGAACCTCGTCTCTATTCCTGTGCTGGGCCCCGGGATGGCGTCCATGTACTTGGCTTCTATGCTGGCCAAGGAGTTCTGCCTACTGGTCCAGCTCCCCCACGTGCTCAGCCTAGCCGAGCGCCAGGTGAGAGACCTCGGGCTGTGGGAGCGCTGCACGGGGATATACTCCGTCGACCTGCCCGTCCTCGAGCTTGGGAAGCCCTCAGGCTATGAAAAGGTGCACGAGATGGCTGTGGTGGGGCTGGAAGACGGGGCGGACGCCATATGCTTCGGCTGCATGGCAATGAACGACCACGCCGACAGGCTCCGGAGAGAGCTAGAGGAGACTCATCCCGGGGTGATCGTGATCCCCCCTGGAAAGGCTGTGATAAGGCTGGCTGAGCTCCTCGTCGGCATGGGGCTCACGCACAGCAAGCGCAGCTACCCGCCGCCGCCCAAGGACGTCATCTTCCACTTCTAGCCATGAAACGGTGAGTCATCCACCATGTCGGAGACGGCGGAGTTCACGTGCATCCGCTGCGGTAAATGCTGCAGCAGCCTCCTCTCGGAGGACAGGGGGATACTTAGGGGTCTCACCCTGCTGCCCGAGGAGGTTCACCTGTTCCCGGGGGACGTCGTCAGGCCCGCCGTCGGCGTGGGAAGGAGGCCCCACGACTCCAAGTTCAGGGTGTTGGCCTACCAGCTCGCTGTGGAGCCCTGCCCACACTTCGAGGAGACGGGGTGCGCCGTGTACGGTGACCGCCCCTCCAGCTGCAGGCAGTTTCCCTTCAGCCTCGAGCCCTCCGGCGGCGGTGAACCGCTTCTGGGGGTCGACCTGAACTGCCCTTCATCGGCCCGGCTTCTGGACGCGTACACGCAGATAAGCTTCGAGGGGCGGGACGCCGCCGAGAGGCTGCTACGGATCAAGGAGAGGGTGGCCCAGAACCCTAGACGGGCGTGGTTCTACGACCTGAGAACAGGCAGATGGGTCAGAGGGGACAGGCTCGACTAGAAGGCCTGCACGGTATAGGCTACTTGGGGCAGCGTCCTCTCGATGGTGAGCACGGCGCCGCCTGACGGCTGAACCTCTATCCGGATCTCCTCGTAGGGGTGGGTGTAGACGTCTGGCTGGCTGTTCTGGGCGGGGTCGACGCTGGCCTTGTCCAGCTCGGTGAAGTCTATGGACACCTTGAAGCGTTCCCCCTTCTCTATGATCTCGTCGCCGTCCCCGGTCACCCCCGTAACGGTGGTTATGGTGCCGTTGCTGTCGTAGACCGAGGCGTGGCACCTTGCGTTGGTGTAGGTGACCACCAGCTTGGAGTCGCTTAGGGAGATGGGGCTGTCGCCCTGGCCGAGCCTGACGTAGAAGACGGCCTTCGTCAGGCATATGTCGCCCTGGGCGCCGGTGTTGTTGGCGAAGCTGCCGATGACATCGCTGTCTAGGAAGAGCGCGGAGCTGGCTTCGCTGATCCCGGACGAGATCACCGACTGGGCCTTCTCGGCCGTCAGGAAGCCCACGTTGAGCACCATGTAGGCGAACACGGAGGCAGTGATGACGAAGGCGACGAGAATGATGGACACCTCGAGCCCCGTCATTCCTCTACGTAATCCTATCGCTTTCAACACTGTGTCTCCCCTGAGCTATCTATGGAACGGAGCGAATGCAGGAGATTTAAGAAAATGTATGTAACCCGCTGTAACAGAAACCGTGGCTACCTGTAGTCCTTATTCATATCAGAGGTCTTCACGGGGCCTTATCACCATAGCCTTCGGAAAACCCTCCTCGACTGTTTACACTCACCTAGGCGGCTCATCGTCCGCCTCCCCGTGTGTCTCACCCTAGGCCGTCGATCTCCGAGTCCAGCGCCTTCTCTATGTCGTCCAGCTTGTCTCTTATCCACATCTGCAGCTCCTCGGTCTTCCGGACCCTCGCGTTCCACTTCCTCATGTTGATGTTCTTGACGACGGCCTTCCGCACCGTGGTCTGAAGCAGGTTGGGGTCTAGGGCGTCGAGCTCCACGGCCCTGTCGCCGTGCTCCTCCAGGAAACTGTCGGCCCGGGCGTCGCTCCTCTTCACAGGCATCGGGGGCAGGCTGTACTTCTTTATCTGGTCGGCTGTGAGGGCTATCCTTTGAACCGTGAAATCCTTTGCCCCATACCTCTCGAGACGCTCGGACAGGTCCCTCTCGATGTCAACTCCGCTGGGGTCGAAGTCCCCGAAGTAGAGCACCATCGTCGGCTTGCCCCCAAGCTGGTGCGTTATGTACCTCGACATCTCCTGTACGAAGCTGAAGCTCGGGTAGCCGCGGGTCGGGAAGGTGCGCACGCTGAACCTGTTGGCCTCCCTGCTGACGAGGCGGCTGAGGGCGTCCTTCTCGAGGCTGATCATCACGTTCTTCGGCTGGTCGTCCCACATGGGCATGGTGAAGCTCTTCCAGCTGTCCTGAAGGGTAGTTATCTTCTTCTTCAGGTACTCCTCCGCCGAGTTGTAGCCTATGTCGCCCCGGCCTAGGCCCCGCCTGCTCCGGTCCTCCAAGCAGTTGACGGGGACGTCTCCATCCTCCCTCGCCTTCACCATTACCCTGCTGAGCCGCTTGTAGCTGTTGATGGTGTTGGGGATTAGTAGCCTGCTGACGAGACGGTAGTATAGCTGCCTCAACGTGATCGCGGTGTCGTACTGCTGGAATATGTCTAGGGCTGCATCTACGATCTCATCGTAGCTAGCCGGGCTACCGTCCATCACGGATACAATACATGGGACGGTATATTGGGTTTTCTTCGAGAAACAGTGATAAAAAGGAGGTTTAGGTGTGTTTACTGGCTCTTTAACGCGTCAGCTATGTACTCTTCCTTTGTTTTACTCTTGTTATCTCGCAGAGTCTGTTTTAACACGGTGGCGTAGTCACCGAGCCAGTCGAACTTCTTGCAGCCGTCGAGCTCGCCGCACTGGCTGCATAACGGGTAGCCTCTCTCGTTTGCACAAGACCTTATGGTGCAGTCTGGGGGGCCTCCCCCCTTCTCGCAGCCCTGGCAGTTAGCGTACTTGGTCATCCACTCGAGGGTCTTCTCCGTCTCGGCCCAGTTTATCTCCGCCCCGCCCGGTACCATGGGCGCCCACTCCTTGATGCCGTAGCCCGCGATGTAGCTCTTGGTCTTTCCCGCGGTCTCCGCGATGGTGCCGTTGCCCAGCACGCATGTGCCGCAGGTTATGCCGCACGGCCCCACCTGATCCTTAACGATGTTGAACGCCTCCTCCTGCATGGCAGCCTCGTCATGGTTTTTCGTTTATTAAACATTTACAAATGGTTTGAAGACGGGGATGCATGAAACTGCCGGGTCTTCTGCAATGACTTTAAACCCCGACTCCACCCAGTATTCGTGACCAGCATGGCTTCACTGCCCACCGTAGCCAAGGCCGCTGGAGGCCTCCTATCGGTCACGGGGGCCGCCGTCTGTGTCTACTGGTACGTCTTCTGGAGCAGGAACTACAAGGGTGAGCTGATCACATACGGCCCATACGTCTATGTGCGGCACCCCTTCTACTCCGGGTTCCTCTCGGTTGCAGTCGGCCTCGCCCTGGCTCTCCCCATCTACGAGACCAGGCTGCTCCTCGTCTTCACGCTGGCCGTCATAGTCGTATACGTGCCCAAGGAGGAGGAGACCCTGATACGCCAGTACAAGAAGAGGTACCTGGACTACATGGATAAGGTGAGGCGCAGGCTCATTCCTGGGGTCTATTGACCCCTTTCAGCCGCCACGCCCCTATAAACCCGATGATCCCTAACCAGTGGTACGCGGCGCTTGAGCCCAGCGAGGCGCATAGAAGGCTTAGGAGACCCAATGAACGGTCAGTGTACGGTGGCCTGCGTGCCTACCCGAACAGGCCCTCGATGTACTCCCTTGTCTTCGGGTCGTCAGGCTCGTTGAAGAACTTCTCCGCGTAGTTCTGCTCCACCAGCTCACCCATGTACATGAAGACGGCGTAGTCGCTGAGCCTCCGGGCCTGCCTCAGCGTATGCGTCACCATGATTATCGTGTAGTCGACGCTCAGCCGACGCAGAAGCGCCTCTATTCGGCCCGCCGATATGGGGTCCAGCGCCGAGGTGGGTTCATCACACAGCAGCACCTCCGGCTCCACGGAGAGCACCCGCGCCAGGTTCAGCCTCTGCTGCTGCCCTATGGACAGGTTCGCGGCGGGCTCCTTCAGCCGGTCCTTAACCTCCCCCCAGAGACCCGCCGAGCGGAGACACCGCTCCACCAACGCGTGCAGCTCCTCCTTGTCACCGTTTCCATGGATCTTGGGGCCGTACGCCACGTTGTCGAAGATGGACATGGGCAGCGGGTTGGGCGTCTGTGTGATGAGGCCCACCCTCCTCCTGAGCTCCGTGACCTCCACGTCGTCGCCGTAGACGTTCACTCCGTCCACCAGGACCTCGCCGGTCACCTTGACGTCGCTGTATATCTCCAGGAGCCTGTTCATGCTCTTCAGCAGGGTGGTCTTGCCGCACCCCGAGGGGCCTATCACGGCGGTTATCATTTTCCTCGGCACCACAGCCGAGACGTTTCTCAGCGCGGCTACCTTCCCATAGTAGACGCTGAGGTTCCGGACCTGGATTACTGGGTCGTCTATCATCTTGTTCACCTCACCACGTACCTCATTAACCTCTTCGACGACCAGCGCGAGAACACGCTGAGCCCCAGCACAATGAACAGCAGTATTATCCCGGAGGCGTAGGCCCTCTGCTGCACCTCAGGGATGGGTGTCGAGAGCTGGAAGAAGACCGCGAGCGGGAGGGTGGCCACGGGGTCCATGAGGGACGAAGGTATGTTGTCTGTGTAGCCTGCCGTGAGCAGCACCGCGGCCGCGTCGCCTATCGCCCTGCCGAACCCTATGAGCACCGTCGTGAGTATGCCGGGCAGCGCCTGCCTGAGGACCACCCGGGTGGCCGCCTCGAACCTGGTGGACCCCAGAGAGAACGCCGTCTCGCGCAGCCTGTTGGGCACCGTTCTCAGCACCTCGTCCATGCCGCGGGTCATCATGGGGAACTCGAAGAGCGTCACAGTCAGTATGCCCCACAGCAGGCTGGCCCTCGCCCTGAAGTAGATCATGACCGTGAACGCGAAGGCGCCGTAGACTATCGAAGGGATCCCGCAGAGCGCGTCCAGCATCCTCCTCGTGTAGCTGGTCCTCCTCGACTCGCCCGCGTACTCGTAGAGGTATATGGCTATCGGGACGCTGACGAGCACGGAGAGCAGGGTGGAGCCCGTGGCCAGGTACAGGGAGCCGACGATGGCGTTCAGTATCCCTCCCTCCTTTCCCAGGTAGTACCCGCCCTTAGGTGTCTGCGTGACCATGGCGAGGCTCAGCGCCCCCAGACCCTTGCCGAGGACGGTCAAGACCATCGAGAGGAGGCTCCCGACCACGACGAGGATGGACCCCGACATGAGGACGACGAACACATGCTCCTCCATCCGCCTCCTGCCTAGATTGTCCATCTCGTTATCCTCCTCTGGGTCACCCTCGCCAACAGGCTGAACCCTCCCACCAGCACCATGAGTATCAGCGCCGCAAACATGAGCGCAGAGTCGTACAGGGGCAGGGACATCATCTCACCGTAGTTGTTGGCTATGAGGCTGGGGAGCGTGTACCCCGCGTCGAAAAGCGAGCCGGGGACCTGAGGCGTGTTGCCCACCACCATCAGGACCGCCATGGTCTCACCGAAAGCCCTGCTGAAACCGAGCAACACGGCGGACAGGATGCCTGTGCTCGCCCTCCTCATCACCACGTGCTTGACGGTCTCCCACCTCGTGGCGCCGAGGACGAACGACGACTCACGGGCCTCGAAGGGGACCGCCCTCAGCACCTCCTCGGACACCGAGATTATTATGGGGAACACCATGATCGCCAGAACCACGCCGGCTGAGAGGACGCAGTAACCCGTCGTAGACACGCCGAACCACGGCGCCACCACGTTCCTTACACCCGGCACCACGTACGAGACGCCCCAGAGACCGAAGATGACTGAAGGGATGCCTGCGAGAAGATCGATCAAGGGCTTAACGACGCCCCTGACCCTTGGGGAGGCGTACTCCGACAGATATATGGCGCTTAGAATGCAGACAGGACACGCCAACGCCATAGCAGTAACCGTCACCATCACGGTCCCCACGATGAAGGGGTAGAACCCAAACTCTCCCCTCAACGGGAACCACGAGCTGTCGAAGAGAAGGTCGAAGATGAACACACTGCGAAGGATCGGGACAGACTTGAGGAAAAGCATGAAGGCGATGACGAAGACCAGGGACACCGAGGCGAGGGTTAGGCCCTTCATCACCCTGTACGAGTACCTGTCGACCCGGTCCCTGTCCAACACATGCACCTAGCCTTCCAGCTTAGCCAGCTCATCCCTCGCCGCCGCCTCAGACACGGAGACGTAGCCGGACGCCTCCGCGTACTCCTGCCCCTCAGCAAGCACCCATCTGACGAAGTCCAGGGTCGCGCCCTGGAAACCGCTCTTGGTCACCAGGTATAGGTCCCTCGCCGGGGGCGACGGGTACGTCCCGTCTATGATGGCCGTGATTATTTCGCTTCTCTCGTCGTAGAAATCCTCGTCCTGGTCGACCAGTCCGTTCCCGTCAACGTCCAGCGGGACCGCGCTCACCCCTTCGACTGCTCTTCCCGACTCCATGTCGTAGGCGTAGTTCACATTGTTGTACCCGATGGAGAGGGCGTCCGTCTTCACCGCCTCCGCCAGGCCTGGGTCGCCGAATATGCCTACACCCAGGAGGTCCTCCTGATTGTATCCCAGGTACTTGGCGATGGTGGCCGCCGCGCCGCAGGCGTCCGACCTCGTGTACACGTTGATGCCGTCCGTCACCTCCGGCCTGTTGACAAGCTGCCCCCACGTGGTGATCTCGCCGGTTATGAAGACACCTATGAGCTTCTCGACGGTCACCCCCTTGGCGAGCAGGTCGCTCAGCACCGGGTTGTCCCCGCTCACCGTGACGACGACGGCGTCCCTCGCGACGGCCACCCAGAACGCCCCCTTATCGATCTCGGCCTGGTAGATCTCCCGGGAGACCATGCCTATGTCCACGAGCTCGGACAGGGCGTCGGTCATCCCCTTCCCTGCGCCTCCCGCGGATATCTCGAACTTGACGTTGGGGTGCGTCGCCTTGTACTGTTCACTCCACTCGATCATCAACGGGTATAGGGCAAACGCCCCTGAGACGGCGACGGCCTCTTCTCTGGGCTTGGCGAGGAGGCTGTAGGCCGCAAGACCCACTATCAGTATTAGCGCCGTAGCTCCGACAATTTTTTTATCCAAGGTGGTTCTTGTTTTATCCTTTGACCTCTATATATATGTTTTTGGTATTATACCAATATACAACCAATAACTGTATTATCGGGATCAGCGTCGGCAGACCACTGGACGGCATTATCGGTCAAAGGTTGAGCTTAACAGTTGTTTTATTTCTCAAGGATATTATGTACACCCCATGTCAGACGACATGGTCAAGTACTACAGGGATCGCGCCAGGGAGTACGAGCAGATATACGAGTGGAGGGACCCAGACCGCCAGCAGGAGCAGGCCCGCCTCGGCGAGGAGCTCAAGCAAGCGTTCAAGGGCTGCAACGTCCTTGACATCGGCTGCGGCACTGGTTACTGGACGGAGCGTGTCAGCGAGACCGCGGAACGCGTAACGGGCATCGACATCAACGAAGTCGTCTTGGAGATAGCTAGGTCCAAGACATATGGCTGCCCCACGGAGTTCAGAGCCATGGACGGCTACAGCATGGAGTTCCCGCCTGACACGTTCACAGGCGCCTTGGCGTCGTTCTGGCTCAGTCACGTCCACAGGGAGGACGTGGACGGCTGGATCGAGCACATGCACAGTGTGCTGGCCCCCGGGGCGCGGGTGTTCATCGTCGACAACACGTACATCGAAGGCGTCGGCGGCAGGCTCGTCGCCAAGGAGGGCGACCCCAACGCCTACAAGCTCAGGACGCTCAACGATGGTAGCCAGCACCTCATCGTGAAGAACTACTTCACCGCGGAGGAGCTCGTCGAGCTGTTCAGCCGCCACACAGACGGCGTTACAGCTGACGACATGTTCCACGGCAGATGCTTCTGGTGGATAAGCTACAAGCTGAAGAAATAGGCGAGCCCTAGATGGGCTCGAACTCTGACTTGGGGGCTCCGCAGAGGGGGCACTCCCAGTCGTCCGGCAGGTCTTCGAAGGCGGTGCCCGCCGGGTAACCGTTGTCCGGGTCGCCGACATCCGGGTCGTAGACGTAGCCGCAGACCTGGCACTGGTATTTCTGGGGCATGGAGAAGCCAACGTCACCGGGTTATATAAAAACCGCGGCTGTTGGACGGCATCCAAAACGATAATATGAGCCACGCAGCAGGTACCTTTGATGCCGTCGGAGAGGGAGGCCGCCAAGTACCCGTTCCTCAAGGCGGGGCTGGAGCTATTGGATGGACTCGACCTCCAGCTGGACGACCTCACCGACCCCAACTACGGCAAGGCCCTGGACCGGGCAGCGGAGCGAGTGAAGGAGGCCATAGTGCAGGGCGTCGTCTCGGTCAAGCTGGCGGACCCCCTCACGGAGCTCCTAAGCTACCCCGTGGCCGTCATGTACGTCACCCTCATCGGCGAGCAGTTCCTCAGCCGCCGTTTCGCCTTGGCCGAGGCTGTCCGCGCCTACAACCTCCTCCAGGACGAGAACGAGGAGAAGATCACCCGGATAGCGGTGGACGAGTTCGGCTGGGACATCAGACGCGACCCGGAGAACATCGACGGCGTCCCCCACAACCTCAAGCTGGCCTACCCTGACTACCTGAGGGCCGCCTCCTCTTTCCACGAGGCCAAGTGGAAGCTTGTGAACAGGAAGATGGAGAACGGCCTCGTCTGCCTCACGGGCGTCGAGGCCGCCCGGCTCCTCCAGGTAGGGGTGGAGCAGTGGGTGCGGGAGAGGGTGTCGACGCCGTCCAGCTTCACCCTCCCGGAGCCCCTGCAGAAGAGGCTCGACGACGTGAAGAAAGTCTTCGAGGAGAACCGGGTAAGGCTGAGCGGCAGCCAGCTGCCCGACGAGGTCATCGACGAGGCGTTCCCGCCGTGCATGAGGTACTGCCTGGAGGGGCTCCTCGCGGGGAGACGGGCCAGCCACATGGAGAGGTTCGGCCTCACGTCGTTCCTCGTGAACGTGGGGATGCCCATCGACGACATGGTGCAGCTCTACACCAGCGTCACCGACTTCGACGAGAGCCTCACAAGATACCAGATAGAGCACATCGCCGGCCTCAAGGGCCACCGCACCAAGTACACGCCCCCCACGTGCAGCACTCTCAGGACCCACGGCATCTGCCGCAACATGGACAGCATATGCGAGACCGTGAGCCACCCCCTCGGCTACTACAGGAAGAAGGTGTGGCGTCTGGAGCGGCAGAGAGAGCAGCAGGAAGCTGAACCCTCAAATACCACCGCCCAACAATAACAGAGACCGGCATGCGGGAACTCACGGAGGAGAAGAAGCAGATGCTCAAGAGCATAGGGCTCCACTACTGCAGGCACTACGACAACGTCGTACGCTTCAACGCCCCCTTCTGCGGAAAATGCCGCCACAGGACCTACCCCGCGAGGTAACCTGTTTTAAAACCTCGTGGACTATTCAATAGCCATGGATGAGGACTGGGGCAGCCCCGGGTTCGTGGAGGCCCAGTTCAGGCAGTGGTACGCCCGGAACAGCGACACCATACCCGCCCCCATAGACATAGCGCACAGGGAGTTCGCTTTCCTCACCTTCCACGGACGAACCATGTACCGCCACAATCGGCTCCCCACCCTCGACGAGCTTCGACGATACCTCAGGTCCAACGCCCCAGCCCACAGCTACCACAGCAGCGGCTACTACGACGACCCCGCCGCCGACATGGCCCGCAAAGGATGGAGGGGCGCAGACCTGGTCTTCGACATAGACGCCGACCACTTCGACCTCCCCTGCCAGAGGGAGCACGACAGGTGGTGGTGCAGGAACTGTGACAACCAGGGCACAGGCCACCACCCCGAGATATGCGAGTGCGGTAAGGCCCAGTTCGAGACGGAGACCTGGCTCTGCGCGCGGTGCCTCCAGGCCGCTAAACACGAGGCCCAGAAGCTCCTCGACATACTCATACAGGACTTCGGCGTAGGCACCGACGAGCTGACCACCAACTTCAGCGGCAACAGGGGCTACCACGTCCACGTCCACAGCGACGGCATGATCCCCCTCGACCAGCAGGCCCGCCGCGAGATAGTGGACTACATAATGGCCATAGGGCTCGAGGCCGAGTACCAGGGCTTCAGCCAGAGGAACAGGGGGGCGCGCCCCACCCTCGCCGAGGGGGGCTGGAGGGGCAGAACAGGCCGAGCCCTCTACGACTACATACATGAGGTCGAGCCAGAGGAGGTGAAGTCCATGAAGCTCAGCCGGAGGGCCACGAAGAGCATCATAGAGGACAAGGAGCAGGTGCTCGACGTCCTCATGGAGAGGCACCCCAGCAACGTCACCAGCCTCATAGACCCCAAGAGCCTACAGACGGTGCTGGAGAGGGCCGTGAAGCTCCAGGCTTCAGAGATCGACACCGTCGTCACCACCGACATCCACCGCCTCATCAGGCTGCCTAAAACACTCCACGGCAAGACGGGCTGGCAGGTCCAGACCATACCGTACGGCTCCCTGCCCGATTACGACCCCCTCACGCGGGCGACTGTGATAACGGGCGACCCCGTATTGCTTGAGTTCAGGTGGGCCCCCAAAATAAAGATAAACGACGTGGAGTACGGACCATACGAGGAAGAGGAGGCGGAGCTCCCCGTGGGCGCCGCCCTCTTCTTCCTATGCAAGAAAGGAGCCAGGCTGAAACGATGAGCGACAGGTACGAGAGACTCCACAGGGCGTGGGAGAAGGAGAACGAGAAGCCCGGGCTCCAGAACATACCCGACGAGTTCCTCCACGAGATGCGCCACTACTCCGAGGAGCTGAACAAGACCCCCACCGACCCCGGGGCCCTCACCGGCTCCATTACCAAGAAAGAGAGACAGTTCGTAGGCCAGATGCTGAGGGAGCTCACCGAGACCCGGCTCCGGAAGATAGTCACCAAGGAGCTTAGGGGCGAGCCCATCGACGCCCAGGCCATGACGCCCGAGGAGCAGAGGTTCCACTCAAATCTCAGGCAACTACTGTTAGGCTACAGGCAGGGGGCAGACATCCCCGAGCCCGAGGCGTCGCCCACCGTCCAGGCGCCCAGGCCGGCCCCGGCGCCGAGGCCCAGCGTAGCCGCTCCCCGCGAGGCGCCTGAGGGTGACCTGGTGGTGGTCAGGTTCCTGAAGCCCCTGCCCGCGATCATGGGCGTTGATATGAAGGCGTACGGTCCCTTCGACCCTGAGGACGTCGCCAGCATCCCTCGCCAGAATGCGGTAAACCTAATAAGGAGAGGTATAGCTAAGCTGGTGGATATAGAGCCATGAAAGTACCGAGTACCATCCGGACCTACTGTCCGAAGTGCAAGACACACACGGAATTCAGCGTCTCCATCTATAAGCCCGGGAAAAGAAAGGGCGCAAAGAAGGGCGAGCGCAGGCAGGCCACCCGCAAGAAGGGCTACGGTGGCCAGAAGTTCCCGGAGCAGCACAACCAAGCCAAGGTCACGAAGAAGCAGTCCCTCATGCTCAAGTGCAAGGAGTGCAGCTACACGCTACAGCGTAAAGGGATGCGGCTCAAGAAGCTGGAGGTAGTATAGCTTGGCCGAATGGGAGCACCTCATACCCCGCCCCACGTCACGGTTCCTACGCGTAAGGTGCATAAGCTGCGAAAGCGAGCAGATATTATTCAGCCACAGCAGCACCCAGGTCAAGTGCCAGACCTGCGGAGAAGTGCTCGCGGAGCCCACGGGCGGGAAAGCCAAGATCAACGCCGCCATAATATCTGTTTTAGGGTGATTTAGATGAGTCTAGGGCGACCCGAGTGGCCAGAGGTCGGCGAACTCGTAGTTGCGACGGTTCGGCGCGTGGAGAGCTACGGCGCCTACGTCGGCCTCGACGAGTACCCCGACAAGGAGGGTCTCCTACACATCTCTGAGATAAGCAGCAGATGGGTGAGGAAAATCCGGAACCACGTGCGGCAAAACCAGAAGGTCGTCCTACAGGTACTCAGGACGGACCCGGGGAAGGGGCAGGTTGACCTCAGCCTGAGAAGGGTGAGCCGGGACGATAAACGTAAGAAGATCGAGTCCTGGAAGAAGGAGCGGAAGGCGGTGACCCTGCTCACGCAGGCAGCCCAGCAGCTCAACACGGATACCGAGGCCCTTTTCGAGAGAGATGGGGCGAAGCTGGTGGACCACTACGGCAGCCTGTACGAGGGACTCGAGGCCGCCGCTAAGAACGGCATGGACGCCCTCAAGGAGGCCGGCGTAGAGCCCAAGGCAGCCGAGGTGCTCAGCGAGATCGCCAAGGAAAAGATAGTCATAAGGGGCGTCACGATTCAGGGCGTCCTCGAGGCGTCGACCATGTCCAGCTACGGCATACAGGAGATCAAGGACACGTTCCAGAAGGCCGAGGAGGTCGCCCAGAATAACGACGCCACCATCAACATATCCACCCTAGGCGCCCCCAAGTACAGGATCCTGCTCACGGCGGAGGACTACAAGAAGGCCGAGTACGCGCTCGACAAGGTGGTCAAGTTCGCTGAAGAGGCTTGGGAGGCCTTAGAAGGCAGCATCTCGTTCACGAGGGAGTAGCGCCGATGGTGTGGCTTCTGAGGCGATGCACCAGTTGCAGCCAATACACGCTCAAGGACACGTGCCCCCGGTGTGGAGGCACGACGGAGTCGCCCCACCCAGCAAAGTTCTCCCTCGACGACAAGTACCGCAGGTACCGCATCCTCATGAAGAGGATGGCTGAGAGGAAACAGCAGTCGCGGTGACACAGACTCGTTTGAAGAATATTTTTCTCTTGGAAAGGCTTTTTATCGTCCAGTTCCCGTAGTTTTTGTGATCACCATGGCGAAGACTTATGTTCGAATTTTTGGCCCGCCGCTTCTTAAAGCCATCAAGGCTCTGGAGGGCGTCGCCGTAGACATGTCAAAGGCCATAGAGATAAAGTTCAGCCACAAGTGTGTGCCTTACCCGACGAGGCTGCAGAGCGACAAGAGAGACTGGAACAACTACCTGAAGAACCTGAAGAACACGTACACTGACTGCTACGAGCCCCAGAAGATAATCAGCGACGCCAGCATTACCCTGGGCGAGTACGACTTCATGTTCGAGTGGACCGAAAAGCCTACGATGAAGAAGATCCAAGGCCTCATCGAGAGGATCGATGGGGCTCTGGGTGACCTGGGTGTCTACTACTCGCTTACAACCGAGTAGAAACAATTTTTTATTCGAAAACTGCTTCAAATCATTTTTTATAAAAAATAGAAAGGGTTGGATTTACTCGTTGACTGCCTCAATCTCCTCAGCCGGTGCCTCACTCGCTGCGAGAGCTCTTCTTTCCCTGATCTCCTCGTAGACGATGAAGGCAGGCATGATCACCCAGATGGCGATCATGACCCAGAACAGGATCTGGTCCCAGTCCATTATTCACCTGCCTCCTCTTTCTTACCGCCTAGCATCCTGAAGATACCCGATATACCGCTAGAGGCTCCGCGAGCCTTCGGCGCGCCTCTCCAGTCAACTACGACCTCCTCGTCCACTAGCCTCCGGTAGTTTACTCCCGGAATGTATAGCAGCTTCTCTGGGATCAGTCCGTTTGGACGGAACATGATTACTGATATTAGTAGTACTCCAAGAAGGATCTGCTCGAAGTATGCCACTGGGAAGAAGAAGATCTCTTGCAGGAACCACTTGTTCACGAGGATCACCCGGCGCATGGCCACGACCAGAGCACACCCCAGGAAGGTTCCGGCGTTGTTACCAGGTCCTCCAAGTATGAGCATCAGCCAGGGCCAGTAGGTCCATAGGGCACGCTGATAATTTGCTTCCACGACGTAGCTGAAGTAGAACCCCAATAATGCACCGCTTATGGCAGTGATGCCGGATGCGAACATGAGTATGTTCCGTCTGATCCCGACTACGTTTTTACCTACGCTGCCCACCGTGACTTCGTTTTCGCGTATAGCTCTCATCAATCTGCCGTAGGGACTGTTCAGCATGGTTCTGAAGATGAAGAAGCTGATCAGGCCTATCAACAGTGTTATGATTGCCATTACTAGGGTTCGGTCTCCTGGGTACCACTTGAAAATATCCGGTATGAATATTCCTAGTGTTCCGCCGCTTATCCAAACTACATTCCTTCCAAAGATCTGTGAGGCGTCTGCCATGGTGATCAGGACGATCATCAGGTAGGTTGCTCTAAGCCGGATGGCCGGCAGAGCGATGATCCAGCCGATGATGGCACCTAGTATAAGTGATACAGCTAGTGTGAACAGAAGCATCGAGACGCCGAATAACGGTTCACCGGAAAGCCAGCTGTTTACAATATTAACGTTTTTTGGACTGTTGTATACCCAATCGTAGTCGCTCGTCCAAGGTAAAATCTCAACTCCAGCATTACCTACTAAGGTCAATATTAACCGGGTCGTTATGGCGCTTACTGTGAAGCCGCCAATGATAACCTGCACGGCGCATCCCATGTTGGGTATGCCTGCGTTTCCATACTGGAAGTTGAGGGCCATGGCTACAATGACGAATAGACCAAAGTACATGGCTATGTCTACGATTAGCCTGGAAGTGCCTTCGACTGCTACGCTGCTTGTAAGTAGTCCTAGTGCTATTTCTTGTATCATGTTACTGGTTCCTCCTTAAGCAATCCAAGTGATTTCAATATTGATTGTCCTGTGTCGCTGGCAGTCATCCTTTCCCATGCTCCTTGTAGACCACGAGGTTCTATCAATAGAATGATTACAAGGAATATCATGGGGATCAATGGCCGGTATTCACCTACCCAAGCCCCTAATATGACTGAGCCCCAGTATGTCAACATAATCTCGGATACACCGACCACTACACCACCTATAACGGCTCCATACACGTTTTCGAAGCCTCCCAACAGACTCCCGGCCATGATGGGAGTAATCATCGCGGCGCCGGTCGTTGGGGTGCTCATGAACCAAATGGGGATCATTGAACCCGCTAAACTAGCCATTCCTCCTGTGAGGAACCAACTGAATACTTGGACCTGGTTTATATTGATTCCAAGTACTGAAGCAAGCTCCGGGTCCTCTGCAGTCGCCCTCATCGCTATGCCGATCTTTGTCCTTGTTAGCATATAGTGCAGGAGTATTACACAGGAGACTGTAAGTCCCACAGAAACTATGAAGATCCCTGGGAAGTCACCAATTTTAAAGTCAAAGTCCTTCAACATGAACAACATTGCGTAAGTACTGTACTTGGCTCTCAGCCAGAATGCGTAGATGTTGGTTGCACCCGCTAGGAAGATCTGGATCGCCAGCGTTGAAATGGTTAGTACGATTGCTCCGCCACCCAATCTTTGGAGTACCCCGATGACCAGAAAGTAGATGATTATACTCATCAAGCCTCCAATCAAGAAGGAAAAAGGGAACCCCAAGTAAGGTGAAAACCCAAGGATTTTAGAGAACGTATAGCTTACATAGATGCCTATGCCTGCGTATGTTCCGTGTGCAAAGTTGGGTACTTTCGCCGTCAGGTATGTCAACGTGAAGCCCATACTGAGCAGTGTTAACTCACTTGCATAAGTCAGAGCTGCTATCCAAATCGCTGGGATTAACATGTTTAAACCCACCAAGGTTCTAACTATATGAATTAATAATACTTTTCATGAACCTATAGAGGATTTTAAAAAACCCATATAATTAAGTCCTAAACCGACGTTTGTTTATAAGGGGTTAAATACTCCGAACCATTGAAGCGAGGTTAATAGAAATTCTCTGAACTAAAGAGTTTTTGCTTAGATTAATCCCTCTACAGCGATAAAAAGCAAGTTTATATGATGTCCAATGTTTTCCTGAATAAGTACATGTAAAAACCTTATATAATGTTAAGAGCGAATTTACTATCTGCGACTAACAATAAGGTGAAATTTGACTTGGAAATGAAAGGTAACACCCTAGCTATAGTACTACTTGTAGTAGGACTGGTCGTCGGAGGGGGCG
>Ga0315533_1001207_pt1 | contig 20268 bp, 14 predicted proteins | sample SalMarSW160130MG_FD_203081 | JGI IMG/M metagenome (GOLD analysis project Ga0315533, IMG submission 203081) | Salt marsh sediment microbial communities from the Plum Island Ecosystem LTER, Massachusetts, United States - Salt Marsh Sediment SW1601-30 ... | reverse complement strand
GGCCTTGGATTTGTATGCCGACATAATACGTCAGCCGCGCCTGGAAGAGGACCAGTTTGAATTAGTCAGGCAATTGGCAATTGACGAGGTGTATGCTTTAGATGATGAGCCTCGGCATAAAGTTATGCTTAAGCTGCGAGAGCAATTTTATCCGCATCCCTTGGGACGCAGCACCGTCGGTAATATCGATGAATTAAAGAAATTGACAGCAGAAAAAACGCGAGAAATTGTAACGAGTAACTTTAATCTTTCGCAGACGATTTTTACGGTTGCAGGCAAATACGATTTTGATGCAGTTTGCCGGCAAATGGAAGTACTATTCGAAACAGACCGGCAGAAAGACCTCAAGCCGATTACATTTAATTCCAAATCCGGCGGATATACACATATCAATAACGATTCTGCCCAAGTGCACATCGGCCTGATGACCGGGACGGTGACGCCGAGCGATGATGACTACTACAACGCCAGGATGGCGGTGTCGGTGCTTTCCGGCGGAATGAGCGCCAGATTGTTTACAGAGGTAAGAGAAAAAAGAGGATTGTGCTATGCTGTCGGTGCAAGATATCACGGCCTAAAAGGAGCAGCGGGTATAATGTGCTACGCAGGCACGACGCCGGGTAAGGCTCAGGAAATGCTCGAGTGTGTCATTGACGAATTCAATCGGCTCAGCGAAGGAATCAGTGATGAAGAGATTGCCAGGGCCAAAGTAGGCTTGAAAAGCGCTCTAATTCTGCAAAGTGAATCGTCCAGCAGCCGGGCAGGCGCGATCGGAGGCGATTATTATATACTTGGCAGAGTGCGAAGCCTGGACGAGATCAAAGATAAGATAGAGGCGACCAACGTCGATTCGGTTTTGGGCTTTTTGCGTAAAAATAAGTTTAAAGATTTCACGGTCGTGACAATCGGCCCACAAGAACTGACCATCCGGTGACATAAAAAATGGAATTTAAGCAAAAGAGATTGACGAACGGCCTGGACATAATCGGCGAGGTTAATACGTCCGCCAAATCGGTTGCAGTTGGTTTTTTTGTCAGGACCGGTTCCCGGGACGAAGCCCCACAAATAAACGGAGTATCGCATTTCTTAGAGCACATGCTGTTCAAAGGTACTGAGAAGTTAAATGCGTTTGAGGTGAATAAGGCCTTCGATGGAACAGGGGCACAGTTCAATGCCTTTACCAGCGAGGAAAATACGGTTTTTTATGCAGCGGTTCTGCCGGAATATGTAATAGAGGTCACAAAGCTGTGGATAGAGCTGATGAGGCCAGCTCTTAGAGATGAAGATTTCAATATTGAAAAGAATGTAATCAAAGAAGAAATTGCGATGTACAAGGACACGCCCAGCTTTGATGTGATGGATAGATGCAGAAGGCTGCACTTCGACAGCCATCCCTGCGGCAACAGTGTTCTTGGCAGTGAAAAAAATATAGATGATCTTACGGTTGAGCAGATGCGTGATTATTTTGCCAGCCGATACGCGCCGGACAATATGATGTTCGCATGCGCAGGCAATTTCGACTGGGGCCAAATCTGCTCGACGCTGGAAGAATCATGCCTGGCATGGCAAGGCCAAGCTGCCGCCAGAAAATTAGAGCACTTCCAAGGTAGTAAAAAGAAGGAAAGAATTGAAAAAACAAATCTGGCCTGTGAACATATATGCCTGATAAGTCCATGTGTCTCTGCGCAGGACCCAGGAAGGTTTGCAGCGTCGCTTTTTGGCGTTATCGTCGGTGATAGTGTCGGCTCAAGATTTTTCTGGGAGCTTGTCGATAAAGCATTAGCAGAAGCGGCCACGATGCAATACAGCCCTATGGACGGCACTGGTGCATTGTACAGTTATATCCGCTGCAGCGGCAAAAATGTCTCTAAAGTGCTCGATATAGTCAGCGGTATCTTTCATAGCTTGTCCGAGAAAGGTATAATTGAGGATGAGCTACAGAAGGCAAAAAATAAGGTCTTAAGCGCATTGGTAATCAAAAATGAGCTGCCGATGGGTCGTCTGATTGACCTGGGCTTTAACTGGATATATTTAAAAGAGTACCATATTATAGAGGATGACGTTAAGGCTGTTAAAGCTGTTACCGTTGATGAGATTAATTCACTGATAGAGCAATTTAATCCTGGTGATTTCACACAATTTTCCATAGGGCCTGCACATAATGAGTAAGGTGGACAATAATAAACGAGATGACGATGATGTCCTCCGCGCAGGCGATATAATACCGCCGTATAAGGTTCAGCCTGCACAGACTTCGGCGAGCCAAGCCGAGCAGCGGGCCACAGGACGCCTTGCGGCGGAGCGTGAAATACCAAGATTTAACTTGGCCGAAGAAATTATGGCTGAGCAGCGAAAGGTCGCCGCTGTAAAGAGAAAAGCTCCCAGCCGAAATGGCGTAATCCCGATCCGGCCGCAAAGCAAGACTGAATCAGTTAGACATGCCGTTATGCCGCCTACTATGCTGTTATTTAATCAGCAGCAGGCCATAACGGAGATTGTGGCAAGGGACATAGCGCAAATGCGCCGAGACTTTGTTTCCAGTCAAAGGCAAAGCTTTAGGCTATGAATGGAGGCCTGCCTGCGCGTAGCCGTCCATTCTCCGTCCCTTAGGGACTGCGAAGGATGAACTTCGGCGAAGGCAGGCGTAAGAAGAGTTTAAAAAGCCTTCGCGATTTGCTTTGTTTTTTCTATAGCTTCCGCCTGTTTCTGCTTCGCGACATCGGCACCTCCGGCGAGAGTCGGCTCAACAATTACAGAACGAATATCAGACAAACCTATAAAGCCCAATATAAGCTCCAGATATTTCGTCTGCATATCGAAGGCCTTGGCGGCGTCCGCTGAGTATTCACCGCCCCGCGCGTAAGCTATAAAGACCGGCTTATTTTTTACCAGCCCCTCGTAGCCGCCGTCCTCTCTGACGCTGAAGGTGTAACCCGGCTGGACAATAATATCTATGTATTGTTTCAGCCGATATGGAATCGAAAAATTCCACATCGGCACCGCAAAAACATATTTGTCCGCCGATTTAAATTCGTCTATTACAGAAACGATTTGCGCCCACGTCCGGCGGTCCTCTTGCGTATGCTCTTCGCCGTGCATTATCCTGTATTTCGCGTTGGCAGCCGGCAGGTCAAACGCCGGCAGCTTTTCCCGAAAAATGTCGATAGTCTTAATCTTATCGTCCGGATGGCTCCGGTGATAAGATTCAATAAATGCATCGGCTACCGCAACTGAATGAGAGCGACCGGTGCGGGGTGAGGCCTTTATGTATAAGATGGTGCTCATAATAGTAACCTCCTTGAAAAAACTTCAAGCTGCAAAACTCGTAGCAGGTAACTCCGTAGTACGGAACTTTGTCTTACAGACATTAATTAATGGCTAAGCCATAAACTACTGTGGCAATTGTAATTTGTTTGCTACAAAGATTCACAGCTTTTATTCGATATTATATGACGAGCTTTGGCCACAGAGTTTTCAGTGAAATAATCAATTAAAGGGTCATCTCATCGCCCCATCTTTTCCTGTTATGATTATTTTTTTATTTTTATTGAAGTCCGGTTCGTTTTCTGGTATAATACCTCCCCTTTAGGGAATATTCTTACGTCTCTCAAGAATATCCTCTTATAAAGAAAACCGAGAGGCAGTTTTATGGCCATTAGTTGGCCGAAGGAGTACAGTAGTGAGTACAGGTACAGTAAAATGGTTTAATGGTAAAAAAGGCTTTGGATTTATCACGCCCGATGACGCCGGTGAAGATTTATTCGTTCATCACTCGGAAATCAAGGTGAATGGCTATGCCAATCTTGAGGAAGGCCAGCGGGTGGAATTCGAGATCGGACAGGGCAAAAAAGGCCCATGTGCGACCAATGTAATCCCTGGTTAATCCAGAGCAGCACACCGGAAAAACCAACGGGCTCCGCTAAAACCGGAGCCCGTTTGATTTTGACCTCGCCGAATAACGAAGAAAACATCAGAAAAAAGAACCCCCCAATAAATTGAGAGGCTAAATATAATGGAGGGGATTAAATATTTTTTGAAATTTTATTGTGGGACTTTACATAATTGATTCTTTTTTTCAAAGTTTGTTCATCGAAGCAATAGCGTTTGTCGAATCCTTTTGTCCAAATTCTGCCTGACAAACCTGCTTTGCGAAGTGCAACTTGCGCAGAATTTTTGTAATGGGTGACAATCGAGCCTATCGGCTGAGTAATATAATCAGCAACGATATGTACATGGTTCGAGCGTACCGACAGGGCGTGAATTTTTTGATTCAGTTGATTTGCTTTTTCAAATATTGCCTTTGCGAAGATTTCTCGATGGGTCTTTGAGAGTCCTATGGGTTCTTTAGAAAGGTTTTGTTTATTTGAATTGGCAAGTGACTGGTTCGCGAGATAGGTTATTCCATTTTTAACGAAGCCGCGTTTATCTCCCTGCAGCCAGGTTCAGTACGTTGTCCAGGTAATCATATACCCAAGAGTTTTTGCCATGAAAACAATTGTATTTGTTTATGATTGTTCTCCAAATATTTAGGTTCTTCCTTTAATATTTAGCCCCTTAATTTATTAAGGGGTTTTGTTTGGTACGACCTACGATATACGCAATACGCGATACGCTTTACGCATTATTCTTGTGGTTTATGATGAAGTGCTCCGGCACGGGGAACTGCGAGCATAGAAGCAGGGACTCTTTGGCTACCTCTTCAATAACCGATTCTTTGTCGATATTATCCACTACTCTGTTTATCAAGCCGGCGATCTGCTCGCAATCTTTTTCCTTCATTCCCCGCGTGGTAATAGCCGGCGTTCCCAAGCGCAAGCCGCTGGGGTTGCCGGGCGGAGCAGGGTCGCTCGGCACGGTGTTGTAATTCGTAACGATTCCCGCTCTATCCAAGGCCTTTGCTAACTTTTTGCCTGGGACGTTTTTGTTCCGCAAGTCGATTAGGATTAAATGATTGTCGGTTCCGCCTGTCACGAGGTTGAAGCCGTATTCCAGCAGCTTTTCCGCAAGTGCTTTTGAATTTTTGACTATCTGCTTTGCGTATGCGACAAACTCCGGCGTGTCCGCCTCGGCTAATGCCACTGCTATAGCTGTTAGGGAGTGCATGTGAGGCCCGCCCTGCAGGCCTGGAAAGACCGACCGGTCAACTTTGTCCGCGTGTTCTTTTTTGCACAGCAGCATCCCGCCGCGAGCGCCTCGCAGCGTCTTGTGCGTGGTGGTTGAGACAATATCGGCGTATGGTATAGGGCTTTTGTGGATGCCAGCTACGACAAGACCCGCAATGTGGGCTATATCGCTGACGTGATATGCACCGACCTTTTTGGCTATCTGGCCGAATATCTCGAAATCGATCTCACGGGGATAAGCTGTAGCGCCGGAAATGATTATATTTGGGTTGTGTTTTTTCGCCAGCTCCTCGATACGGTTAAAGTCCAATCGGCCTGTTTTCGGGTCCACGGTATAGGGCACGGATTTAAAGAATCTGCTCGTTAGGGAAACATTCCAGCCGTGCGTGAGGTGGCCGCCATCAACGAGAGACATACCCATAATGGTATCGCCGGGATTTATCAAGGCAGCATACGCGGCGAGGTTGGCCACTGAGCCGGAATATGGTTGAACGTTTGCATGGTCGGCTTTGAACAATTTTTTGGCCCGCTTTTGTGCTATTCTTTCGATAAGGTCGGTTACCTGCTGGCCTTCGTAATATCTTCTGCCAGGATAGCCTTCAGAATATTTGTTGGTAAGGCAGCTTCCGGAGGCCTGCATGACGGCTCTGGATACATAATTTTCCGAGGGGATAAGGCGAATCGAACCACTCTGGCGGGCATTCTCTTGCCGAATCAGCTCATAAATCTGCGGGTCATATTGCTCAAGAGCCATTGCCATGATATTTGCTCCTTAAAGGACACTTTTTGGATTGACTTGATATTATCAAACACCTATAAAGGGCGCGGTTTCTTATACCACAACCCTGCTTTTTATACAAGTATTTGTTGACAAATTTCGAGCCGAGATTAGGATAAACCCGTAAACAGGACATAAGAAAATAGAATTCGGTTAAAACGTATGCAAGATAATAACGAAGAAATCGCAAAGGCAAGAGTGTTCTTTGAAAGGGCTCGAGAAGCCGCTGAGTCGGGAAACTACGATTATGCCATCGAAATGTACCTTGGTGGCCTGAGTCATGTTCCTGATGCCCTGGAAGAGGGGCATCTGCCGCTTTGTGAATTAGCTTTGCACAGAAAAGGAAAAGGCGGCCAAAAACCTACAATGATGGAAAGGGTAAAACGTCTGCGAGGCAAAACCCCCCTCGAACAAATGCTTAACGCCGAGTACCTTTTTGCGAAAGATCCTGATCATCTGCCGTACGCCGAGGCCATGCTAAAGGCAGCGGTGGCAGGCGGCTATAACAAGATGGCTAACTGGATCGCAAATCTTGTCTTTCAAACTAACAATGCAATCCAAAAACCATCCTTCCAAACTTATATTCTGCTGAAAGACTCATACTCAGCCTTGGGTGAATTCGACAAAGCGCTTGCCGCATGCCAGCACGCGTGCAGGCTTAAACCTCAGGATAAAGATTTGGCGGATGAGTTTAAAAACCTCTCAGCAGAGATGACTATGGCCACGGGCAAATACGACCAGGAAGGCGATTTCAGGCAATCCATCAAAGACCGAGAGGGCCAGGAAATACTTCACGCTACCCAGGGCGTCATGAAAAGCCAGGACTACCGCATGCTGGCCGTTAAACATGCCCGAGATGAGCTGGCGCAAAATCCAAATCTTTCGCGAAACATATTCAATTTGGCCCAGGCCTTGTCAGATTTGCAGACAGACAAAGCCGATAACGAGGCGATAGAGCTGCTGGAAAACGTCTATAAAACCAAAAGTGATTTTAGTTTTAAGCAGCGGGCAGGCCAATTGAGAATTAAGCAGCTCAAACGCAAATTAAGAGAGGCAAAAACAGCGCTGCAGGCCAATCCGGATAGTGCAGAAACAAAATCCAGCATTGAAGCATTATCTGCCCAGCTAAATAACACTGAGCTGGAACACCGTCAGCTCTGCGTGCAGAATTATCCGACCGACCTGCAAGTCAAGTATGAGTATGCTGATTGTCTGTTCCACAATAAACGCCACGATGAGGCAATACCACTATTTCAGGAAGCACAAAAAGACCCAAGACGAAAGATTGCAGCAATGAATAAAATAGGCATGTGCTTTTTTCTGAAGGGATGGCTTGCCGATGCAAGCGATGTTTTCAAGCGAGCGATAGACTCCTATGAGATAAAAGAAGACCATATAGCCAAAGAGTTACGGTACAATCTGGCCCGTACTTACGAAGAGCAGGGTGACGCGGATAAAGCACTGGAAATTTATCGTAAAATCGCTCAGATTGATTTTGCATATCAGGACGTCAGTCAGCGAGTAGATAAATTAAGGCAAAAACAAAAAGAGAGTTAAAAATGGCAGATATCATTTCAAAAGAAAGTCCCTTTACACCAGGAAGGCCGGTCCCAGTTGAGTACTTTGTGGCTCGCCACAAGGAAATAGAAAGGTTAGAAAGGGCTATCATACAAACAGCTTCAGGCAGAAACGAAAACATCTTTATAACTGGCGAAAGAGGGATCGGCAAAAGTTCGTTAGCATGGTATGCACATCACTTAGCTGAGAAGGAGAGCTTACTGGGTGCTTACTGTTATATGGGACCGATCAAGAGTTTAGAGGATGTTGCAGGTACAGTTTTTCAACGTCTCTTGGAGAGTTGTGATAAGTCTATCTTTGAGAAACTCAAAGAAGCATTCCGCAAATACATTAAATCGGTAAATCTTGGCCCCCTAGGACTTGAATTTACTGATAACAAATCCGAGTTGCGGAACCTTGTGAATGGTTTTATCCCCGCCCTTCGTCATGTCTATGGGGGTGCAAAAGAAAATGGCAAAAAAGGTTTACTTATTATTCTGGATGATCTAAACGGCATAACTAACCTGCCAGAGTTCTCTATGTTTTTAAAAAGTACGGTGGACAGCATAGCAACATCAGGAGGTCCGCTTCCACTGCTTCTGATTCTGGTTGGAATACCAGATAGAAGAGAGGATATTCTAAAGCATCAATCATCAGTGGCAAGGATTTTTGATATTATCGACCTGCTTCTTATGAATGAAAGTGAATCCAGAGAGTTTTTCGGGAAGACTTTTGCAGAAGAATCGATTACTGTGTCGAATGATGCTCTATCTCTTATGGTTCAGTTATCAGGTGGCTACCCAATGCTCATGCACGAAGTCGGGGATGCTGTTTTCTGGCAGGACACCGATAACAATATCGATATCCGTGATGCTCAACAGGGCATAATGGAGGCCGCGCGGACTGTCGGAAAGAAATACATCGATCCACAGATATCTAAGGTGTTGCGAAGTAAGACGTATTCTTCTATCCTTTGGAGAATAGGTAAAAAACTACCCCTAGGAACATCTTTCAAACGACAGGAACTTCTGAAGGAAGTACCAGAAGCGGAACAAAAGAATTTGGATAATTTTCTAAACCGGATAAAAAAATTGGGGATAATTGATGACGCTGAAGTTCGGGGCGAGTACAGGTTCGTAAATCCACTTTATCATTTGTATGTTTGGTATGAGGCCGAAAATAAGTGACAGTGATGACATTAAACTTATTATATGACGTGGAGTTAACATAAAAAATTCAGGAGATTACAGTGGCACATTCGTTATCAGCAAAGAAAAGAATAAAGCAAAACGCCAAAAGAAAAATAACTAACCGAGCGCGCAAAAGCCAGGCCAAGACACAAATCAAGCACTTTGAGGCGGCGCTAGCCATCGGCGATGTGGAAGCAGCAAGCCAGCAGCATCGGCTTTTAGCCAGGAAATTAGACAAAACCGCTGCTACCAGTACAATGCACAAAAAAACTGCTGCACGAAAGAAATCACGCCTTGTTAAAAAACTTAATCAGATAAAGGCTAAAAAAGCATAGATGCAGCCGTCTCGGGTCGTAGGGTGGTCACGGCCCATTATTTTTTCTTATAAACACATCACCCAGCCGATATAAATATTGGTTGGGTGCTTTTTTATAAGGTTTGAAAATGCCGGAAATCTTCAAAGAACGAATAATTAAATTATTGAAGCATGCCGATTACGAGCCACAGAAACTCGCTCAGTTGGCTAAAGCAATAGGCATAGGCTCAGAAGATTATCCGCAGTTCAAGGCCGCTTTTAACCAGCTCCGGCAGGCCGGACGTGTGGTTATTGGTACAGGTAATTTGATTCGATTGCCCTCCATGTCAGGACAAATCATAGGAAAATTCAGGGCAAATCCCAAAGGTTTCGGATTCATAATACCTCTTGAACCAACTTCACATGGTGATTTATTCATCCCACCTGGCGCCACATCCGATGCAATGACCGGTGACACCGTTATCGCAAAAGTTAAAAGCAAAGGCAAACGCAGCGGACAAATGCGGCTCACCGGTGAAGTAATTCAGATCCTTGAAAGAGCGCAAAACAGATTCGTCGGAACGCTTATGAAACACCCGGAAGGCTGGCTTGTTCAGCCGGACGGCTCTGCGTTCTTCGAGCCGATAAGCGTTGATGATGTCACTGCAAAAGGAGCAAAAACGAAAGATAAAGTTGTAGTTGAAATATTATCTTATCAGACGGAAAAATACCTGGCACGCGGCGTAATAATTGAGGTCTTAGGAAGGCAGGGACAATATGAGACCGAGATTAAATCAATAGTTGCCCAGTATCACCTGCCAGGTGAATTTGATGCTGATTGCCTTGAGCAGGCACACCAGATGGTTACTGAATTTAATGCTGACATGCTGGACGGTCGGGATGATATAACTGGGAAAACAATTATTACAATAGACCCGGCTGATGCAAAAGATTTCGACGACGCTATAAGTCTGGAAAAATATTCCAACGGCAATTGGGTGCTCGGCGTCCACATCGCCGATGTCAGCAGCTTTGTAACGCAGGATTCGCCGTTAGATACCGAAGCAAAAAATCGCGGCAACAGCGTTTATCTGCCCGGCAGAACTATCCCGATGCTGCCGGAAGTTTTGAGCAACGGCATTTGCAGCCTTCAGCCGGGCCAGAAGCGTTTTGTTAAAGGCGTATATTTAACATACGACCAGCAAGGAAAAGTCTTATCCCGTAAATTCGCCAACAGTGTGATGTGCTCGACGCAGCGTTTAACCTACGAACAAGCCGACAGGATTTTGAAAGGCCATACAAAAGGCGCTAAGCCGGAGGTGATTGAGCTACTAAAAGATATGGAGACACTCGCCCGCGTGATTGAAAAGCGGCGAACAAAGAACGGAATGATACATCTGGCTCTGCCGGAAACAGAATTAGTAATGGATAAATCCGGACGAGTAGTGGATGCCCGCCCCACGGATGACAGTTATACACACACGATAATCGAAATGTTTATGGTAGAGGCTAACGATGCTGTCGCCTCACTTCTGGATAGGCTTAATGTCCCTTTCATCAGGCGGATTCATCCGGAGCCGGATGCCTTGAGTATGAAAAACCTGGCTCTGTTTGTAAAAGCCTTTGGCTTTAATATGCCGCGAACACCGGACAGAAAGGCGATACAAAACTTATTAGCCGCTGTCGAAGGTGCTGATTGCACTTTAGCTGTGAATCTGGCGGTCCTGAGAAGTCTTGAAAAGGCTCAATACGCACCTCAACACATCGGCCATTTCGCGCTGGCTTCGACTCATTATTGTCACTTTACCAGCCCGATACGCCGTTTTGCGGATTTACTTGTTCACCGCATTCTGCAATGCTACCTTCAAAATCGCATAGATACAGCTAAGCAGATTGCAGTTGGTCTAAATTTAGTTGAAATCGGCAAGCACATCACCTTTACCGAGCAGCGGGCTGAGGACGCCGAAAGAGAGCTGAAGATGGTGCTGATATTGCAAATGTTGAGCAAAAAGATTGGTGACGAGCTTGATTGTGTTGTCACCGGCCTTACCAACTTTGGCGTATTTGTCCAATCGAGAAGGCTCGGTATTGAAGGCCTTATCCAGATGACCGATCTTGGACCGGACAGATGGAAATACGATGTAAAATCTCAGTGCATCGTCAGCCAAAATACAGGCCTTAGCATTCGTTTGGGACAAGCCATGCAGGTTCGAATTATTTCCGTGAATATCCCCGCCCGTCAATTAAATGTGGCACCAATTGAGCCTCTAACAGGAACAATAAGACGAAAGGAAGGCAAAAGAGCAAGGAGGCCCAAAAGACGAAAACCAAAAACTAAAAGATGAATCTGATGCTCGATATTCATTTTAATCCAATCGCGAGGATCGAGGTACGAGTGCGGATTTCTTGACTTTTCGCAGCAATTTTGCGATACTTACATAGAGTGTGAAACAAAATACATGAACAAAAGTGAACTTAATCCGCCTACGGCGGATAAAGTTTAGAGTGCCTAAAAAGTGAGGTTGTGTTAAACGGTTGCGGTTGCGAAGCTCGTTACGGTTGCGTTCAACGTAAGACGATAGACGAAACGAGCAGCGCAACCGCTAAACGAAAAACGGATGGCCTTTGACCCGCCAAAAAAAGGTTATTGGAAAAAAGAGATGAAAAAGCTCCTTTCGGGATTGATTATTTTGGCAATTATTGCAATCGTTGGCTGGCAGGCGTATAAAAGAATTACCGCTACTGCCGGTACCGGTTTAGGCCGGGGCAGATCGGCTGTTGCTGTAGCTGTCGAAATTCAGCCAATCCGTAGAGGCATGATCAAAGACATCGGAATTTTTACCGGCTCTCTCTTTCCAAAATCACAGTTCGTCGTCGCACCGAAAGCAGCCGGCTGGCTTAAAATACTGCTCGTCAATGTTGGTGATACGGTTCAGCAAAATCAGGTAATCGCGATTCTCGAAGATGAGGAATATCGCCAGCAGGTGGAACAGGCCAAAGCGGAATTACAGGTCACCAAGGCGAACGCCGAAAATTATACCAGTGATCTCGAGCTCGCTCGGCGGGAATTCGAAAGAGCAAAAGCGCTCCGTGAAAAACAAATCGCATCGGCCTCCGAGCTGGAAGAAGCCGAGGCTGCTTACAACGCTCATCAGACGCAGTTAAAGGTTTCACTTGCTCAAGTGTCTCAAAAAGAAACCGCTCTTAAAGCTGCAGAGCTTCGGCTGTCCTATACTCGGGTTCAGGCGTTCTGGGAACATGGCGACGAGGCCAGAGTTGTCGGCGAAAGATTCGTGGACGAAGGTACGCTGCTGCAGGCCAATCAGCCCATTGTTTCTGTCCTTGAAAATGAACCCTTGACGGCTGTTGTTTATGTCGTCGAAAGGGACTATCCGAAAGTTAGCGTCGGTCAGTCTGCAAACATCACTACAGATGCCTATCCCGACAAAACCTTTACCGGCAGCATCGTTCGAATAGCGCCGCTTCTTAAGGAAAGCTCCAGGCAGGCAAGAGTGGAAATCGAAATCCCAAACTCCGAAGAACTGTTGCGGCCGGGAATGTTTATAAGGGCCAGGATTGATTTTGCAAGTCACGATAACGCTACACTTATTCCGCTTGCCGCTTTAGTCAGAAGGAACGATAGGCAAGGCGTCTTTATTGCTGATAGAGACAATCTTAAAGCCCGCTTTGTCCCCGTGACGGTAGGGATTATCAGCGGTGAATCGGCTGAAATCAGGGAGCTGTCTGACTTCGGCGAATCGGGATTTGTGGTCACGATGGGCAATCATCTTCTGGAGGATGGCTCTGATATCACACTACCGGAAAATATTCCTCCCAAAGAAAACAGCAAACCGGTGATGAGCAATGACGGCAAGAAGTCGGGAGATTCAAAATGAGAATCTCGCGCTTTTCCGTCCACCGCCCCATATTCACGATTATGGTCGTGCTGATAGTAGTGCTTCTGGGCAGTATCTCGCTGTTACGGCTGCCGATAGACCTTATGCCTGACATTTCATTTCCGACTCTGAGCATTTCCTGTTCTTACGAGAACGCCGGCCCTGAAGAAATCGAGGAGATTATAACAAGACCTATTGAGGAGGCTATGAGTGCCGTACCCGGCGTGGAAGAGGTGACATCCGTATCTGTCGAAGGCCAGGGCACAGTCCGCGTGACTTTCTCCTGGGGGACCGACCTTGATGCCGCTGCAAATGACATTCGAGACCGTTTGGACCGTGTTGTCCGGCGTCTGCCTGAGGAAGCCGACAGGCCTACCCTTCGCAAATTTGACCTCGCAAGCTTTCCAATATTAATTCTTGGCGCCTCCAGCAAATTAGACCCCATCCAGGCTCGACAGATTATTGAAGACCAGGTCAAATATCGCCTCGAGCGGGTGCCTGGTGTAGCTGCCGTTGATATTTGGGGAGGCCTTGAACGCGAGATTCACGTCAGTCTCGACCCGGCCAAGATAAACGCACTGACCATACCGCTTGACAGAATTATCACCGGTATTCGCGAGGGAAACGTAAACATACCCGCCGGTACTATTGAAAGGGGAAATTTTGAAGTCACCATCAGGACGCCGGGTGAATATACCGACCTGAAGCAATTGGAAGATACGGTCATCACAGTTCGCCAGGGTATGCCCATTCAGTTGAGAGAGATCGCTACCGTAGAGGATTCCTGGCGGAAAATCACAAGAATTGTCCGAGTCGACGGCGAGCCGGGCATAAGGCTGTCGGTTAATAAGCAATCGGGGAAAAACACAGTGGAGGTCGCACGCGGTGCGCTAAAAGAGCTCGAACGCATTAATCACGACATCCCGCAGATTAAAATAATATCTATAATCGACACATCCGACTATATTCAGCGCTCTATCAGTAATGTCGGCTCTTCCGCGGTTTATGGAGGAATTCTGGCTGTAATCGTATTGCTTGTGTTTTTACGTAATGTGCGAAGCACCGTGATTATCGCCACTGCGATTCCGGTCTCGATTATCGCCACTTTTGCCTTGTTGTATTTCGGCGGTTTCACCCTAAATATAATGACCTTGGGTGGGCTGGCTCTTGGGATCGGTATGCTCGTTGATAACGCGATCGTTGTGCTGGAAAATATCTTTCGAATCAGGGAATCAGACGAGGGATTGGCCTCTGCCGCCGTTAACGGCACTGAGGAGGTGACATCCGCCATTATTGCCAGCACTTTGACTACGATGGTTGTCTTTCTACCGCTGGTTTTTATGAGGGGCATGTCCGGCGTGATGTTTAAACAGCTCTCGGTTGTAGTTGCTTTCTCGCTTCTATGCTCTTTGGTGGTGGCTCTTACGGTAGTACCAACGCTATCTGCCCGGATTCTTTCTTCTATCTCAAAGGATACAGCGCAGAGGACGGGTCCTCGTGCTTCGCAGAGTAGTATTGGAAGCAGTCCACAGGACGCCTTTCGGTGGATGTTCGAAATCAGTGGGCGATTTTTTAACCTTCTGGAGGACAACTACAAAAAGCTGCTCCATGTTGCTCTGAATCATCGTGTTGCTGTGGTGGCCTTGGCGGTTCTTGTGATTGCCGCAAGCGCGTTATTGATTCCGTATATCGGTGCGGAACTGATGCCGGCCACGGATGAGGGAGAGGTAAGGATTTCAGGTGAGATGCAGGTTGGCACCCGCCTGGATCTGATGGATGAGAAATTCAGAGTCATCGAGAAAATTGTTGATGAATCTGTGCCTGAAATCCAAAACGTTGTGACAAGCGTGGGTGGCTCACGATGGCGTGGGTCCGGTGGGCATACCGGCAGGATGCGAATATCACTGAAGCCGCAATCACAGCGGAGCAGGTCGAGCGAACAGGTTGCCGATGACCTGCGGCGCAAGCTGAGTAATATTCCAGGAATGATTATCCGAACCCGTGCCGGCCAGGGACTGTTTATCCTCCGTATGGGAACATCACAGGGCGACAGGATTGAGGTTGAAATCCGCGGCTACGACCTTGAGATGGCGGATATGCTGGCAGAGCAGGTAAAAAGCCTCGTGGAATCGGTGGAAGGAGTCACAGATGCAAGAATCAGCAGGGAATCAGGAAGTCCTGAGGAGCTGATTTTTATAGATCGCCAAAAGTCTGCCGATATGAACCTGTCCGTATCAAAAATCGCCGGTGCCCTTCAAACTATTCTTTCAGGAACAAATGCCGGCTATTATCGTCAGGCCGGTGACGAATATACAATCTTAGTCAAGCTCAGAGAAGCTGAGAAGATGAAGTTGAGTGACATTCTCGATTTGACCCTGACCAACTCCGAAGGCCAGCCTGTTGTCATCAAAAACGTCGTAAGCACAGGCCCCCGAAGCGGCCCCGTTGTGATTGAGCGAAAAGACCAGGAACGCATTGTGACGGTCTCTGCCGACATCAGTGGTAGGGACATGGGCTCGGTTCTCGTGGACATCCGACAGCGGCTTAAATCTGTACCTGTGCCGCGGGACTTTACCATCGGCTTCGGCGGCGATTATGAAGAGCAGCAAAAGTCGTTTCGAGAGCTTTTGCTTAGCTGCGTTCTGGCACTGGTACTGGTCTATATGGTGATGGCCTGTCAGTATGAATCTTTACGCGATCCGTTCGTGGTAATGTTTTCGGTGCCGTTGGCCGCGATAGGAGTAATCCTAATGCTCTTTTTCACGGGGACGACTTTTAATATTCAGTCCTTCATCGGAAGCATTATGCTTGGCGGAATCGTCGTCAACAATGCGATTCTTTTGGTTGACCATACCAATCTGCTGCGTCGTCGTGACTCGATGCCGATTCGGGAGGCTATCGAGGAAGCAGGCCGAAGGAGGCTACGACCGATTCTTATGACTGCTTTAACGACCGTCTTTGGCCTGTTGCCTTTGGCCCTCGGCCTTGGTGAAGGAGGTGAAGCTCAAGCCCCGATGGCCAGAGTCGTCATTGGAGGTCTGCTTAGCTCAACTTTTATTACATTGGTTTTTGTTCCGGTTGTTTATTCGATTTTTGAACGTCGTCGTCCCGGTTCAGCGTCATCCGGTGGAAGTGTGACATAATTCTAAAGAGGAATTGCTTGTGATTGCCGTAAATCTGGCCTCTGTTTTTTTGGCCTTATTGGTAGGGTGGGGTTTGCCCCACCAATACCTTATCTGTGGACTTCAAGCCACTTTATCTGCTGAACCTGTTGATGCAAACGAGGCAGCGGTTGAGGAAGGCCCTCTTAAGGTAGATATTCAGAGAGCTATCCTGCTGGCCATGGAAAACAATCGCTCGCTTATCGTCGAGAGGATGAATCCGGAAATAAATCGAACGTTCGAGCAGGAGGAGCTTTCGGTTTTTGAGCCTGTCCTTGGCGCCGACGTCACTCAGAGAAGATCAGTATCCGAAAGGCTGGGGCGAGCCGGCTCCAGTACCGAAAGTCAGGTTGCAGATACCGTCACAGGCACAGTTTCGCTGAGCAAGCTCTTTCCCACCGGCACAACTGTTGGACTTGAGGGAAGCTCAAATTATACCGACTCATCTCTTTACAGCGATACGTTTACCTCTAATCGTCTCGGCGTCAGCGTAACTCAGGCACTTCTGCAGGGCCTGGATATCCGAGCGAATATGGCTCGCGTGAACCAGGTCAGGCTCGATACGCTCATATCGGCGTATGAGCTGCGCGGATTTACAGAGATTATTCTGGAAGAGGTCGAATCGAAATTCTGGGATTTCGCCCTTGCCCAGAAGCAGATTGAAATATACACCAACTCACTGAATCTTACCGAGCAACAGTTAGCTGAGACTCAGGAAAGAATAAAAATTGGAAGGCTCGCTGAGACCGAATTAGCCGCCGCCCAGGCTGAGGTAGCGCTTGGCAGAGAAAACCTGATAAATGCACGGAGCAATCTTGCCAAGGAGCGGCTGGCGCTGCTTCGGCTGCTCAATCCGCAGCCTTCTATCGACTGGAACAGGGACATTGTTCTCGAATATCAGACCTTATTGCCTGATATCGAGCTTGATGATGTTGAGCAGCACGTTCAAGTTGCTTTGAAGATGAGGCCGGACCTGAATCAGGCACGTCTGCAGATACAACGGGGTGATTTGGAGGTGGTAAGAACCAAGAACGGCCTGTTGCCGAAGCTTGATGCTTTTATCGCATTCGGCAAGACGGGCTATGCGGACACTTTCGACAAATCTTCGCGTAATGTATTTGGTGACAGTTACGACGTCATCATGGGCCTGACGTTCGAATTTCCCCCTGTAAACCAGGCTGCTCGTGCCCGGTACAGTCGAGCCGTCATTAGCAAGCAGCAGCTCCATGCAGCCTTGGAGAATCTCATCCAGCTTGTGCAGGTCGATGTGCGCTCCGCCTATATAGAGGTAACAAGTGCCCGCGAACAGATTGCCGCTACAGCTGCCACTCGCAATTTTCAGGAGGAAAAGCTCCGAGCCGAGACTGAGAAATTCAGGGTGGGTAAATCCACATCGCTGCTTGTGGCCCAGGCTCAGCGTGATCTTGTTGCCAGTCAGATTGCCGAGATACAATCGTTCGCCAATTTCCTAAAGGCTCTGGTTGCTCTTTACAGGCTGGAAGGCTCTTTGCTTTCTCGCCGGGGCGTTTGGTCGCCAGGTGGTGAACCTGTTAATCTCGACGACCAGAAGATGAGCAACAATTGAATCAACCCCGTTAGAAATTTTTCCTTTCTCTTTTTCATTGGCTATTTCTCTTCGAGCTTGAGCCTCAGAGCCGAAGTCCGACGGGAGATTTCTTACGGGGTCAACGTTACTGCCTTACGTATATATTTAGCCAAATGAATCGCACGCGGCTATCTGTGTTTCATTCAACAAATTACACAAGGAAATTTAAAAAATTTTTGAAAATAGACAATAAATAAACACTCACAAACGCCATATATTTAATATAGATAAGTTTTTCACCTAACCAGCATGGTTAGTTTTAAGGATATAAGTACGCCGAGCATAGGGAGTTATAATGCTAACAGCAAAAGATGTTATGAACGGCGATGTAATTGCTGTTAAAAAGAATACTTCGATACTTCGGGCGATGGAGCTAATGCTGGGAAAAAAGATTTCTGGTATGCCTGTAGTTGAGGATGACATGACGCTGGTGGGAGTTATTACCGAGATGGATGTAGTAAGCCTGGCGTACAACATTATTTACGATGCCGGCAATCTCGAAAACAAGAGAGTTCGTCATTTTATGACTGAGCGGGTGATTTCGTTCGACAAGGATGACAATTTGTTCGATGTTTGTGACTTTTTAGCGAAGAATCTTTTCCGACGTGTGCCTATAACTTCTGCTGGAAAAGTTGTCGGCATTATTAGCGTGCCGGACATTATCAAGTATATACTACAGATTAGCCGAGGAATCTGCGGTAAAACTATGGGCTAAATACGCCTAAGGCGTACACTGCGGTGTATTTAGCCCCTTGTTTGGAGTCCGGCTCTCGTCTCGGCGAAGCACTGAGCCGTAGCCGGACAGGAAGGACTTGTGGGAATCCTTAATGTGGGATTATGCGAAACACAAAAAATTTCAGCGTAGTATCGGACTTGTCCGACAAGTCGGAGTGCTCTGAATTACCACAAGCTATACCCAATCCGCCGAATCCTGTCTAAGGAGGGACGGTTAGGCGGATTGGGATTATTTTCTTTCTCTAAACACATGCCTATTGGGGAGATTCCTGCACGTTTTCTGATTGTAATCCCGTTAGATAAGATACATTAGAGAGATTTTATCTCACATGTTTTATCTAACGGGGTAAATTCCAGGAACCGAAATGTAAAAGTTTGTCCTCCGATAGGAGTCCTTCGGACTTTGGTACTTCTTGCCCCTCATGTTCAGGTATGACCAACGCCTGTACTCCACAGTCCACAGGATGCCTCACGGCAGACGCCCTACGGCGCTGCGGATGACGTGAACAATACTGTTGAATCTCGTCCGGTGTCATTATCATAAAAGCAGTAGAAAGGGCATCAGCCGTTGCAGCATCCACAGCACAGACCCAGGCGGCAAGTTTTCCCTCGACCGGTTTGGCCTGTCGTGGGTCAATAATATGCCGACACCACTGCAAACCTGAGCCGCTCATAGCCTGGTTCTGTAAATAGAGATAAGCTAATGTCTGCTTGCGATTGCGAGGATTGCTTAATGTAACAGGCCAGCCATTTGTATTGACCGGCGCATTGAGGGTTAAAACCGAGCTATAGCCTCCATGAAGCAGGGCAATGTCAATGCTCCATTCGCGCAGCAATTCGGCCATCCTGTCAAGTGCGTATCCCTTGCCAATACCACCGAGGTCGATTTTCATCGGGCTTCTCAACAGCTCCACCGTAAAGTCGGTCTCGTTCAATTTTATCAGATTCATGCCGGTATTCTGCCTTGCAACATCCAGCTCGGCCTGGTTTGGCGTGCGCGCGGTCTTATCTTTGTTAAGCCAGCACTTCAAGAGAGACCCGGCGGTAACATCGAAAGCTCCGTTGGTTTCATTATAGATATTGAAGCTTTGCTGCAGGCATTCAAATGCAGCCAGCCCGATTCGCAAAGGCTGATTGGCAGCGAGGTTGTTTATACGGGATACGTCACTATTTTCAATGAATCTGCTAAGCTCGGCTTCAATGCGATCAAGCTCATTAAAAGCTGCCCTGGCCGCCTGCTGAGCATAGTGGACATCGTCATGCTGAATATAAATCTCGAAGGTGGCCGCCATAGCCTCGTGGCAAAAACGGTGAACACCGGTTATTGCACACCAATCACCCTCGATAAAATTATCTGGTTGGGGAAGATTCATTTCTTATCAAAAAAAAGACCCCACGTGGAACGTGGGCTAAATAAAGATATATTTAGCCCCGCAATTTGTATGTGTTTAGCCAGATACGAAATACTCGGCCATCCCCAAGCTTGGACTCCGCTTCGAGGAAGTCCAGCGCTTGGGGCTGCCACACATTCTTCTTTATTGGGTGGCAGCCTCAAAGCCGTAGGCTTTGGGGATGGTTTTCCCCTGGCTAAACACGTACCGCAATTTATTGCGGGTTTTTTATTTGTTGTTGCAAACGGTCCCACAATTCTTTCGGCACATAGCCGCGTAATTCGACACCAGGCCGTAGTGCCATATAAGTATCAAAAAGAGGCACATACAGTTTCTTTTGTCCCGGCGGCGGCAGCTCATATAACTTTTTTAGAAGCTCTTTCTCCACACCTGGAGAGGCAATAATAACAGAAGCATGAACTACCCTGTCTGTAACAGCGTTCCAGTAACCGACATTTGGGAAGGATCGCAGATACCACGGGAAAGGCCAGAAATCATGCTCATCAGGACAAATAAAGTGAATCTCAGTTTTTTCC
>Ga0315533_1001206_pt1 | contig 20270 bp, 19 predicted proteins | sample SalMarSW160130MG_FD_203081 | JGI IMG/M metagenome (GOLD analysis project Ga0315533, IMG submission 203081) | Salt marsh sediment microbial communities from the Plum Island Ecosystem LTER, Massachusetts, United States - Salt Marsh Sediment SW1601-30 ... | reverse complement strand
TTAAAAATAATGGATTGACGACGCTATCTTATGGAACGGGGTATACCATTGAAAAGATGGTAAATGGAGGTTGGGAATATGTGGAACTTGATATGGGGTTCCCAGATATCTTACTTATACAAGAGCCAGGAAAAATAACTTCGCACAACATAAAACACCCGAAGCTGTCCACAGGCAGACATCGAGTTGGTAAAGAGGTTTTCATTGCAGCAGAAAGCCGTCTAGCCAGCCGTGGGGCACCTCGTATAGATAATTTACACGATCAAGTTTCGATGCTTGAGTTTACTGTAGAAAATAAACATCTAATTAACCAAAGTCAAATGTATTTGCTGATAACATCTCTTTTATTAGCAATTATTTTCGTTATGTCCAAGAAACGATAAAATTAATCATATTATACGATAATTTAAAAATAATTTACAGTTTACTAAATAATTATTGATCAATAGCCATCTCATACTATATATTTGATTTTATTTGACGCGTCACTCCCCCCGTAGAGCCCCAGAACGAGCCACTGGCGTGCCCACTATGAGACCTCAGAGTGAATGATGTGAATCACCTTTCCTCGAACCCATCCACCCCACACGTTTTTATCCCGTCAACCCTATCCAAGGAAAATGGACCACATCAGAGGCGTCTTCTTCGACCTACACGGCACCCTCCTACTCTCAGACGACGTAGACGCCGCGTGGGAGAACTGGGTACAGGCATTCCACAGCGAGATGACGCAGAAGGGAGCCACCGTATCCTTGGACGAGTTCAAGACGCATCTGGAGACCCTCTTCAACGCCCCCGAGCCCGAGTACAGGGCGCCCGGGATGACACTATTCATGAGACGCGTCAAAGCGCTGGGACACATCCTCGGCGTAGACATACCCTCAAACGAGGTTCGGCCTCTAGTAGACTCCATAATCAGGGTTTGGCACGAGGGGATGTACCTAGACGACGAGGCCAAGAGCGTAATAGAAGCCCTGAGGAGGCGCTACAAGGTCGGCCTAATCACCAACTGGGAGCACGCCCCCAGGATACACGAGCTCCTCACAGAGCTCCGCATCGAAGGCCTCTTCGACGCCGTCGTGGTCTCGGACGAATACGGAGCCGCAAAGCCCGACCCCAGCATATTCCACGAAGCCCTCAGCAGGACGGGCGTCAGCCCCGGCGAGGCGGTGTACGTCGGGGACATGGAGGTAGACGTCGAGGGCTCCATCAACGCCGGGATACACCCGGTCCTCATCAAACGAATCGACCAGGGCAACTGGGCCAGCTACAGCCACGACGCGTCCACCAGCCTCAGCCTCGAAGGCGTGACACAGATATCCCGACTCTCCGAGCTGCTTGGAGTCCTCGGGGTAGAGTAAACCTTCATAACGACCCACGCCAATGAATCATGACTTGGCACCGGACAGAGTAAGAGTGAGCGTAGGGACGGCCAGCGTGCTCGGCCTGCTAAGATACAGGCTCAACGTGCCCCCCACCACCGCCTACCTCATGACATACACGGAGGGCGGCTGCCTAGCCAACTGCAGCTTCTGCGCCCAAGCCAGGGACCACCATACCAACAGAGACCGGCTATCCCGGGTCGTGTGGCCGGACTACCCCCTCGACAGGGTCCTGGAAGGCTTCAGGAAGCCTGCCCAGGACGTGCTGGAACGTGTCTGCGTCCAGGTCATCTACTATCCCGGTTTCCTCGACGACACCGTGGACCTGGTGAGGCTGCTGAGGGACGAGACAGGTCTACCCGTGTCGGTGGACACCTGCCCCGTGGACAAGGAGTCTCTCCTCAGGCTCAGGGAGGCCGGCGCCGAGATGATAAGCATACCTCTAGACGGCGCCACGCCGAGGATCTTCGACGAGATAAAGGGACGCGGCGTCAAGGGGCCCTACCGCTGGGAGAGGCACATGGAGGCCCTCAGGGCGGCGGTGGAGGTCTTCGGCGACGGCAACGTGGGCAGCAACCTAATCGTGGGGCTCGGCGAGACCGAGAGGGAGGCCGCGGAGCTCGTCCAGAGGCTCCACGACATGAAGGTCAAGACGGTGCTCTTCGCGTTCACGCCCCTCGCCGGCACAAGACTAGAGGACCTCCCCCCGCCCAAGATGAAGAAGTATAGGCGGCTGCAGTCTGCCAGACACCTCATAGTAAACGGATACGCGGCTCTGGAAGACCTGAGCTTTGACGAGGGCGGCAGGATAACCGGCTACGGAGGATTAGACTTGGACTCTGTTCTCAGGGACGGGGTGGCGTTCATGACCACCGGGTGCCCCGGATGCAACCGCCCCTTCTACAACGAACGCCCCTCAGGCCCCTTCTATAACTATCCCCGGCCCCTCACAGAAAACGAGATAAAAGAAGAGCTTGCCTCTCTCAAAACCCAGTGATAAGGAAAAAATTGGGCTAGTCTTCCAGCCGCTCCATTTTGAAGCTGACAGGTCTCACTCCGTCCGTGCAACAGCTCAGCATCTCACCGGGCTTCATCCAGTTAGGCCAGAAGTTGCCTCCGAACCTGAGGATCGACAGGTCCTTGTAGATGTCTCTCCAAGCCCAGCCGCAGAACCCCTCGGGCTTAGCCAGGCTGTCATCTACGATGAACTCCTGTCCCTCCTCGAAAGCCGTGCACTTGGTGTAGGGTTCATCGGTGCCAGGCATGTTAGGCACCTCCCCGTCGAAGATGACTGAAGGATCCACACGCCTGAACACCGTGATCTTTACTCTAGTCAAAGCGATCAAATAATAGGTGACAGAGTACTAAAGTCCTCGTTTAAGGAGACATCGTTTATCTCCTCGTCAATCCTAAGAATCTTAACCAGGATTGATCGCCGTGAAGAACCCATCACCTACATGTACGCTTCAGGCACATACATCCCACAGGATAATTACGAGGCTAACCTATCCCGGGATGAGAATCCATGGCTCCATTGAAGCGATGTCGCCTGTGTCATATTTGTCGACGACGTCTCCGCTGTCTCCACCTCTAGGTGGGTTTGAACCCCACCCCCCGCACCACTGCTTGTGTCATGTTACTTGGTGTTGCGATTAAAAATCTAAGGCATATTTCTGTGGCAGGGTTTGACTCCTCTCATATGTGAAAAGTGTCGGTGGCTGCAGCCTGAACCAGATGAGGTTAGAATAAAACCATCGGGTAGGTCTTCCGCGCACGCGACATGGATGTCTTTCCGCGCCTCTTTTGAGTGAGGCAACGGGGTGATGAGAACGAGCCTCTGAAATACAGTATCTTCTATTAGATGCAAAGTTGATAATGTGTTCTAGAATGAACGTCCCAGAGGGGCTTGGGTCCTCGCTTGAGAAAGCCTTCAGGTTTATGGAAGTCAGTCGGAATCATGGTGGGCTTTGGTCCGATTTCCTTACGTTGGCCGGGGAGAGCATCTACTGGGTTTCAGGGTACACTGGGTATGCTCTGTGTCAGGGTGGCGACGGCCTTGGACTTGGGTTGCTGGAAGCGGCGGCTCTAAGGATCCTTGATCATCAGGGAGGAGACGGCGGCTGGGGCTATGGGCCTGGCGTTCCGGCGGACGCCGACTCTACTTCGTGGTGCATCCTCTTCCTCTCCAAGCTCGGAATGGGCGAGGGGGTTGAAAGAGGTGTCCGTTTCCTCTTGGAGCATCAGAATCTGGACGGGGGCTTCAGGACATATGCGTCGCCTGTCTCTGTGGGGCGTTACATGGGGCTGGATGGTAGTGTTTCGTTTGAGGGTTGGCAGACGTCTCAGCTGTGTGTCACGGGTGTGGCGACTCGGGCGCTTATCGACGCGGGCACATCTGAGGGCGTCGCTGATGCACTGAATTTTATTAAGGGGTCTCAGATGATGGAGGGTTACTGGAATCCCTATTGGTGGAATGATGCCCTTTACTCGACCTTCAATTGCATGTGGGCCCTGAAGGCGGGTATTGGGGGTGATGAGGTCTTAGAGAAGGCGTGTGACTGGATCGCCGAGACTCAGTTAGCTGACGGGGGCTGGAACGACGGCACGACTGGTGATGGGGTGTCCTTCTCGACGGCGTTGGCTCTGAAGGGCCTCATGCTAGGGTCCCGGTCAACGGATTCGGATCGAGTTAGGAGGGGCGTCGAGTGGCTCTTAAAGCACCAACTGGAGGATGGAAGCTGGCCCCCCTATTATCTGCTGAGGATCCCTCATCCGGCCATGAAGGAGCCGTGGAGGTATCATGCCTGGGCAAGGGATGGAAAGGCCATCGGAGCGGTCATCAAAGACCATAACCGCTTGTTCACGACAGCGACAACGTACTCAGCGCTCGCGGAGTATGATAGATACTGTAGAGGCGAAACAAGTTAACACATGGAGGAAAGGTTCAGCGTCGCGTAGACGGAGGATATGAGGCTAGCTTGGTGGAGGCCGTCAGGAAAGCCGTCGACGTGTTGAAGCCTGGTTCACTCTGCGTCCTGTCGAGGAAGCCCCTGATGGATGAGGACTGCCCGGAGGTGCCTGAGATAGATCTCATCTCGGTATGGAACAGGACAATGGAGTATCCCCAGAGAATGACTGCCTCCACCTCCCTCGGGAGAGTGTACGTGGATGTTCTCTGGGTGCCCATCTCAGCGATGATTGACCCATACGAAGCGGCTGGATACAGGACGCTTCCTCATCTCTTCGTCGAGTCAGAGATATTCTGGAGCAAGCCAGGTTTTGTAGGTCCACTCATAGACGAGATCAGGGCCAACGCCTACGAGAAGGCCGTGTGGGAGAAGAGGCTTAGCAGCCAGCTGGCGTTCGGCGACTCAGCTCTTCAGGAGGCAAAGAGGAACCGGGGTTTCCCTCCGGGTGCATTGTTTTTCCTTCAGACCGCCCACGCCTACTACATGATCGCCCTGGGTGACGCGATCAAGGAGAGTGTTACGAGCCTGATGACCAAGCCCATGACAAAGCTCAGACGCATGGCCGCCGCGACGGATAGTAATCTGGAGGAGATTCTCTCGGCGAATCTTCACCTAGACTTGGAGCCATCCGCTTCCATCATTGCCTTGAGGCGGGTCCACGACGCCGTGAGCGCCAGGTGTAGCCCCCACTTGATCAGGGGAATGAGTGAGAGGACGTGGGGCCACTACGAGTACTCACTCTCCAGCCTTGAGCTCGAGTACAGGCTGGCAGTCGCGGAGGCCCTATCGCGCAAGGGTGACTTTGCCAACGCGAATTTTTATCTGAGGTTCTGGACGTACAGCCTAGCCAGGTGCCCAGTGGTGTGCGAGGAGGCTAAGCAGGGAAAGAACCCTAACTTCTATGTCCCCTTCAGAGCCTTCAAAGAGTCCCTGTCGGAGGCGTGCCCAGAGATAATTGAGCCCGTAAGCCTGATCCTCGGTGACGTCTCTCGTGGCGAGGTCGAAGAATCGTTAAGAGGAACTGCCCTCTTCAGGGAGCTTGTGGCCGAGAAAATACTGGAAAAAGGGTTGACTCCGGCGTCTTAAGTGAGAGAGCATGGCCCGGGTCCGGGGTGCTCTAGATAGTTTAAAACCAGAGCCCCGGCAGCTTCGGGATATCTGCAACCTGCTGATAGACATAGTACCCGTCCACGCCATCCTCACCATCCAGCGAAACGCCTACTCGTTCCTGTTCTCTGGGGCAAGCGTTACCGTCGGGTCCGTCCTGGGAGAGCAAAGCAGGGAGGCACGGCGGTGTGTTGACCCCCGCTGGCCCTGATTTCCCGCCCTCGCCGGGTGTTCCCGGGGGCCCTGCTAGGCTTCCGGCTCCTTTCTGGAGCAGGTTGGTGAGCTTGGTCGTGTCCACGCCTGCGGTGTAGAAGAGTTTGACCACACCGCCGTTTCCCCCGTCTCCACCGTCTCCTCCGCAACCTGCGTCTCCTCCCCTGCCTCCGTTTCCGCCCAATCCTGGGCCCTGTACGCAGGAGAGGTTGGGGATGCCGAGCCAGGTCTCGCCTGTCCCTGTGACCGCGGTGGAGCCCATCTGTCCGTTGCCTCCGTACTGGCCTTTCCCTCCTTTGCCGCCGTCGCCTCCCTCTTGGCCTCTCAGGTCTATTTTCAGGCCGGGTCCCAGTATCTCTTTCGTCCAGATCTCGAGGATAGGGCCGTCAGATCCTTTCTCCCCTTTCCCGCCTTTACCTCCTGGTTCTCCGTCTCCACCGTCCAGGCCCTTGGGGTAGGTTCCGACGTAGTGAAGTGGATCCGTTAGGGCGTCGAAGTTGGGGGAAGCTCTGTCGGGTGGGAGCACGGGACCATGGAAGTAGTCTGGTGTGCCGTCACTACCTATCTTGGCCTTTGTCTTGGGGTCCAGGCCTGTGTCGAGCATCGGGAACGTGAGGTCGCCATCGAGGTTGTAGGTGATCTCGCTGACGCCTCCGCCCAGCCGTGTGTCGATTGTGTCGGCGACTATCTTTAGTACGCGTCTGGCTCCGGGGGCGGCTCCGTGCTTCGGCACTATGACCAGTTTGTTCTCTCCGACGTTTGTGAACAGTAGGATGCGGCAGTAGATTACGTCGTCGTCGACGTAGTTTTTGCTGCTCACGTTATAAATTTCTACAGCTATCATTTCATATCATCCTCCTTAACTGGGCGCATCGTTGAGTTCATACGTCTCATACTCTCCGTCTGAGCCGTCTGCTCCCCTATAGTTTTTCGCCCAGTCTGTGTCTATCTCATCCATTGAGCGGCCAGGTGGGCCGTCGGTACCCCGGTACTCGTTTCGCTGGGGGCATGGGTTGCTGTGGTTTCCCTGGGCTCCGCCTGCTCCGCCGCTGCCTCGTGCGCCTGGGGTGCTGGCGTCTCCGCCTTTTCCGCCGTTGACTATGTAGGTCCAGCCGTTCACAGCGGTGAGTGATGAGTCTTTTACGAATACCTTGATGTTTCCTCCGTTTCCTCCTGCGCCTCCCGTTCCGGGTAGCCCCGCGTCTCCGCCCTTTCCGCCGTTTCCTCCGCGCCCCGGCTCTCTAGTGCATTCGTCCCCGTCGTACCATGAGTCGCTAGTGGTTGATGAGGCTCCTTTCTGGCCGTTTCCTCCGTTTCCTCCGTCTCCGCCCTTTCCGCCGTTTCCTCCATCTTGTCCCTTGAAGTTAATCTTAATGGCATCTGGGTAGTTTTGTGACACATCGTTGGCGAATATCTCCAGTGTTGGGGCGTTGATGCCAGGGTTTCCCCTTGGCCCCGTTGCCCCGGGCCTGCCGTCCCCGCCGTTACTTGCTTGAGGGTAGGATCCCGCCCCGGGGATGGATGAGCCGTTGCTGCCGTTGGGGGCCACACCTCCCTGCGGCGGTGCGGGCGTATCCGGGTCGTATCCTGAGAGGCCGTCTAGGTCATATGTAATCTCGGCGTGGTCCTCGATGGTGATTCGGTCCGCGATTATCGTGAGCGTTCTGGGGGATGCTGGGCTGAAGGGGCCCCCTTGCTCCGGTAACCTTAGTACGGGTGCCAGCACGAACGTGCTGTTGGTCTTGAACTCCAGCGTATCCGTCTTCAGGACCACGGCGTCGTACTTGACGACGCCTGCGACAGTGAACGTCATCTCCTCACCTCCCTGTCAGCTCCATCAGTGGCTTGATCTCGTATTCGAGGCGCCCTCCCACGGGTATTCCTCCATAGGTTAATCCTTCAACCCATTCATCGACCATCCTCCTGACCTCTTTGAGGCTGTTCGCCTCCGCGATGGCTACGCCGCTGGGGTTCGCCGACGCTGGGATGGTGCCGAGACGCGGGTGGCGTGTGATCTCTTCCATCTCTACTATTCTGTAGACTGTGAGCCTTGTTTTCTTGGCTACGTTCTTCAGGTAGTTGAGTCCCTTTTGGAGGGCCTCGGGTTTCCATGATATCTTTTCCAGGTCTTCACGGTTCAGGAGAAGGTTCCAGGTAATCAGATACTTATACCGCCCCACTCTTCGGGTGGGTTGCAGAACTTTTCTGGCTGACAAAACAAACCAGTTATCTCCACCAAACTTAATGATTTAAGACTATCTTTTGTATAAACAATGGATTGATCCATTATGTTTCGATTAACATCTAAAATGGGTTCAGTGACGCTGATCAGTGGATCAAGTATCTAGAAGAGAACGGTCTCATCATGGGTTCTAAGAAGGAGGGCTATCTTTTTACCAAGAAGGGTGAGACGTAGCATTATGTACTCAAGCGGCATAGAGACCTCGTCGGCGTATTGACTAGAGAGTTGAGTGGAGAAAGACGAAAGCGTTTGTGAAATGGTTTTCGAATAATTAAGCGCGTGCACATACTAGTAAAAATGTGTGGGCACCCCACCCCCCGCACCACAGGCACCACCCACCGCTACTTGAGTTTTCGCCATAACATGACGTCCCCCTGGGCTGCTACGTACTCGTAGCCGCCGTCGATGGCTTACGCCGTCAACCCACCACCCAGCGTCCTCAGCTGGAGAAGGTTACAACATAGACACACGAAAACCATCTTCACCCTGACCCGGGGCAACGACGAAACCAACACGTGACCCACGTTGAACATCCCTTTAATCACCGCAAACGGGCCTCCCGGGAGCCCGCCTCCGGTTGATCCTCCGACCCCTGAGCTGCCCCAGATCCATAACGGGTGATCCCGTGCCCCACGCCTCATAGACGCGTCCCAGCCACGCGGCACAGCACCATGATACCCCTTATCCCGGCACACCCCATCGCCGGGCAAGCCTACCCTACTATCATGCACCGAAGCAGTCGTCGCCTCCATGCACCATATGAGGCCGTGATCGGTATCCACCTTCGCGTGAAGCTTGTACCCCAAACATGACCTGCCACCCTTCTTGGCCCAGCAACCATCCCGGCTCCCCCGTGTCTGGGCCTCCTCACCACGCGGCTCATCAGCCTTGGCATGCCCTGGATCAGCGGTGATGAAGGTGGCGTCTTGAACCGCACCCCTCCGGACTCTGAGTCCCTTCTCGTCGAGCTGCCGCCGCAGCTCAACCCTTACAAGCCTGTCCCGGCCCGTCTCTGCGAGGCGTTCCCTGAACCGCCACACCGTGCTGTAGCCCGAAGCCCTCTCCGGGTACCCAAGGAAGTGCCTGAAACTTATCCTGTCATTAACCTGCCGCTCCAGCTCCGGGTCTGAAAGCCCGTACCATGCTTGGAGCACTAATAGTTACACCATCGAGACCTCATCCGTATTAGGTCTGCCGCCTCGCTCCGTGTCGTTGGTGTACATGGGTTTGATGATGGGTCTGAAGCGCTCCCAGTCTATCTGCTGTTCGGTTTCCGCTAGTTTGTCGCCGTCTCGGGCTGTTTCCCGGTAAAGCTTCTGAGTAGGTATGAGTTTTAAGAGTCCATAAAGTGACTAACCTGCCCTGATCTATAAATCTACCCGAGGGACTGAAAACAGAGGTTAACCAAAACTCTCTTTGTATAAAATTTCTATTCAATCATAGCTAAAAAGTAAAAATAAATAATTACAAAAAATATTTAAGCTAAAACTAACTGTTATACCAAGAAAAATATAATTTTTATATAAAAACGATAAAAAAATTAAGATGAATGGAGTAACACCGAAATCTAGAAAAAACGCTTATAACAAGTAACCAATTATAAGGAAAAAGCAAAGTCGTCGATCCACGGCGCTGCCGCGTACCCCGAAAAAACGCTTATCGTAAGTAACCAACGATAAGGGAAAAGCAAAGTCGTCGATCCACCGCGTCGCCGCTTATTCGACGCGATTCCATATTTAAATACCTGACATGCAACGCTTTACTGAGCGCTTTGAAGAAACTGGGGCTCATCGTCAACCCCGTCGCCGGCATGGGAGGCAGAGTCGGTCTCAAAGGCAGCGACGGCGCCGAGACCCTCAGGCGGGCGAGGGAGCTGGGAGCCGAGCCCCAGTCGCCAGCCAGGGCCGTGCAGGCTCTCCAGGCCATCAAGAGAGGCTCGCCGAGCTTCAAGCTGTACACCTACCCAGGCGAGATGGGCGAGGACGAGGCAAGGGAAGCCGGGCTGGACCCCAACGTCATAGGCGAGACCACAGCGGATGCGACCACGGCCGAGGACACGAAGAAGGCGGCGGCCGCCCTGGCCGACCTAGATGTAGACCTACTCCTCTTCGCCGGCGGCGACGGGACAGCCCGCGACGTCTACGAGGCCATCGACTCCCAGGTCCCAGTCCTCGGCATCCCCACGGGCGTTAAGATCCACTCCGCCGTCTACGCCATAACCCCAGTGGCGGCGGGGAGGCTCGCGGCAAGCTACCTGAACGGCGAGGCGTCGGAGACACGCGACGCAGAGGTGATGGACATCGACGAGGACGCGTTCAGGGAGAACAGGCTCTCGGCGCGGCTCTACGGGTACATGAGGATACCCTACGCCCCAGAGTACCTCCAAGGCAGCAAGGAGGGGGGCGTCAGCCAGGAGCCCCTGGACCTTGAGGCGATAGCAGCTGACATCACAGACGAGATGGAGCCCGGGGTGCTCTACATCGTGGGCCCGGGATCGTCCACCAGACCGGTGGTGGAGCAGTTCGGCGTCGAGAAGACGCTCCTCGGGGTGGACCTGTTGATGGACGGCGAGCTGGTGGCCAGGGACGCCAACGAGGAGCAGATACTCGCCTGCCTCGGCGGCAGGGACGGCAAGATAGTCGTCACCGTCATCGGTGGCCAGGGATTCATCTTCGGCAGGGGGAACCAGCAGATAAGCCCCGAAGTTATCAGGAAAGTCGGCAAAGAGAACATCATAGTGATAGCGACGCCGCAGAAGCTGGCTACCCTCAGGGCGCGGGCGCTACGCGTGGACACCGGGGACCCGGCGCTGGACGAGGAGCTTAAGGGCTACTATAAGGTGGTCACGGGCTACAGGAGAAGGACCTTATACAAGGCAGAGTGAGATGAGCCTCGCAAGGTTCTCGGATCTTACCCCGTAGCCTATTTGGGTTTGTAGGGGCCGAGGTACTCCTCCTGGAGGATGTTACCGCCGTCGATGACTATCTCAGAGCCCGTCAGGTAGCTGGACTCGTCCGAGACGAGGAACAGCACTAGGTTGCCCACGTCCTCCGGGGTCCCCTGGCGGCCCATAGGTATCTTGTAACCGAACTCCCTCATCTTCTCCTCGGCGTCGCCGGCCTCGCCTCCTCTGAGCCCGTAGGCGCTGGGGCTGTGGATGTAGCCTGGGAGGATGGTGTTCACGTTGATGCCGTGCTGCGCCGTCTCCAAGGCTAGAGCCTTGGTGAATCCTATCACCGCCGCCTTGGTGGCGCCGTACGCCGTCTGGCCCCCGACTGGGGCGCCCACCATGGGCCCCGTGACGCTGCTCACGTTGACTATCTTGCCGTACCGGCGCTCCATCATGCCGGGGAGCGCCGCCCTGGCGCACCTGAACATGCCGAACACGTTTACCTCGAACATCCTGTGGAGGAACTCCTCATCCATCTCCACCAGCTTCCTCCGGGGGTAGATGCCGACGTTGTTCACGAGGACATCGACGCGTCCATGCCTCCCCGTTATCTCTTTGAAGACTTCGCTGACCTGCTCCGGGTCGGTGACGTCCATGACGAGGTGCTCCACCGAGCAGCCCATCTCTGCTATGCTCCTAGCCGTCTCCTCTACCTTCGGCGAGACGTCTGTGAGTATCACCGTGGCGCCGTTGCGGGCCAGTACCCGGCTCACGCCGGCGCCTATGCCCTGCATGGCCCCCGTCACGACCGCTATCCTGCCTTCCAGCCTCATTCAAGTCCCCTCTTCCTCTTATACGCCCTCCAGCTCATTGCCCAACGCTCCGGGTCGTCGAAGCCGTCGAACACCACCCTGTGGTTGCTGCTGTTGTGGGGCGCAGTCTTGACCAGCTCGGGGTCGCTGTAAGCCTCCTCGCAGACCCTCTCCAGCACCGCGCACCAGTAGTCTATGTCGGCCTTGCTGTAGGTCTCGCAGGGCTCCGGGGTGAAGGGCTCGGGCACCAGCCACGGGTGGTGGCTCGTGAACATGCTCTGGACCCCGTAGTCGATTACCCTGCGGTTTACGTCGCCAACCCCTACGCCCGTCTCCTCCTTCAGCTTCTCTAGGCTCCACCTGGCCTGGTCCAACCGCCTACCCTTGAAGGGGAGGGAGACGCCCCTGATCTTCCTCACCTTCTCCACTAGGTACTGGTTGTTGATCATGCTTACCTCGGCGGCCTCCCTGAGGCCCCTGGCCCCCATGGCCATGCACCACGCGTAGCTCCGCACCACCACCTGCAGGTTGCCCATGAAGTCCCTGACCTTGCCGATGCTCTTGGGGCGGTCGTAGTCGAGGTGGTAGGCCCCGTCCCTCTTGACTATGACCGGCACCGGCAGGTACTCCTCGAGCTCCCTGGTTACTCCGACGGCGGCAGAGCCTGGGCCGCTGCTGCCGTGGGGGCTGCTGAACGTCTTGTGGAGGTTGAAGAACAGCATGTCGAACCCCGCCTCACGGGCCCTGGTTACACCCATAATAGCGTTGGCGTTGGCCTGGTCGTAGCTGCAGAGGCCGCCGGCGTCGTGGACTATGCCCGTCCACTCGTCTATGCTCTTGTTGAAGATGCCCGTGTCCTCGGGGTTGGTGATGAAGCAGCCAGCCGTCCTGGGGCCCACCGCCTCCTTCAGCGCCTCCGTGTCCGGTAGCCCCGTCTCGGGGTCCGGGTACAGGGTGATCACCTTGAAGCCCGCCGTTGCGGGGGTCGCGGCGTCGCACGGGTGGCTGAATATGGTGGTGACGACCTCGTCCCGCTCCGGCTCACCGTTGTCCCGGTGGTACTTACGCATGAGGAGGGCGTTGTTGTAGCACCCGGCCGAGCCTCCAGGGGGCTGGAAAGTGAAAGCGTCCATTCCGCTGATCTCCCGGAGATAAACGGCCCCGAACTCGTACGCTATCTCCAGGATGCCCTGCATGGTCTCCTCCGGCTGGAGGGGGTGGACATCCTCTATCAGCGCCGCCAGCTCCTCGTTGATCTTGGGGCTGTACTTCATGGTGCAGGTGCCGACGCCCAGGTCGATCTCCATCTCCATTCCCAGCGTCATCTGGCTGAGCCGCAGGTAGTGGCGCAGCACCTGCGCCTGGCTCAGCTCGGGCAGCCCAGGGGGTTTCCTTCGCCTCATGGCATCCGGGACTAGCCCCTCCGCCGGCCCCACCTTGGCCTTGATCTTTGGCTCCGCTCCGGGTGGGACGAAGCCTCTCTCGCCCCTGGTGCTGAGCTCGTGGATGATGGGCTCGCTCCACCTGGGCGCGTGGTACTCCCTCACCTTCACGCCAGCACCTCCCGGAGGGCGGCCCCAAGCGTATCTATCATGCCGAGGCTGTGCATCTCGGTGACGCAGTACAGGGCTGCCTCGCCCAGCTCGGGGTATTCCGTGGTCAGGTTCTTCCCGCCGAAGATTTTGTGACCGAGGAGGGCTTCGTTCACTTCCCTTACCGGCTTGTTGAAGGTGACCGGAAACTCCTTGAAGAACGTCGTGAACGGGACCTCCACGCCGTCCAGCTCGTCGAGCATCGCCGCCGCGTAGTGGCTCTTCTGGAGGATGGTCTCCCCCAGCTCCTTCATCCCCTGGGGCCCGAGGAGGCTCATGTAGACGGCGGCGGTGATCCCCCATAGGGCCGTCGTGGTGCCCACCCAGTCCTTGGCGTTCTCCCTAGCCATGTAGCTGGTGCGCTCGTAGAGGGCCTGCCCGAACCCGTACTCGCCCTCGACGGCGGTGTCCGCTATACACACCAGCCTAAGAGGGTACTCGGCGACGTACCTCTCCTCGTCGCGGCTGGCGATGAAGCCGCAGCTTCCGCCGCCGGCGTACATGTGTATCCCCAGGGGCTGGGCCTCGCCGCACGCTATGTCCACCCCGTAGTCGCTGGGCGCCGCCAGCACCCCCAGGCTTATGGGGTCCACGCCGCAGACGCTCTCGGCGCCGCTGTCGTGTGCCACGTCGGAGATGGAGGCCCCCTCCTTCTCGATGACGCCCAGGTAGTTGGGGTTCTCGAAGTAGACGGCGGCCGTGTCCTCGCATACCTTGGACTCCAGGTCAGCCATGTCCAACATACCCGTGGCGGCGTCGTACTCAACAATTTTGACGTCTATACGGCTCGTGTCTGAGGCCGAGTCGCAGAAGTTCCTTATGATGCTCAGCCTGATGGGGCTCACGTTCCGGGGCACCAGCACCTCCTTCCTCCCGGTCAGCCGCGTCGCCATCCTGACGCTGTGCCCGGCGGCCGCCCCCCAGTCGTAGGTGGGGATGCCGCTAACCTCCATGCCAAGGAGCTCGCATACGAGGCTCTGGAACTCGAAGTTAGCCTGATATCTACCTAGGTCACTGTGGCTACCCCCAGCATAGGCGGTGAGGAACTCGCTGCGGCTCGCGATCTCCTCGCAAACCTTGGGCACGTAGTGTCTCCAGCAGCCGGCACCCAGATAGCTTACGTACTCCTCAGTGGTCTTGTTCTTCGAGAGGATGGACTCGACGTGGCGCTTCAGGTCCAGCTCGCTGAGGATGGGTTCAGGGAGGTCCATGGGTCTGCCGAGCAACAGTCTCTCCGGGATCATCTCCCGGTACAGCTCGTCGGCGCCCCCAGCCCCGATGAACCTCAGCATCTCTCTCTTGATCTCCGGCACAGAGTTAGGGATGTAGGGGTGAATGAAGCTCTCCTCGTCCATGTGTCTCACTTAGCCAAATCAAATCCGGTAACAGTATAACACTTTTCTTGGCCGCTAAGAAAACCGATCTCTGCCCCATGCCAACATTATGGATTCGGATTGCGTAAGGTTTAACAATTTTACACCTGTCTGGGTACCTGAACCGGTGTCGAGTTAGTTGCAGGAAACCGAGAAGAAGTCACTCATCCCGCGGAACGTGTTAGTGCTCACCATGAGCCGCACCATCTGGAGCATGTCCGACACCAATCTGGACAACTTCATCAGCAGCTACATGCTCGCCCTCGGCGCCACCGTGCCGGCCATCGGTCTCATGAACGCGCTGGGGAGCTTCGGCGCCATGCTCCTGTACCCCATCGGCGGCTACATCGCCGACAAGAGCGGCCGTGTGAAGCTCGTGGCCTACTCCACGCTGCTCTACGTCTCCAGCTTCGTCGTCTACCTCTTCGCCCCGACGTGGCAGTGGGCAGCCTTCGCTATGGTCTACCAGCAGATGGTGCTGTTCTACGTGCCTGCGATGAACGCCATAATGGCGGACAGCATCCCCGTGGGGAACAGGGGGAAGCTCTTCGGCTTCAACTTCGCCCTCCCCAACCTCATCCGCATAGTGTCGCCGTACATCGGCGGCCTGTTCATCGCCCGCTTCGAGCTCATACCCGCCATGAGGATAGGGTTCATGATCAGCCTCGCGATCGGTCTCATAGTCACGGCGATGAGGATGTTCTTCCTAAGGGAGACAATCGAGCACGTCGAGGAGATGGACTGGAACCCCTTCAGGCTCGTTAAGGCGGCGTACAAGGACATGGACGGCAGCCTCCGCTGGATATACCGGAACATTCGCAGCTACGCCGGAGCCACCATGCTGCTCTCCTTCCTGAGCAGCATGATACTGCCCTTCTGGATAATCTACGTGACCAAGGAGATGGGTCTGGAACCATACATGTGGGGCGTCATCCTCCTCTGGAGCGGCGTCGCGAAGGCCGTGCTCAGCCTCTTCATCGGGGGGATAGTGGACCGGTTCGGAGCCCGCGCCTGCTTCATCACGGGGTTGCTCATGGCCATACCCTGCATGTATTTCTTCACCTTCGCCGAGGGGTTCAGGACGGCTCTGCTGCTCTACACCTTCATCGTGGTCGGCGCCGTCTTCATCTGGATATCCTCTCAGGTCTACCTGGCGGACAGCATCCCTAGGGCGATGAGGGGCAGGGTGATGGCGGGGCTGGGAAGCGGGATAACCCTCGGCGTCACGGGCGTCGGGTTCCCAACGGGGTTCCTCGTCTTCTTCCCCAAGATACTGGGCAACCTAGTGGGCGGCTTCATCTACGCGCTCCGGCCCAGCTCCCCGTGGACCCTACAGAGCGTGCTCCTGACCGCGGCCCTCGTCTACCTGTGGTTCATGCTCAAGAACCCGGAGAAGGCCGAGGAGTAAGCACCCCATATATCTGCCACATGTTTAGCCTTTACCGGGTTTTTCCCCCCTCTGACCAGGTAGGAGGTGAGAGAAGGGTGTTAGTGATTAACTACTTCGACTGGTCGGGTACGAGGGACGGCCTCACGAGCTGGGTGGAGGAGGTCAGGTCCGAGTGCGAAAAGCAAGGCGTCAAGCTGCTGGGCCTCTACGGCCCCAGCCAAGTCAAGTTCAACTGGTGCTTCATCCACGAGGTGGACAGCCAGGAGCAGTACACCCGGACGATGCGGAGCCTGACCATGCCCGCGGAGGTGACTCATCAGGTGATTCACTACTTCTGGCCCGACAGGTCGTTCACGAGAGAGCTCCCCAAGTACCCGCCGCAGCACTTCTTCGACGTTACGTGAGGGGCATCGGTCCCCTTTTTTTGGGTCTTCTTCTAAGGCGCTCAGTATGTGGCGGCCACCGACTTTCACGGGCTAGCCGCCTATCTTGACGCTCAAACCGTACTCCGTCAAGACGCCGTGGAGCCGATCCAGGCTCTCGTCGGTTGGCGCCTCAGCTACAAACTGTGGCCCCGTCTCTCTGTTGAGGCGGTGAGCCTTCTCGGCTCCCACCTTGTGGTAGGGAAGCAGACAGAGATCGCTGAACCCTAGGCCCGAGACGTACTCGCCCATACGCCTGATATTATCCTCGTCGTCGTTGACACCGGGGACGAGGGGCACACGGACGACGACCGCCCTGCCCCTGAGGAGCGCCAGGTTCGACAGCACCAACTCGTTCGACGCACCCGTGAACTTTTTATGCTGTATAGGGTCCATGTGCTTCACGTCGTAGAGGAAGAGGTCGGTGTATTCCATGATCTTCTCGAGGGCCGCCTGCTCGGCGTGGCCGCTGGTGTCCACGGCGGTGTGGAGCCCCTCCCTCTTGCATGCCTCAAGCAGCTCCGCCAGGAAAATGGGCTGCATCAGAGGCTCGCCGCCGCTGAAGGTGACGCCACCGCCCGACTCGCGGTAGAACATGGAGTCCCTGCGGACCTCCTCCATGACCTCCTCGACGCTCATCTCCCTGCCGACGAGCTCCAAGGCCTCCGCGTAGCACCCCTCGACGCATGAACCGCATCTGACGCACTTCTCCTCGTCGATGACCAGCTTGTCTCCGATGGCCACGGCGCCCTCGGGGCAGCTCTCCTCGCAGCTGCCGCACCCTATGCACCTAGTCGGCCACCACATGAACTCCGGCTGGGGGTGCTTGCTCTCGGGGTTGTGGCACCACGCGCAGTCCAGGGGGCACCCCTTGAGGAACACCGTCGTCCTTATGCCTGGGCCGTCGTGGATAGCGTAGTGCTTTATGTCGAACACGACGCCCATGAGAGTCTTCAGCCCCCAGACGCTGAAAAACCTTTAGACCCCTCTGGCGGCCTCTTGGTCACATCTTGTGACTATCTTATGAGACTTCAATAGGTGAGTCCGCTTTATAAAGAAAAAACGTGACTCAAGCCTTGAAAGACATTGGAGTACAGTGACATACCGGCCACCAAGATACGTGGCTCGGGTCGTATGACCCTTCAAGGCTTCGGCACCGTTAAGGTCTCTGGGAGCGGCAGCATCTCTCCCGAGCGCATCTCCACCAGTGGAAGCAGCACCCTCCCCGGCGGGCTTCACATAGGGGAGCTGAAGACAAGCGGCTCCTCCAGGGTGGAGGGCGAGATCCACGCCGACCGGATAGAGTTCAGCGGCTCCGCGTCCATCGACGGGGACGCCCATTTCGACCACCTCAGGAAGTCGGGGAGCCTCAGCGTCGAAGGAGGTGCCTATGGGAACACGATGCGGGTCTCAGGGTCAACCACCATACGAGGAGACGCGGAGATATCCGACGAGCTGAGGTCGAGCGGCTCCATCCGTGTCGAGGGAGGCGTCGAGTCCAAGGGCGTCGTCGAGCTGAGAGGCGTCTTCGAGGTGAGAGGCAAGATCAAGGCCAGGCACTTCGAGGCGCGCCTCGGGAAGGACCTAAGCGTAGCCGAGGAGGGCATCGAGGCCGACGACATCGACGTGGAGCCCCTGCCCCGGGACTGGGACAGAGAGGGCGAGCTCAGGACCAAGGACGTCGTAGGCGTCAGAGAGGTGACCATAGAGAACGTGGAGTGCGATAACGTCAGGGGCGGCCGGGTGGTGATCCGCGGCGGCTGCAGGGTCAACGGGAAGGTGGAGTACACCGAGTCCATCGAGGTAAACCCCAACTCATATCTAGCGCAAGAGCCTGTTAAAATCGTCTAAACGATCACACATGTCTGTGGAGGATGAGGGCGAGGAGGCCTCTCAGGGTCTGTTACAGAGGCTGCGATCCGAGTTCGACTTCGTGCAGGGCAACTTCCTAGTGATGGTGCTGAGCTGGCTGTTCCTCGACTTCTTCACCGAGCTCCCCGGTACCTATTACCCGCTATACGTAAAGGCCCTCGGCGGCACAGCGTCCACCATCGGCCTCATTGGTGCGGTTCAGAACGTAGCCGTCGCCCTGGTGCAGATACCCGGCGGCTACCTCACTGACAAGTATGGCAGAAGGTGGCTCATCGCGTCCATGACCTTCTTCGCCGCCTTCGCGCGCTTCTTCTACGCCTACGCGCCGAGCTGGGAGTGGATAATGGTGGGGGCCGTCATCTCCGGCTTCTGCAGCATCTACCAGCCCGCATTAAACGCGATAGTGGCCGACTCTCTGCCCAAGGAGAAGAGGGGCATGGGCTTCAGCATCATTAACCTCATCGCCAGCGTATCGACGACCCCCGCCCCCCTCATAGCTGGGTACCTGTTCACGCTGTACGGGCTTGTGCCCAGCATGAGGCTGATCTACAAGATGGTGTTCATGGGATTCATCGTGACGGCGATCCTCAGGACAAGGCTCAAGGAGACTGTGGAAAACCCCGCCAAGATAAACGTCAAAGAGATGCTGGGCGAGTACCCCGTCTCCCTGAGGGAGTCCGTGAACGTCTGGAGGCTGGTCCCGGCCGCGGCCTTCGTCCTGTTCCTCATCAGCGTGATAACAAGCTTCGCCTCGGGGCTCTTCCAGCCCGTGTTGACCCTCTACATAGTAAAGGACCTGGGCATAGGCGAGGTGGAGCTCAGTTACATCATGACAGCACTCCCGGTGTCCATGATACTGCTGGCGCTGCCGGCCGGTAAGATGGTCGACAGAGTCGATAAACGGGTACCCATAATGCTCTCCTTCGTCCTGTGGGGCGCCGCGATACTGCTCCTCGTGTACGGCGACTTCTACAGGCTCATACTGTCGATGATGCTCGTCGGCTTGCTGATGATACTGGTGAACAGCGCCACCTCGGCGCTGTCCGCGGAGCTCGTCCCCCAGGAGCACCGCGGGAAGGTGAACGGCTCCAGAGGCTTCTTCGCCATGATAGCGGCGGCTCTGGGACAGCTGATGGGGGGCTGGCTCTACGACAACGTGAGCCACCAGATGCCGTTCTTGCTGGAGCTTGTGCTCATCGTGCCACCGATAATTATGGCGTGGCTCTGGCTGAAGACGCCGGAGGCTGAGCCCCTAGACAAGCCCCTTCCCGGATAGGTAGCCGGGGAGCTCCGCGACGCTCCGCAGGATGCTGTGGGGGCCTGCCGAGCCGAGCCTCTGTACGCTCTGGGTGCCCGTGAGCACCCCCACCGTGTGGACGCCGGCGTTGAGGCCCTCCTCTATGCCCTTCGCGGTGTCGTCCACCTTCAGCACCTCGCCGGGATCGGTTACCCCGTGCCGCCTCATGGTGTACAGGATCATGGCCGGGTCGGGGCGCGAGGCGCCCACCTGCTCGCTGCACACCCAGCCGTCTATCAGGCCGTCCTTGAGCCAGCCCAGGTGCTCCACTATGGCCTCAGCGACCTCCCCCGGGAAACCCGTGGACGCGACGACGGCTACGCCGCGCTCCTTCAGGAACCTGAAGGTCTCTGACGCCCCCTCCACCTCCTTCACCCGCCCCGTGTTCGCGTTGAGTATCCCCAGGAAGTCCTCGTATATCTCGTGGGCCTTGTCGCCGCCCAGCTCGCTGATGACTGTCCACTTGTCCCTGCCCCGCTGCTCGTTGAGGACCTCCATGGGCACGTAGACCCCGTGGGCCTCGAAGGCATCCCTGTAGCTCCTCAACACAAGGGGGACGCCGTCGACGAGGTCGTCCACGGTGGTGCCCGCCATGTCGAAGACGGCTAGCCGTATCCGGGGCATCTCTAGGCTTCCTCGACGATCTCTTCCAGGGGCTTCCTGGATGTTTTCTCGGTGAAGCCCCCCTTGTCGGGGTAGCCGAGGGGCG
>Ga0315533_1001201_pt1 | contig 20289 bp, 46 predicted proteins | sample SalMarSW160130MG_FD_203081 | JGI IMG/M metagenome (GOLD analysis project Ga0315533, IMG submission 203081) | Salt marsh sediment microbial communities from the Plum Island Ecosystem LTER, Massachusetts, United States - Salt Marsh Sediment SW1601-30 ... | reverse complement strand
CAGGTAGTCTATATCATCCAAGAGTTCCATGGCGGCTACATTCATTCCTGTTGGTGAGCCAGTTGCGGCTTCCCTCGCCCACAGAGCTATGTTGTTTCTAAGCTCCTCATCACTCTCTGCCTCAATAGCAAAGAAAGCGTCCACCGCCTCATCGGTTAAAGTCGGCCAGGAATCTAAAAGCAGGAATGTCCGCTCTTCTAAAGTCTTTGGGTCTAAACCAGCAGGGGTGATTGTAACAGCAGAGTAGAACTCGTCAATCTCGGCATCGGTAGCCTCTATCGCTCTCAAGAAGGCTTCGGTGTCTGGCGTCCTGCCCATCTGCTGTAGAACTTCAAAGAGGGCGTTAATCTCCGACTCCTGTAGCTCCTCATCGGTCATATCAGGAAGTATCGCTACCCTTGCCCTCTTCTCGGCAAGACGCAGGATTTGGTTAAAGGCACCCTCAGTAAGGGTCGGGGCAACTTCCGCCCCCATTCCCAGGCTCGGCAAAGCGGGCTGTTGTGCCTCTAACTCTTCAAGGGTGTAATGTTCTCCTTCAGGTGAAACAAAGGTCTGGTCTTCCAGTATCTCCCAGCCTTCGGGGGAAATGTAGCTGAAAGCAGGCTCGGCACCATTCTCTCCCGGTGTTATCCTTAACGACCATCCCGCCTCAAGCGTGAATGGCTCACCAGAGGCAAGCGTCAGGTTCATCCCCGCTATATCTTCGGCCGTGAAGGTCTGGGCAGTATCAAGGAAGGGGAACGGCGAAGCCTGCTGTCTCTGCGCCGCGGCGCTTTGGAGCGCCTGCATACCCCTGACCTCTTCTAATCCCGCTCCATATCTACTTAAAAGCCCTGGGATACCATTGCTCACTTTGGTCCTACTTTTTTACGGAGTCGTTGCCAAAAAGTTTTCTTGATACAAAGAACAGGATGCCCGCACGAAGAACTATACCAACTATTCTTCCCATCGGCTTCCAAGCACTCTACCATCTTTTCCTTTTGGGCCCTGGCCCCCTCTTTAAAGGCTCGGCTTAAATCATATTGGGAATAACAAAAATCGTCCGTTGGCAAGCCGCTCTTTATGCTAGGGTATGGGTTCTCTTCTTCTGATAGCTCCCACTTCTTGCTCATTTACTCCTCCTAAAAGGGGTCTATATCCTCCCACTCATCCCAATCCCACGCTGGGTCAGTTGGAAACTCTTTTCTCACTTCGCCTTGCCTCTCATTCTGGCTCTATTCATAAGGTTATCTTTAAGCCCCTGAAAAAGAGTGGTCTTTGGTGCCCTCTGCTCTTCCAAGGCACTCTCTACTCTTTTTACAAAGTCCTTATATTTCCTTTTCATTCTTCCTCCACCGGTGTTCGCTTTAAGGCAGATGCTTTCTGCGCTGAGTCCTCTGGCTTTGCCCCCGTCTCCTTACCCAAGAGTTCAAGCATCTGGCCGCTTTCTTTTCTTGGCGGTGTCGGTTGTCCTGTCTGCCCTATCAGGTTTAAGAGTGCTTCCTCGGCCAGCTCTGCATCCAGCGCCGCCTCCTCATCTCCCTTCTCGGCCAAGTCGTAGAGGTCTTTGATGTTGCGCCTTAGCTTTATGGCCGGGACTAGCAACTCAATTTCCTCAGAAGATATGCGCCTCTCCTCCTCCTCGGCGTCTTCCTGCTGGGCTATATCCCGCCTGGCGGTGTAGCCCGAATAAAGCCCGCTGTTCCTAGCTGCGGTTGCAGCCTCAATCCTGGCCATATCTATAGTCGGTGATTTGACAAAGTAATTGAACTCAATATCATACTCGCCTTCCAGCTTGGCGACATCAAATGTTCTCTTGTGCCCCCTGACGCCGATTTCAACGCTTCTCAGACCAGTCTGAATTATCTGGTCAATGGCCATATAAGCTAACTGTTGATTGAGCAACCCCCTAGCCCCGAGCCTCGGTAAGAATACCTGGTCTCTGCCCTCTCCCACCTGGATGAGAGCTACCGCCGACATAGGCTGGGTGAAGGTTCCATACTCAAAGTTTGACAGGCTCCCCCTCTGAACCCTGGTCTCAATCATCTGGTGGAGAAGCCAGGCTTGCTGTCTTAGTTGGCCATACGGGACGGGGACGGCCCCGCCTCCCTTCTCAGTGGGTACTACGGTCCCTGGAGTATCAAGGTCTGCGAATTTGGGGGGCATGGCCGACTTGCCTTCCTCAGATGGCCATTGCAGGGCGTGGTCAAGCTCCTTCTGGTTAAGGCTCTGGATTAGAGAGGCTATCCTGTTCAGCTCTGGGATAAGGTCTCTGATAAGGAAGAAGATAGACTCACCCTCATACTTCGCATAGTCTTTATCAGAGAGCATCGTCCCCATAGGCACTAGCTGAACACAGACAGGGACATAGCCATAAGTATGCGGTTGCTCGTACTCTTTCTTGCCAGCTACATAAATCTCATTGTGTTCAGGTGTCCATATATCTAGTGTGTTTGCCTTCGTGCCCGATATTGTAAATTTCTTCTCCTGCGCCCAGGCCTCAGACTCTATCTCATCTTTGGTCTTCTCCATCTCATAGGCAGCCCAGGCTAGTCCGTCTACACCCATTGCGTAGTAGAGGTATCGCCGGTCCCAAGGGGTAATATCAGTGATTAACTGCCCATCCTCAACCCAAGTAAGTTCCCTAGCGGCACTCCCTCCTCGCCGACAGTTGCTCTGGTCGAAGTAGGGATTCAGCGACCACCCCCCCTGTTTCATTCGGCGGTAATTAGCCGAAGCCCTCTGTGCCCTGATAGCGTCCTCAACCTCAGAGGTTTCTATCTTCTCGTCCTCAGACTCCACCTTTATCTGCTCTACCGCATTGCTAAGAGAAGACTCTACATTTGCGGCAAAGACAGCGGCATCGTTGAGGGTAACGCTGATGCTTCGGGGAATGTCGTGTTCCTTGACATCCTTGAGGGTATACGCTTTCAGGTTGACCAGGTCTGCATCAGCGTCCATCCGCTTGTGCAGGTCAGTGAGTTCTTTCTTTTTATCGTCTACGGCTTTCTTATAGTCCACTACCGTCTTACCTCCCTTTGAACATTGGGGTAATCGCCACTACTTACCGTCTCTGGAGTAAAGTAGCTTAGGATGCACCTCGCGCAAGCCAAACGGTGATAGCGTTGTTCATTGTCAATTTTGTTAATGGGCTTGCCTTCTTCATCCAGTTGCCACAAACAGTTCGAGAGCTCTGACAAAAGGCCATGCATATCACTAAAGACATAGAACTTGTTTAGCTCCATCAAGCCAATTACACGGTCTATCTGAGCATTGACCCTCGTTATCTTGGGTGCTTGGATTGGCCAGCCTTGAGCCCCATATCCCTGCCTTATCTCGTCCTCGGAGGTTACATTCCCCCCCACGCTCTTCTCGACCTTGTAGCCGTCCGTAAACTCCTTAAACCTGTCCCTATGTTGGGCAGTAGAGAAACCACCTCCCGGGCAGTATTCCCTCCAAGCCACCAAGTCGTTATAGCGCATATATTCTGGCGCACCTTGAGGTAGAGGTAGTCTTACCCTTGCCAAGAAGATAGCGGCGGGGTTAGCACTCCCAAAGTCGTGCCCTGAATAGATAGGCCAGTTCTTCGGTATCTCAAAGCGCTGTATCTTGCAGAGGGATTCGTTGAACTTGTTGTAGACCAACCAGGATAGCTCAATCTCATCGTCCTCGGCCATAATCTCCCGCCGGTAAGACTCCAAAGACATATCAGCAGCTATCAGAGCTAGAGCCTCTTGGCTTATGAATGGGTTGTCAAGGCTGGTGAAGTGAATGGTCTCCCAGAGACCGGTAGTATCTTCTTGGGCCTTCTTGAAAAGCTTGGAAGCGTGGCGTGGGTCCCTAGCCTTTGAAACTCCAGCCGCCTTCAAAGATGGGGGGGTATAGATAAAAACTGCATCACCGTTATTGTCGGCCAGCATAGGGGCCCCGACCTCTGACCAGGTGTCCTCGGCCATCAACTGAAACTCGTCAAGGTAGAGGTCGTCAGCATAGTCGCCCCTGAGAGTATTGGCGTTCCAGGCAGTCTTGGCCTTAATCCGTTGCTTCGTCCCAGGGACTTCGACAACCCTCTCGGTTTCGTTGAGCTTGACCTTTCTGGCCTCTATTGCTTTGCTCAATGACCGCTTGATTTCAAACCAGAATGTGTCGGTCTGTTCTGTGGTCGGAGCAGCATAGAGCTGTCTCCTCCCCTCGAGGAAGCGCCTCACAGCCCTTATGGCAAAGCCTACGGTCTTCCCTCCCCGCCGCCCCGCCTTAACTATGATACGCTTCGACCGAGACTCAACCATTTGCTTCTGGTGAGGATGCTTCTTTAGATTACGGAGCCGTATGGGGATATCTTCAACTTCAGTCGTCATAGATTACCCTGAATGTTATCGGTTCTCCACCGCCTTCAATGGGCTGGACAACCTTGCCCTCCAACCGGTCTTGGAGCTCGGAGATTATCTTTGCGTTGCCCTTGACGGCTTCAATTAAGATGCGCTTGGCAATGGCCTGTCTCCAGGTGAGTTGTTGCCCCTTGTCATCGACTTCAAGCCATCTCTCGTCCACAGGGCGGTCAAGCATCTCCTTGATAATGCGGGTGATACTGTAGTCCTTTTTAGAGCGCTGATTATGTTTCCTCCCCAAACTCAAATTTTCCCTAGAGCTTGGAGACATCCCCCGCTTATTCCCTGCGCTATTTAATTGTCTTTTTTGTTTGTCCTTACCCACTCAATCACCCCATAAATAACCTTGCTATACTAGCCCCAAAGGTAGCCAGCAACACCGTGAGCATAAAGTTAACCTTCCAGTTGAGATGACGATAATCATTGTTCTTCCATCTTTCCCAGCACTCCACTGTCAGATACTTTAAGGGTCTCCCGCCGTGATTCTTGCTCACCATCAGCTCACTCCTATTTCGGCCACCAGGTCATAGTACTCCTTTGTTTTGCCCACCCTAGATACCCTCCCCTAAATACAAAAAGCCCGCCGATTAAGACGGGCTGTGATTAACTTGGTCGGGGCTAAAGCGTGTCGCCTATTGCACCTTCACCCTACACCCCATTGGCGGTATATACTTCCGCAACCAATGGTTCGTATCCCCGACTAATAAAAAAGGATGCTTACCCTTGTTTCAGGGTGTGGGCATCCCTTGAAAATTAGCATAGCATAAAGCTAAACCTTTTGCAATACCCCTTGAAAGAGATATATTTATATCTTTTTATAAACTCATTTTGCCCCACGCTTAGCACCCTATTGACAAGTATGCCACAGTATGCTATGGTATGAGAAGATAAGAATAAAGCTGAAAGGAGTAAGGGGATGACAGGTAACGAACTGAGGGGAGCATTGGAGGATTACATAGCTAGATACCCGAGTATGGGTAACAGCGAGGTTTTTATCACTGAAAGGCGGGGGAGGAGAGTACGGGGAGAGCCCTATAAACGATATGGCATAAGTGGGATTGGTTACAACAGCTTGATAAGCAAGGAGGGCCTGTCAATAGATATAATCAAGGCCGAAACCGAGTCTTAATTGGCTCGGTCAGTGAGTAAAGCTCACTCTGAGGATGCTGATATTACCCTGCCGCTCCGCACAATCCTCAAGAGAACTTACTGACTAAAGCACTTTAACAACTGAATACTGTGGGCGGGTAGGAAAGGAAGGTTGAACTTGAAGGCTACTACAATGCACGTCGGGTTTGATGTTATGGGTATGATTAGACTGCTAGAGGACATTCCTTATGAGAAGCGAGACCTGAAGTGGGCGGAGGAGAGAACCAAGTTTGAGGAATTTAAGCGGAACGGGATTATCGTTGTATCATCTTGTCCTACCCCAGTAGAAAAAAGCCCAGGCGTCTGGGTTTGCCCAGGGCACCCGCACAAGTAAAATAAAATCGCCCGCCCATAGTATTGAGGGGTTAAGAAATGAGCAAAGAGACTGAAGGACTAGAACGGGAAAGATTACCCGAAGATATAAAGGAGGCAAGTGATGGCTGAACCAAAGCAGATAGAGGAGCAGGAATTAAAAAGGTTATTAGCTTCGGCTGAACTACGCAACCCAGGGAAGTTTAATGCAAGTCGTGAGAGATACCTCGTTGAAATATCCTTTAAGGCAGGTGAACGAGCTGCTTTCGAGAAGGTGATTAAGGAAATTAGTAGGGTATCTGAACTCTCGCAAGATGGCTGGTGGCTCAATATCCATCTAGATGCGTGGGAAGCCCTCAAGTCCGAGCTACTGGGCAAAAGCCCAATGTATCTTGACGGAAAGGGGCAATGGCAGACGAAGGGGGGCTTAAATGCTAACAGTAAATGAGATAGCTCAAGACCTCAAGGTATCAGGGCGTACAGTGAGACAGTGGATACACGACAAGAAGTTAAAGGCTCATAAGATACAGGGCGTCTTGAGAATTGAGAATGAGGATTATATACGGTTCAAACAGGGACATGCTGGGACAAGCCCAGAATAAGGAGGGAGAAATGACAAATAAAACACCAGAGTGCGATAAGATGCTTGCCGTTAAAGATGACAGCCAGAAAATTGGGGAATTCCTAGACTGGCTACAAGAGAAAGGTTATCGTATATGCGTTTGGCAAGAGGGAATTACTGATGCAACTAGAATTGCGAGTGCCTTTGCTATAGCAAGTGGCAAGGCTGACCCTCACCCTGATATTGACGGAGAACCCGAAAGAGGCTTTGTCCCGATAAATCCAGACATAGAAAAATTACTCGCCGAATATTTTAACATTGACTTGGGTAAGGTAGAACAAGAAAAACGGGCTATCCTAGAAAACCTACGAAACCCCTAGCCTAGAATAAGACAGAAGGAGGGATGAGATGGCAGAGAAATATCAATTAGATGAGCGGATTATAAGATTAGAAGATATTGTTAAAGCCCTAGTTAATTCAAATAATACCCTAGAAGCATTAAGGAAAATTGTTTCTCCATTTGCTGACAACAAAGGATGGGTATATGGCAAAAAGAATCCTACCGAATCTTGGGAATGGGAAGAGGAGTATATCTTCAATGAGTCTCGGCTATATCCAACTCTGGGGAAAGACGATGCTAGAAGTGTGCTGGGAGTTTGGAGAAGATTTAAAGCAGTATGTGAGTTAATTACTTTATCAAAGGAACAAGAAGGGAGGACGAGATGAAATTTTATTTAATGGGGAATGGAAGATTGATTGCTGAGGCTGGCAGGGGGACAACCCGAAAAGCCATTCTGGAATTACAGGAAAAGAAATGGGTTAAACAGCAGGGTGGCATCTGTAAAATTCTTGAATACACAGAGGATAGGGCTATCTTTTCCGCCCTAAACAGCAAGTAGCAAGTTAGCCCACCACCCCAGAAGTAAAAAGGAGGACGGGTCAGCTTTTAAGCACCGCCTCCTTCTTCTTTTTGTATTTCACCCCTACACCCCATTGGCGGTATATACTTCCGCAACCAATGGTTCGTATCCCCGACTAAAAAAAGGATGCTTACCCTTGTTCCGAGGGTGTGGGCATCCCTTGAAAATTAGCATAGCATAGGCACGGATTGTTGTCAAGTGGCCGATAAGACTACCTTTTTGTGGAATTTTTTACCTGTTTTCCCCCGCCTCCAATCCCTCATCCACTCCGCAAAAGTCTGTTTCTTCCGTCTCCATCCCTTCACATACATCAGGGCTCTCCGCGCTGGTCGGCTCAACTGCTCAAAGCTCAAGCCCTGTTTCACTTCGTCCTGTAGGGCTTCGCCAGCAACCCCTGTTGTCTTTAGGCGGGCTTCAACTTCCACCAGTATCCCCACGGGCTTGGCATAGTACGCCTCATCTCTGACTCCTGTTCTTATCTGCGGGTCAATGTAGATAGAACCGTCAGGGCTATCGGGCCAGTTCCCCTCCAGTAGCGTGTCTCGATGCTCAATAATCCAGACGACCTGATAGGGGCAGAACCTTATCTCGGAATAGGTATACCATTCTTTCCCAGGGCATTGTCTGTAGTCCTTACAGCTTCGGCAGTCCTTCATACCCAGCCCTTCATTCGGGCGACCTCATCCAGCGTTAGCTCAAATTCACCCCTGAATTGGGGCAACATAGCTTCAACAAGCCGTTCCTTTATCCGCTCATAAGAGAAGTTCTTTGATGCCAGAGCCGCCTCAATGAATTCCACGCCATTAAAGGCAAGCCCTCGGATGCGGAGTTCTTCGTTAATAATTTCAAGGGGTAGGCCGCGGGTATCCATCAGCTTGAAGATTTCTGCTCCGCTAATCACTTCTTCCTCAACCGCCATAATTCACAGCTCTTTTTATCCTGGCACTCATAGTGGTCGCCCACCTTAACCAGCGTGGCTCCGGTAGCACCGCACTTGGCGCATTGAAGAGGGTATGTATAGATTCTCTTTAAGTCCCTGGATAACCCTTTCACTTAAAATATCTCCTAGTCTGGCGCATTAGCCGACCAATCTCCTCTGAACTCTCTACCCTATCCTTCACAGCCAGCTCCCCGTCAAGGCGTTTCATCCAGCTCAAGAACCACCGCACATCACCGCCCAGTTCGTGATAGAGCTCCAGGAGTTTTACCCGGTCTTGGTCTGTTATTCCTGAGTTGTACCAGAGTATAGGCATCTCAGCCCTTCCCCCCATAGCGGATTTTGCATTGGGTATGAACATAAAGGTCGGCTAAATCCTCAAGCAGATGAGCTTTCCCTCTCAATTCGTTAGCTTCGTGGATTAGCTCGGCAGCCCTCCAGCCTAACTGAGTTGCTTTTTGCGTAGCTTCATCTTTTATTTTCTCCAACCGTTCCCAATCTATCCCCTGTTTCTCTAGGATGTTTATTTTGTCATCCCCCAACTTCACGCCTAAACGGGCAAGCCTTTCTCTAATCTCATCTGCCAAGGCATAGTTGCCCTCCGCCCTTAACCAGTCTCTAACTTCAGTCAAAGCGCCTATCATCCCTGGCATCTACGGGACCTCTTCCAACGACCAGTATATTTTTAAGCCCATCTTTTCAGCATGAGCCACTTCTTCATCTGCGCCCCTGCTTTCACCGTCAAGCCTTAACACGGCATCACAGCGTTCCAGAATCGCCTTGTCTATCTCCATCCATTCCCTATGAGTCTTGGGGGATATGAAATGCCAGAAGTGAGTTAGGTGCGGGATGAAGGGGATATGGCCACGTGCTAGTAATATGTCGGCCACCTCAATAGCTCGCCTTACATTCTGGGCGGTGTCTCCAAGTGTATAAGGGGCCGAGATATAGATTAGCTGTCTCATTTGCTCAACCCTTCAGGTAGAAAGGTCTTATCCAGCGTCAGGGCGTAGAGCCAGGTTATCCCGTGCCGGCGGTGAACCCCGAATGTCCAGTGGGTAGGGATTGAGGATGTGCCGACCACTTCTAGAGCAAAGGGGTCATCGGTAACGAGAGCACCGTTTATCAGGAGTTTTACCCTACTGTCTATCCGCAGGAAGTCCTCTTTGTGGAAGTGTCCGCAGACCGCGTAGTTGAAGTGGCCGAAGCTGGAATACCAAGAGCGCACCTTCCTGGTTAAAGCGAAGTAAGGAATACCCATTGTGGCACTTGACTGGTCGCCGTGAAAGACAAAGAACCTGAATCCCTCAATGTCCACCAGTGCCTTGAAGTCGTCAGAGTAGTTTATCTCAATGCCTTTGGGGAGCTTGGCCGAAGCTAAGGCTCGGTAAAGGGCCAGGTCCCAGTTGCTAGTCCGAGGAGCGGTGCGGGAATACTTGCCGTGATTGCCCCTCACGCCGTAGAACTTGACCGTCCTGAACTCCTGTTTGAAGGAACACAATAAGTTTATCAGCGTGGGCAGAGCTAAATCGTATACCTGCTCCACCGCGCCCATCTCAACAGCACCGATAGTTGAACCCTGGAATGGGTTTTCCCCCTGCACATTATCGCCGACATCCAGCACCACCAGGTCATTCAGGGGGTAGAGGTTTCTGTGGAGTGCGTTAATTGTCATCGTGGACTGGAACAGGGTATCTAGCCGTCTCTTATAGACCTCTTTGTTGTAGCTGGGCGTCTTCTCCCCAGCGTGGCCATCCCCCAGAACAACTACCTGCGTCTCTGGGTTGCCCTTGCCCACCTTCCCAGGGATGTATTCCCTGAGTTCTACTGGGGGAAGATTGATAACCACTTCTCTCTCGGATTCAGGGGTTTTGGTAAACTCTGGCCTTGGGGGCTTCTCATCGATGCTCCCCATCCGCCAAGCCTTCCCAGTGCCGTATGAGATGGGCGGGTTTTGGTTGGCGCAGAGGTTGAGTTTCCCCTGGTGGTCGGTCATATCCCATTGTTCTTGGAACCTCTGCATCTCTTCCCCGTATGGTCTTGTTCTTCTCATCTGTCCTCCTTAACAAAAAAGGCGACCCGCAGGATTTCTCCCGCTAAAGTCGCCTCCTGTATCTGCCCGGTCAGCTTTCACCTCCACTGGTCTCCCGTCAATAAGGGAGACAAACTTTGCCCAGCCTTCATTTAGTATTTCCTGTTGGGCTTCCTTGTGTCCGTCCTCATACCCGATATCGTGCCAATCTTTTTCCTTGCTTAATGCCTTTTTCATTTCGGGCAAGGTCTGGTCTTTAGCCAGCACCGCTACATTAAGTTTGGAGAGTTTGGGAGATAATCCATCTGCGAAGGCATAGCACTCTTTAACAGCTTCACTCTCAGCATAGAGTTCTATTGACTGTATCTCCTCCCAGAAATGCCCCCTGAAACCATCTGGCCAGCGTGCCTCATAGTATTCCCGTGCCACCGCCTCCCGTATCCTCTTAATCTTCTCGGATTGGTCAGCCATTTAACACCTCCTTCTCAAGTTCCTGCCAGCATAAACCGCATCTATGTCGTTTCATTGGGTATCTAATATCCTCTTTGCTCAGGTGCGGACACGGCTCATTGCCCCACTCTACTATCTTCTGGGCTTGGGCATGGGCAGTCCCCACTTGAACTTCAGCTACAACCTCTTCAGTATCGTAGACTGGCACAGCCTTTGAAAAGGGGTAAACTGCTTCTCTTATCTCCGTCATCTTTGCATCTGTCAACATCACCCTAGTCTTTCCCTGTATCATTTTCTGCCTCCTTAATTGCGTTGTGTTTTCGGTATTTCAGTAATTAGCTCTGCTTTATCAAATAGCTCGTCTGTTCCGATTTCCAGCAACATCAAATCGCATCCTGGCATTTCTTTGGCGCATCGTTTGACCCGCCGTTTTCTCTCTGCCTCCGTGCTGAAAAGATTGAGCTGCCATTCCTTATGTTCCTTCTCCGTTACTTTGTTCACATAAACTGCGCCGAGAAGCAAAGCGTAGATAATGCTATGCGGTTTAGCTTCTATAGAAACTGTCATCCCGTGCCTCCTTCTTCTGTAGTAGCGTTAGGGTTCATTGGGGGTTTAGATATTTCGTTCTTAAAGTCTTGGAGTTGCTTTCTAAAACATTCTTCAGCCGTCTTACCATCTTCAGGGATATTCCAAAATGACGGGTAGCCTGTTTTCTCCCAGACAATAAACTCTATATCATCATTTGAGGCATCAGGGAAATACTCCCTAACTGTATCGCCGACTGTTTTACCTAAAGCCTTACTCATAGTCTCCCTCCTTATAACCCTACTACCGCTTGCTCCATTGCGGCTTTGAATCGACCTCTTTAATCCCGTGTCTTTTACTATGGCACTCACCACAGAGCATCTTGCTATCTTTTAATGAGACTCTACCGCCGTGAGATTTAAATGGTTCTTCATGAGGGCGCAGGCCCCTCCAATCAGGCGGCTGGCCGCATAGCTCACACGTCCCACCAATACATCTAAACTTATCGCCAGAACGAACAAAATATCCACCAGCCCGTTCACAAAGTTGCTTCCGTATTTCATATTCAGCCTCCATTTCTTCCTTGCGCCGTTCTGACATCTTTGGAATTCCCTTTGTGCGCCTCATAGATTAAGCCCCATTAGCTTCGCTAGTAATTGTGCCCGTTTTGATGGTCGGGGCGTTAGAAAATTTGCCCGTTTCCCCTGCGCATAATCGGGTGGTTCGCTGAATTGGTCAGCCGTCAAGTCTAACGCTTCCCCATTAGGTAGCCTCAAAAACCAATGCGTCTGTCGTCCGCCAGTATGGATAACATAAGGCAAGCTCCCCTTCGGGGCCAGATAGTGATAAACAACTTCTGCCACCACATAACAATAGCCAGCAGTCGGCCTTTCGGGTGTCCAATAATCACGATATAAAGGCTTGAGATGCTTCCTACCCATCACCCGCAAGGCACTATACAGCTTTTCTTTGTAGCCTTCCGTTCCCTTTGTGCGTTTAAGGGGTGTCTTGGGTTTCATTGATTGCCACCTAATTCATCCTTAATATCTGTGCAATTTCGCATTTAGTTCTCTCCCTTGGTATGATAACGAGCATCCTCCCGTCCTTCAAAAAAATATGCCCAAAGTTTTCACCATGCCCCGAACAACTGGAAGTTGTTTTAATCCCCCCAGCATTAAGAGCATTAACCAAGTCAAGGATTTCCTTATCTATTTCCATTCTATATTTCATAGCTCAATACCATTTCCAGCTTCGTTTCCCTTTAACTCTTTTTCTAATTTGGTGATTTCTGTTTTGGTTTCTGCTATAATATTCTCCGCTTCCTTAAGATTGCTCTCGGCAATATGCAGGTTCGCCTTTGCCCAAGCAAGTTGCGCATCTAATTTTTCTTCCCAGGTAAGCCCCTTCATATATGGGCGTTTCAGAAACTCTTTCATTCTCCCACCCTCCTTTCTATGCCACACCCTCAAAGCATATTGCGTAATTCATAGCTACCTTTCCATACGAAAACGGTTACGTCATATTCATTCCTAGAGAGACAATGAGGACAGATTCCCTTCGCCGTATAATGATTGTCTCCATCCCAATGAGCCTCAACCTCAACGAGAGGGAAGCCGCACTTATCGCAACTATGTTCTTCAGTAGTTACTTTTTTCATCTTATCAGCCTCACATCTATACCGGGTCCCAAAGCCCCATCCTTAATGTCTTCCCTTCTCGCCACGCCAAACAGCCCTGGCAGCCTAGTTCCTCAGTAAGCATCTGGAGTGCGCCCTTCTTTGCCCTTGTAAACTGCCCGTTTGTTTGGCATTGAACCAGCATCACTTCTCCCGCCTTAAGGGCTATCAGGTCGGCAGGAGAATGGCTGCCTGCGCTCCTGAATACTACCCAGCCCTCATTCTCAAGGTGTCTGCGGACTCGGCGCTCAAAGTTTGCTCCCCTAGAGTAGTTGGTCATTGTCGACTTGCCTCTCTATCTCCTCAATTTCGGCCCTTGTTAGTTCGCGGCCCAGCCTTTTGCGCTCTTCCCGGGCCAGTAGTAATATCTTTTGGCGCCGGTCCAGCCAAGGCTTATCTCCCTCTCCCTTTATCCAGGCAAGCAACACGGCCCGGACATAGGGAACATTCATCTTGTTATGGCTGGCCGCCTCGCCGAAAGCATCCTTAACCTGTTTCTCTATGGCTCCGCCGGCGGAATAAATCTCTTGAGCCAAATCCCTTAACTGTGCCTGTTCTTTACTGCTAGGTTCTCGCCCAAAAGCATAGGGGAATGTTTGATTGAAAATTTTTAATATGGAAGTTGCTGATGGGGTTGTGGTTCTCCCCTCTCCCTCTTCTACTTCCTGTTCTACTTCTACTTCCCTTCCCCTTACGCCGCCCTTTGTCGGGGCAGTTTCCGTATTCTCTCCGTCAGGGGGGGGGAATTCGGGCTTCTCCTTATCACGCCTAAGCCCTATCTGTTCGCCAGTAAATCCTGGCATAAAAAGGTATTGCTCCCCATTCACAAAGTATCTTGTAATTAACGGCGATTTCCCCGTGCCGTGAGATTTTTCGAGAAGTTTAAGCCAATTTTCTATCCGTGTTTTTGAATAATTTTTGCGTGGGAACACCAAACTTTTAATCATTTGTGCGCTCCCGTAGAAGCACCCGTTACAATCCAGGTGGGGAATTAGCCAAGTGTAAAGCAGTTGCACCGGCTCCGGCAGGTCATTGACTGCCTTGCTATTGGAGATTTTCTTATTTATCATCCGACCTCTAGCCATCACTCATTCCTCTTACTGTAGAGCTACTAGGGGAGGGCGGCTTGGTTTAACTTCTTACCCTCCCCGTTCACCCTTGCTTGAGCCTACTCACCCTTGCGGTTCCTTGCTCGGGCTCCCCACTCCTTACGCACTTTCGGAGGTTTCGCCAACCTCTGGCGCCTTTATCTCGGCAACTAGCGGCGATTGGTTATAGCTTGCCGACCTCGGCTCAAGCATCCCCCTAAGCATCCTCGGCGCCGACAGCCGACAGATAAACCACGACCTCCCTGAGCACGCTGGCCTCTTCCTGGAGCAATTTCTTGAACAAGCGGGCTTGGATTTTCTGTAGCGCCAGAGCATGGTAGCGGTTATCCAGGGTCTTCGGCATTTTCATGCTGGACACGGCTGAGAAGTAAAGGGCTAATTCCCTGAGTGCCTGTTTCTCTGCGCCGTCCAGGGCATCGCCCAGTCGTGCCTGAAGTTTCTGGAGTTCGCTCGCATAATGTAGTACATCAGCTTGTGTTTCCAATTTGACCTCCTTTTTATGATTTAGCCTCGACTATCTGTAGCCAGGCATCTTGAGGGTCAGCTATATCTTCTTTGGCAATACCGCCGAGTCCCTTCAGGACTGCGCTCTGATTTAGCTTGAAGTGCTTAAGGCAGGCGCTGAATAGGTCGCCCAGGTTCTTGATGGGAAGACTCCGTAGGTCTGGGGTATCCCCCTTGTCCTTTGTCGACTTCGCCGCCAGCGGAGGCTTGGCTTGCTTCATTGCCCCTGGTGCCTCGTCTGCGGCGGGCTTTGCGGGAGGCGCATCATTCATCAGCCATGCCCGCATCTTGATAACCTCGGGATCCTTCTCCTTGAGCTTGTCGGCAATCCAGAGCTGAGCCGTTATATCCGCCCTCTTTTGCGCCTCTATGCTGGCTATCTTCTCTGGGCTGTCTTCCCGGTATCCGCCAGAGCGCCTTCCGCCCACTGGTTGCCCGTCAGTATATATCTGGGTTACCTTGCGGTCGGTGAAGATGTTGTCTCCCCATTCCCGCTTTGAGATATTGACATCGCACTCTATCGTGGTGTCTTTCTTGATGTAGTCAAAGAGGCGGGTACTAAAGGCGAAGTATTCGTGTTCCTTATCCCCGTCCTCTCCGGTGGCCTTGAACACCAGCTTCATTAAAGGCTTGTCTTTGCCCACATCTTTGGGCTCGGCTACCTCCGTAACCGCTAGTGTCAGCCTCTTGTCCGTCCCCTTGTCTCTTTCAGCCATCTTTTACCCCCTTTCTAATCTCCATAAAGCAATGAGCGCCAAAAGTATCCCCACCGGTAAAAGAAAAAAGTATGCCCAATGGAAGCCTAGCTGTGGTAATACTATCCCGCAGATAAAGGCGGCAACGCCTACCGCCAAAAGGAAAAAGTAAAATACTCTAGCCATTCCTCCTCCTTTTTATCGGCTCTCTATGTCCCGCGAGGGTAAGCCCGCATTTGGCGCAGTATTCGGTGATTCCCTTGGTGAACTCCCCCCTATATGTTATGCGCTCTGTTACGGGAACATTCTCCTGGCAGTGCGGACACCATTGCTTCGTCTTGTTTTTCATCGATAATGCCCCAATCTCATATAGCTATGAGCCTTCCGGCGGGGGTCAATCGGGTCTGATATGATTGGCGGGCCCTTGAGTCCCCCGTCTCCGGTAAATTCTCGCCCGCATAAATTACATATCCGCCTTCCGTCAGCCTCAAGATATACCCACCCGCCGCAGTGTTTACGGGGGCAGGGGAACTCTCGTCTTCTCTCTTGGGGCGGTGTCATTCTTCCCCCTCCCTCTTAATAGCTCTTGGGTCTCCCGTCAATATCTTACCGTGTGTAAAACAGTAACAGATATGATTTACGACCATCCCCATCCCCCGTATCTCATCGTGTCCTTTATCGCATAGGGGACACAGAGGGTAGCCGTCTTTTGAGCGTTTTTGTTCAGGGAGCTTCATTCCTTTATCTCCTTTACCCAGCCCTTTAAAGTATGCGTTTTATAATCAAAGAATGGGCACTCCAAACATATCTTCGCTGGCTTGCATCGCTGACGCCAACAATTTCTCCAAAACCGAGTATCCCTCGGTATGTCTGCCCCCCTATCCACTATGGCTAGTTCGGGGATGGCTAGGATTTCATCCACTTTCATTTTTGTGTGGTTGTCGCTACTATCTGCCGTGCCGCTTTTGTGGCGAGACAAAACAAATCCCAAGTTCTCTATAGCTCTATCCCTTATCTCTGACATCTTATATCCCCCTACTTCTCCTGATGTGCTCAAAGTGTTCTTTTAGACACCCCAGGTGAACACAGGTGCGGTGTGGGATATGGCTCTTGTTGCCTATGACCGTTACGCTGTAGTAAGATGTGTCCTTCTTTATCTCTTCCGGACACTCAGCACACCAGTGCTGTTTCAGGGCATGGACCTTCTCGGCCTTGCGCCCTATATCCTCAGCCTTAACGAAGGTGGGGTATCCGTTCTCTGGTGCTATTGCCGTAATGGTCATTTGGGTTTGTCCTCTTTAGGCTTGGTGATAGCAGTGAGGGCTTGTTCAAGCTTCATATAACTCTCTGCCTCACTCGCATCAGCCATAATTTCTCTGGCGGCTAGCCATAAATTCCCCATCCCCTCCGCTACTGCCATAGGGTTATCGGATATGGATATTGCGGCGTTGTGGAGAGCTACTATTTCTTTGGCATTTTCCCAATTCGGCGGTTTTATAAATGCTATAGGCGCAAAAGATACACTATTGAGAATTCCGATTACCTCAGAGTTGCCACTTACTTCCCACTGTTCCCCTTTACCCTTTGTCTCTGCCATCGTTAGCTCCTTGCCTCTATAAGCTCCTTGACAGTCATATTCCCGCACCGCTTGATTAAGGCGTTTAATGCGGCTGATATTTGGTGGGATGTTCCCACCGCTCGGATTACTAATGTGCGTTTCATTTGTCCTTCCAAACATAGAGGATACATTTGCCATCTTGGGGAATGATGCGCCAGTGGATTTTGTAGGAGCGCCTTCCGTAACGGCAACAGCCCGAAATGGTAGCGCCAAGAAGTTTGGCGCTCTTTCTTGTTTCGCACTCAAAGGGTGCTGCTTTTTCTAGGGGCAGGGTATCAAAGAAGGCCACCCACTTATTCCTTGGAGGAACATCGGCTCGGTTTATTTCTGGTAATCGCTTAAAATCTTGGCTCATAATCCTTCCCTCCTAGACCAGTAGCTTCTCAAGGGGGTTATTCCATACCTCAAGAGCTTCAGTTTCATATAGCTTCCAGATTTGGATTATGGCCTCCTCTGGGCTTAATTCCTTTCGGTTCCATTTGCACAGTATCCTTGCCAGCTCCAATTCCCTTTTATTCATAGCCTCTCCTTTATATTGCGGCATCCCTCACATATCCTTTTCTTTGCCGGTAAGGGCTCTCTGGTGAAGACCTGGAATTTTCCCCCACACTCGCGGCAGGTGTAGGTCCTGTTTCTCCCAACCCGCCCTTCCGTCTTTTCCCTGCATCGAGACCCGTTAATCATTGTCGGGCCCCCTCCCGGGGGAGACCGCGGTCTCCCCCGCTTTAGACTTTGACCTTGAAAATGGAAAGGAGAATATCTTTAAGAGCCTTCTGAAAGCCCCCAAATTCTCATTCTGTGCTGTCTGGTAGGGTGTTGGCGTGATACCCTCGGCGCACTTGATAAGGGTGGGGTAAAAGTCGAGAGCATAGCACTTGAAGGCATCCTTGACCTTGCGGCCGGGCTGTCTTGTTCCCCGCTTTAGAAGCCCGATAGTGGACTTGTGGAGTCTCAAGGCCCGGGCCAGGTCGGCATCATTGAGCTTCTTCGCCTTCTGGTATTTAGTGAGTGCCTTGCCTAGTGCGTTCATCGGTTCTTTATCCATTCTTGGATGTATCTGGTGATTTTACAGCAGGGTTCTTTCGGGAGCCTCAGCCACCATTTCATATCCTCTGTGCCATAAAGAGGATAGCGGTTGAACTTGCCCCTCTTCTCATATATCACCACTTCTCTCCAGCAAAACAGCTTATAACCTTCGCTATCTTTTTTGGGGGCGAAATTCCCTATAGGGCATTTATCTCCGTCATAGCGGGGCGACTTCAGCAAGGGCTTCTTCGTCGCTTCCTCCAACCCTAAAAGATGCCCCTTAAGCCGTTCCAGCCTACTATTGGGCACGCCTTCTACAATCTGTTTGCTCATATCAACACCCTAATCCCCTCTGGCTCATAATTGACTGCCTCCTCCGCCTCCGCTATGTCCCTCTTTAACTGCTCTATGCGTTCCCTCTTGCGCTTTATCTCAAGTTCCAGACGAGCCACCTTCTTAATAAGAGCCATCTCTCCTGCACACTCAGCCATATACTGCACATCTGGCGACTTAAAACAGTCGGCGATATAACTGACCTCCCTCGGCGCAAATTGGAAGTTAAACTCTTGAGCAATTTCATCTGCAAACCTCCTCCAGGCGATATAGTCTTTTGCGCCAAAGTGTTCCATCGCCGTGTAGCCATACTTATTGCCTCCGTGCTCGTTGATGTAGCCCAGGATTTCCAGTTCCCTGCCTTCAAATCTCTTCTTTAATGACTTCATTTCTCCACCTCCTATCCCCAGTCTATACCCGTAGGGGTATTTGTCTATTAGCTTTTATGCCGTGTGGGCTTTTTCCTTTATTAGCAATCCTCTATGGCTGCCCTAGCTTTATCTACCACAGTATTTACGCATTGGCGCAGAATATCCCAGTCTTCGGGAGTGCGAGGGTAGTGGCCACGATAGAAATAGAAGGCGACCTCAAGCTCGTTCTTCCCCTTATTTATCTTGCAGATTTCCTTTATGGTGAGTTCTTCCATCACATACTCCTTATGTTAAAAATAAAAAATGCCGTAGTTATGGTAAACCACGGCAAAATATGACGCTTAAATTCTCTAATTGCTTACGATATACGTTATGTGAACTCATCATAACAATACAGTGCGTCCTTACGAAGTTCCCTTTATTCTCTAATTTTCTCACGCCTGTTGACTGCTTGTCAACCCCCCTTTAGGCACAAACCTTTATGTCTAGTTAAAAACTCGTTGGGGCGTTATTTGCTAATTATGTTAAATAAAAAAAGCTCGCCCTCTTTCCAAGGGCGTAAATACTCACCGAAGCGGGTAAACCCGCCAGATTTCTATTCTGTTGCGTCTCATGGTGGTTCTACAAGGCATCCAACTGTTCAAGTGTCTCGGCTATTTTGTGGGCAATATCGTCAGTCCACTCCGCCCTGAACTCCAAAGGGTCAAGGTAGAGGCTCAACATCTCGGCGATAAGAGATTGGCGTTGCTTGATGCGGGGCAAGGTCTCATCGATGACGATGTGGGCAATGACATCCCGATAAGCCCCGCCAGTGTCCGCTTGAGATAAGTCCTCTTTGAGCAAGACTATTTCCATCTATCCCTCCGAAGCCAGGTCTCTATCGTGTGGCAACATATGGCGCATATCATAATCTCGGCTATGAGCCTCAAGGTGGCGTTCCAATCAATCATTTTCTGGGTTTCCTCCGTAGCCAAAGGAAAACGAGAAAGCCTATGAAAATCACTCCCCCACCGATGATAAAGAGGATTATGTCAAGGTCGCTTATTCCCATCATCAATCCAGCCCTAAAGCTTCTTTTACATTCCTGAATGAGCAGTAGATGGTGTCAAGGTCGCTGCCGGCAAAGAGGAGTCCTACCGCCCTATCACCAGCCACCGCAAGAGAGCCACTATCCCCAGGGTCGGATATGTCCTCGGTGGCAAAGCAATCGGTGAAGGTGGCCATCTTACCGTCCCCCATATTGACGTTAGCGGTTACATCTATCTCCCTGATAGTCCCCTTGGTTAAGCCGGTGGTGCGCCCGCTTTTCTTGACCTCCAGCCCCAGCCTCGGGTCGATATAGCCGAAAATCACGCCTATCTCCAGTATCTCATCGGAGACATCTATGGCATAATCGGGCTTGGCGAGGGCACAATCGACAAGATTAGCTTCCGCCTGACGGGTTGCCACCAGCCTGGTATGCCTGCCCGCTACTTTAAGCAGAAAGTTGCAGGCCTTGACAAAGGCGCTGGCGAAGGGACAAAGGCTATCCTGGAACTCAAAGGGAATAAAGTCATAGAGCTTACCAATCTCGTCTCGGTTTAACTGCCCACCATCGTGAGCCCCGGGTTGCAGAATGGGGTCGCCGATGGTGCCCTCGTTACAGTTGGCTAGGACATGGTTATTGCTCAAGATGTAGGGGTTGCCGTCCTTATAGACCACAAC
>Ga0315533_1001200_pt1 | contig 20295 bp, 14 predicted proteins | sample SalMarSW160130MG_FD_203081 | JGI IMG/M metagenome (GOLD analysis project Ga0315533, IMG submission 203081) | Salt marsh sediment microbial communities from the Plum Island Ecosystem LTER, Massachusetts, United States - Salt Marsh Sediment SW1601-30 ... | reverse complement strand
GGCCTATGATGCCGCCGCCCCCAATCCTGTAAGAATTGTTCACATAGTTGCTGAGCATGCAGTTATCGTTGAACTCGTTGTAATCGCTGTTGTCGTGCAGGCCTATGATGCCTCCGCCGTAAATACTATCAGAAGTTCCCAGAGTGGTCACATTGTTCCATTTGAGGCTGTTGCTATTGAATATATTGCTACTGGAATTGGTATGCAGGCCTATGATGCCTCCGCCGCGGATATTACCGTTTGCCATGACTATGTTATTCCCGAATGTGTTGTTCTCTATTCTGTTGCCATCCGAATCACATATGTAAAGGGCGGAGTTGTTGGTCCCGTTGTTGCAACTCAGGTTGGAGTTGGTGATGTTGTTGCTGTTGCTCAGGTAAGAGTAGATACCGGAGAAGTTGCCATCGTTCTTGATAATGGTGAGGTTGTCTAACAGGGAGTTGCTGACGGAGTTCAGATGGACTGCCCGGCTGAAGTTTATTATCACGCAGCCCTTGACCGTGATGTTGAGCCTGTTGGTTGCACTAATTCCAAAGCCGTTCAAGGCACCTGTAATAGTGTAGCCTGCACAGTCAAGGGTCGTGTTATCGGCGGTGATGTTGAAGCATGTTTCTGTTGTGTTTACGTCGTTCTGCAGGGTGTAGTAGGTGTTGGGCTTGTCAAGGATCGTACAATCGTTAACATTGTTTTCCTCTGATACGTTGACATCAAAGCAGTGGGTGTTTTCGGGCATTGTTGTGTTTAAATTTCCTGAGGTGTCGTTTGCGTATTGATTCCAGCAGATAGTTTTGTCTGCGTAGAGCGACAAATCTATGGTTTTGTTGCAGTAACGGTCGGTGCCGGACAGGCTGCAAGTGGAAACGTTGGTCCAGGCACCTGCTGCGTTGTGCCTGAATATGGCAGTGTCAAGATTTGTTGTGTCCTCATGCCAGTAGACCGAGATAAATGCTGTTTCGTTGTTGAGGAAAGAGCCAGCCGAGGAGTTGTCCTGGTCCTGTGTGTAGTATGGTGGGGTGATGTCTAATTGGCTCAGCTCGAAGTTGTCGTTCATGATGTTGAGCTCTATTGTGATGTTATGGGCCTTTGAGCCGTTAACGTAGCCGCTCTTGTTCGCATAGACTGTGTAGTTTGAATAGTAGTAAGTCGTTCCGCTACCGTTGACGTATTCAATCAAAGAGCCTGTTGTAGTCCAGCCGCCCGAGCCTGTTATCAGGCTCTCTATCAAGTCGTTGGAGGTGTTGTATGCCTTGACCCCGGCGTTTGAAACGTTATTCCCGTCCGTGTCGTTGACGTAGGCTCTATAGTACCATTTTCTTATCAATGTGGAGTTGGCATCTACAGTTTCGTTATTATAGGTGAAGTTCAGCAAGGTGTTGTTCAGGTTCTTGCTGCCATCTTCATCGTCCAAAACAATACCTGTCACGTCTATGTTCGTCATGTTCGTGTTCTTGAAGATGTTATGGGATGAATGGTTTCCGAAACCATAAGAATAAATCCTTACACCGTAATTATAGCTTTTGTTTATCTTGTTCCCATCAAAAATATTGTAATCCGATTTAAAAACCTCAATACAAGCATAAGAGCCATCCGAGCTGCAGTTCCAAATGTTGTTATTGATGAATACATTGTTGCTGGAGCTTGAGGTAAGGTAGATTCCGTACTCACTATTTGAATTTGCCGTGTTGTTTGTCAGAATGTTTTGTGAGCTTAAAGCAAGGCGGATTCCACAGTCATTTGAGTTTGCCGTGTTGTTTATAAGGGTGTTGTTGCTCGAGCTTGAGCCAATTGCTATTCCGCAGTCATTTGAGTTTGCTGTGTTGTCCGTTAGAACGCTGTTGTTTGAACCTGAGTCGAGAAAGATCCCAATTACATTATTTTTTACTGTATTGTCTGATATAGTGTGGTTGGAGCTTGAGGAAAGGTAGATTCCTGATGCCAAAACTCCTCCTATATTTGAGTTTGCTGTGTTGTTTTCAATCGTTGTGTCATATGTTGAATTGAGAAATAATCCACTATATTGATTATTCAGAATGTTGTTAAAAATGTAGGAATTATTTGCTCCAACTAATTCAATTCCATAACCTCCCGATGAATCGTTCATCGTTGCATTGCAGTTCAGGATTGTCGTGTTGTACTGGTTCGAATAGATTCCGGTTCCATTCAGGCCCGTGTTCATTATCCAGAATCCGTTTCCGTTAAAAGTTGTGTTCTCGGCAGTTATGTTTATGCATGGAGATATATTAGCTACGATATTCGCTGCCTGGGTGTAGCAGGTATTGGACTGGCTAAGAACTGTACATTGATTTATTGTTGTTGGTGGGGCTGCAGGTGTCCAGTTTATGTAGACCCATCTGGATTCGGATTGGTTGAGGTTGCCCAAGGTGTCGTTGCACCAGGCGGAGAAGGTGTAATTGCCATTTGGCAACTCTGTCTTGTTCAGGTAAAAGTTGATTCCACCGCCTTCCATAGTTTCATTACTTCCGTTCCATTCCAAAAGGCATCCCCCGCCCGTTTCGTCCAGCGTCAAGTTTATGTATGTGTAGTTGTAACTTGTGGTATTGTCGTCCAAGGTCGGGTTGGTGAATGTTATGTCTGGCGGGGTTGTGTCTATCGTGAACGTAAAGTTGCTTAAAGACCAGTTGCAGTTGTCATACGCGTCGCAGGCCCTGCAGTTCCACTTGTATGAGCCGTCGTTGATAGTCTTTGTAAACGTGGTTGAGTTGCTCGCCCCTGTCAGACCTTTAGTCCCGTTAGCATGCCATCCGGACCAGCTGCCCCACAAGGTGACGTTCTTTAAGTGCTTGTCATCCGTTGCCGAGCAGTTGAATGTGATGGTGCTTGTACTGGACTTGTTTCCATCACCAGGGTAGTTAAGAACAACGTTGGGGGAGATCGTGTCTTCCGGCGCCAGGGGAAGGTAGTCGGTATTGTTCTCGTCAAGTGTAAACTGTAAGTCGCAGATACCATCAGCGTCATAATCAGAGCAGGTGTCAGAGTAGTTTCCATCAGGGTCGGTCCAGTAATTTCCTCCTAAACAGGACCTGCCGATGATATTTGGCCCGGCCGAGCAGTTCAGCGTCGTGTTCCAGTAGTTCTCGTACACGGCTCCGGCGAATTTGGTGTTGTTCGTGTTGTTGAAGAAGTTGTTGTAAATCGAATTGTTCCTGCTGTTGGTTAAGCGTATTCCATACTGTGAATTATTAACTATGCGGCAGGTACTGATATTGTTCGAGTCCGAATTTAAAAGACTGATTCCGTCATTTTCCGCGAAGGAAATATTTACATTGCTGAAACTATTATTGTCACTGGTACCTATACATACTCCATCCTTGGCGTTTTCAATTATACAATTTTCTACGGTATTCAGATGGGATTGGCCTAGATTCACGCCACAACCACTGCAGCCGTTTATCCATGAATTATTCACAATATTTCCGTTGCTCACTCCAAAATTTATGCCCTTCGCACCATTTTCAATGAAACAATCTTCTATTACATTGTAATCGCTGCCATTATAAATCCAAATATTTGATTCGCTGATGTTTGTAAAATTGTTGTTGTATATCGATCCATTGTCTGTATCTTTGTACTGAACACCACTGTACCAGTCCGCGAAATTGCAGTTTTTTACGGTCACGTCATGCAGTTCTGCTCCGGAACTTCCGTTTGCAAGGAATCCGTAATAATTTATTACTGATGTCCCGTCCACTAAGTATCCCTGACAGTCCAGAACAACATTGTTTGCGTTCACGATGAAGCAGTGCCCTGAACTCCAGTCGGTTATGTTGTTTTCGAGGAAGTAAACCCCTGAAGAATTGATGGTCGTGCAGTTTGTCGCGTTGCTGGGCTCGGTCAGCGGCAGGTAGTCAATGTTGTTGGGGGATTTGAGAGAGTGTGACTCATCGCACATGCCGTCCCTGTCCGCGTCAGTGCATTTATCAGAATGTCCTTTCCCGTTGGGCTTCCCCCAGTAGTTCCCCCCGATGCATGGACCGCCTATAATATTCGGCCCGGCCGAGCAGTTCAGCGCCGTGTTCCAGTAATTTTCGTACTGGCCTGGACCATCAAAATAAAAGTTATCCGAGTTGTTAAAAAAGTTGTTGTAGATTTTGTTTGTCTTTGGGCCGTTGACTCCCTGTTTTTCAATATATATTCCATGCAATTCGTTATGCCAAATCCTGCTGTTCGTCAATGTATTGTTGGCCACTTGCTCACTAAGCCATATCCCACTGTCCCCGTTAAAAGAGAAAAAGCCGTCAATTACGAAGTTTTCATCAGAGTCGCCTTCAATAGTAAGTCCATCATTATTTACAGTGTATGAAGCATTTACATTGACGAGTCTGTTTCTGTCACTGTCTTCGATGGAAAAGCCATAGTTATTGTTATTAAAGGCTGTAATGTTGGTAAAGTTATTACCATCCGAGTAACCATATATATAGATACCGACGCCCGAATTCCAGTTAAACGTCCCGTTTGTTATGGTGTTGTTGTCGCTATTTTCAATCTGAAGTCCGTGCCATGAATTACCAGAATAGGATGCATCAGTATTGATAAGTACGTTTCCATTGCTCGCGGCTTTCAAAAAAATATCTCCATCACAATTCCAAGCCGTTATGTCAGTGAGATTGTTGTAAGAACTGGTGTGTAGGTAAATTCCCTCTTGGCTGTTGTTATAAGTTGTGGTATCTGATATCATGCTGTTGTTGACATATTTGAATTTTATCCCTGTGCACCAGCCACTGATGGTGCAGTTTGTGATGGTTATGTTCGTGAAATGATCCGATGGAAAGCCCTCGGCTAGTATGCCATAGGTGCCTGGACTTTTAGAGCCCACAACCGCATGCCCCTGGCAGTCGAGGGTTACGTCGCTTGAACTTATGTTAAAACATGTGGTATCATTATTAACATCGTTATCAAGAGTGTAGACCCCTGGAGTTATGATATTCTGGCAACCGTAAATTGGATCGGCTTTTGAAGCGAAGGGAGCGAGAAACATGAAAAAAGCAGCAAGTACGATAATTAACGCTAGGAATCTAAATGAGGACTCATTGGGCATACATATTAATTAACTACCCATTCTTTTTATACTCTTTTTATACGGCTTATACGGTTATTGCAGTTACATGGACTTTCAACAAATAAATTGCTTTTTTTCTAGACTATCTTTTTCTTGCACTTTTTTCTTGCAGTTGTCAATCAAATCAAGCACATCAAACCGACTTCCTGATTATTTCCAGTATTTGCTTATGGGCCTTGCCGTTTGAAACGACCAGATTTCTGGACCATGGCGTCCAGGGATTTCCAGCGAAATCCGTGACTAGCCCCCTGGCTTCCTCGACCAGCAGGCAGCCGGCGGCTATGTCCCAGGGCGTTGTGCTGTGCCCCACCCACACGTCGGCAGAGCCGAGCGCAATCTGGACGAAATGCAAGCTTGACGCCCCGAGCATCCTGATCTTGAAAACCCGGTCTATGAGTTTGTCAAGGGATGCCATCATCTCCGTTTTCTTTAGAACAAAGTCCGAATCGTGCAGCAGCATCATTTCGTTGAGGCGCTTCCTCTGCGAAACTTTGACAGGGTTTCCGTTCATAAAAGAACCGCCGCCTTTAACTGCGTAAAAGAGCTGTTTGAAAAAGGGTATGTTTATCACACCCAGCACCGGCTCCCTGCCCTTGAGCAGGGCTATCGAAACGCCGAACAAGGGGATGCCGTAAGCGAAATTGCAAGTGCCGTCCAGGGGGTCGATGACCCACGTGAAATCCGACTTGCCTCCACTTTTTCCGCTTTCCTCCGCCAGGAAGCAGTGGTCGGGATGTTTCTTTTTGATCAGCGAGATTATCAGGCGCTCCGCGAGCAGATCGGCCTCTGTCACCAGGTCATGCTCTGATTTGTAATTTATTTTATCGATACGCATGAACTTGCGCATCAACAGCTTTCCCGCTGAGACCGAGGCACGCTTTGCAAGTTCGAGGAAATCCTGATTTTTTATCATAAAGAAATATCGGCATTTTGAATTAAATATTAAAAACTTGCTGAGGTAAAAAATATATGGACGGTTACAACAGCAAACCTCTGATTATATTTGGTGGATCCGGCCGGGTTCTTGCTGAGAATTTATACAGAGCTATGTCAGGAGCTGGTGGTGGTTCCCACATTAATAAGTCCTTTCAACTGGGGGAGATGAACCTGGGAAAGTTTCCTTGCGGGGAACCCGATGTTCAAATCAAGACAAATGTCAGAGAAAGAAACGTGTATGTTATCCAGAGCTGCAAAGACCGGGTCTATGACGCGTTCGAACTGCTTGTTATAAACGACGCGGCTAGGAGGGCTTCTGCAAACAAAATCATCGACGTTATCAGTAATTATCCCTTTGCCCGCCAAGACAGGAAAGCAAGGGGGAGGCAACCGATAACCGCAAAAACGTACGCGAAACTGCTCGAGGTGACGGGTGCGGACAGGGTATGCACCATAGACCTGCATGCGGGCCAGATCCAGGGGTTTTTCGAAATTCCCTGTGACAATCTGGAGCCGACAATGCTATTTGCTCACGACATAAAGGAAAAGTACGGTGGGTTCGACAATATCGTCTTTGTTGCACCGGACGAGGGAGCGTGGAAAAGAATAGGAGATGTGGTAAAAAAATCTGGGGTTGGTGATGTGCCTGTCGCAATGATAAACAAGAGGAGGATAAGCGGAAGCGATGTTGAAGTTTATGGTGTGGTTGGAGAAGAATACATATCTGGTCGCAATGCCCTCTTCATGGATGATGAAATAGACACCGCAGGTAGCTTATCGGGGGGCACAGAAGCCCTTATGAACCTTAAAAACCCTCCTAAAAGCGTAGCATTTTACGCCACACACGGCACTTTCTCGGATCCTGCAGACGAAAGGTTGGTTGAGTGCACAGAAAAGTACGGGATAGAAGTCGTGGTAACAGATACGATACCGCAGGAAGAGAAGAGCTGGAAGAGGGTTATAGCCGTAGCTCCCTTGTTAGCGCATGCCATGGACAGGGTAGAAAGAGCTGATTCTGTAAGCGCCCTGTTCGACCCCGATAAATTCGAGAGCATTCTTTATCCAACAGACTGATTAGGAATCAAAAATTGTTTTAAAAAGATGATGGGCCCAGAGGGATTCGAACCCGCGACCTTCCGGTCTCTCCCTTGTTTCTTTTTTTTGCTCGAGCCTTTTTCTAAAAAAGCTCGTTAAGAGCCGGCTGCTCTACCAGACTGAGCTATGGGCCCGACAGCCCGACAATGAGATATAATAGGGGGTGAGATTAATAAATGTGGGGATTGAAATTGGGTGAAGAAGTTTACTTTGTTCTTGAGCCGTCCTGCCTCTTCCACTGCCATCCGAATTTCCTCAGCTTGCTGCTCTTGCCGAAGCCGCACGCCGAGCATACCTTGTCCCTGACGTGATAGCTCCGCTGGCCGCATCTCCTGCATATGATGTGCGTCCTCTTGTTCCTCTTACCAAAAGACGGCGTCCCCTTTACCATAAAACCAGCCCTGCGATATTACTTTTCTGGCGATATCAGAACTATATTGTCACCTCTCACAAGAACTTTTCCAAGTTTCAGATTGTTTTCCTTGTCCTCCATACCCGCGTCGTCCAGCCATACGTTTATGTGTGAATCGAAGGCCCTGAGAGTGCCCATTATCTTTCCACCGGACTTCAGCTGTATTATCACTTTCTTGTCTTGGCTTGATCCAAGAACGTCCAAAGGTCTCTGCATCAAATCACCCTTTCCTCTTTTTAATCGATAAGCGCCAGCATCAAGCGATGCCTGTTTGACTATATTAAAACTAAATATATATAAAGCTATCGCCATTATAGATAGATAAGGTGCAAGTATGGCATTGTGGCATTTGAGGTCAAAGAAGAAACCGACCGGCGGCCGGTTGCAGAGGAGCAGGAAGAAGAGAAGGACCGACAGGGGTGCTATGTTCATAGACACCAAGATAGGTGAGAGGCACGTAGCGAAAAAGAGGGTGACTGGCGGCTCTGTCAAGTTAAGGCTTTCGGCAGTGGACTCTGTCAACGTGGCTGATTCGAAGACTGGTAAGGTGACCAGGGCGAAGGTTATTTCTGTGAAGGAAAGCGAAGCGAATCCGCATTACGTGAGGAGAAACATCATAACCCTTGGTGCGGTGGTGGAAACAAAGATCGGCACCGCCAAGGTGACATCAAGGCCAGGGCAAGACGGCATTGTCAACGCCGTCCTGCTCGAAGAGAAGAAGTAGCTTTTAAAACCCCTTAAAGGATTTTTCTATTGCTAACACGGGTCCGGGAATTTCCGCTAATAACATTTTAGTATAAAAAACGATCTGTTTTTATGTTAGATTGGTTGCTGGAACATGGCGATGCGATAAAACCTTTCGGAGAGCTCGAGGTCCTGCCTTATTATGCGAGCGTTGCGGAACGCCTGATCAAGTTTCTGGGCTCGCGAGAGATTTCAACGAAGGTCTGGATCCCTCACGGTCCTTTGCTGCTTAAAAGGGGCTCGAATATGGAGCCATTGACTGCACAGGAATTCGTAAAAAACGTTGACGACAATTTCATTGAAATCAGAAAAAGTATAAAATCGCTTGGCGATGCACAGGCAAAGCTGACCCCAGTTCAGTCAAAGATATGGCTTTACTTCTTGCCGCGCAAGTTGTGCGACTTCTTTTACGCAACCAATAGCGAGGGTGCTGGCAAGGATATGGACAGGATTTTCTATGACATAGACAAGACCCCGGAAATCCCCGTTCAAGATGCCGCAAAAGTGGCTGCCGCGTTGCTGGGGCATATCGAAAACGATGAAGAATTCAATCGGATGGCCGGGAAGAATGAGCTGTTCCTGATGTTCACCGGCAATTCCTTCCATGTTTATGTTTTCCTCCGTCGGCCGGTAAATCAGGAATTTTATGAGAAGCATGTACAGTTTTCCAAGAATGACCCCCTCGCCTCGTTTACAGGGAGATGGACCGAAAAGATAAAGGGAGAGACCGGGGTCAAAGCAGGGGGAGGGCATGAAAAAATAAAAGGCACTATCAACATAGACCCCAGCCAGACCCCGAGCGGTAAGCTGGCAAGATGCCCTTTCTCTCTGCACATGAGCGATGCGAAAACCATAGACGGAGTCGCCGTGCCCATGCGCCTCGATTCGATAGAAGATAAAAATGTAGTTCAGGGTTTGAAAACTTACACCCCCAAGAAAGTTCTTGAAAACATTGATGAGCTGTCGAAAAACCTCCCAAAAATTAGCTGACAATTATCTGACAAGATTGTTCAGCCCAATCTTTAGCGCGTACGAATGAACAAGCTCGTAATCTGACATGGAGAGCGGCTCGTCTATGTCTTTGTGTTCGTCCGCATGCCAGCAGGGCCTGTACTGTGCCAGGATGTTGGTTCTTACTCCAAGGCCCAAATTTTGTTTAATCCATTTGATTATGGGCTTGGCGTCGCAGTCTATGTGATTAGGCATGGCTAGTATTCTTATCAGCAATTCCGCGTCTTTGTCTGCTGCCAAGAAATTCCTTTTGGCGACAGACGGGTATCCAGGCGCGGAACTTAACCTCACAGCGCATTTTTCATCAAAATATCTGAAATCAAGCAGGTAAACGTCTACGATGTCCCGGAGCAAATCCGCCGTTTTTTTGGAATAATACGAATTCGAGTTCCAAACCACGGGTATGTTCGCATCAACCTTGTTCAACGCTTCGAGTATCCAGGGCAGGTTGGGGGTCGGGTCTCCCCCGACGAAATTCACGTTCTTGCACCCCTGCCTTGCCATCTGCTCTATCCATTCGGCAATTCTTTTTGGGTCCCATACAACTCCCCAATCGTATTCAACAGACTCGGGGGCGTTCTGGCAATAGACGCAGCGCATGGTGCATCCAGAAAAGAACAAGGTCGCGCTGGGGATGAGCTCGGGCTCCTCGCCAAAATGTGCATGGGCACCGAAGACCCTCGGCTCGTTCCCGACTCCGCAGAACCCGGTTTCACCATCAACCCTATTCACGCCGCATTTCCTCTCACACAGCTCGCATCTTTTGAGGATTTTTTGGGCTTGCTTTATTTTTTCAGGCAGCAGGCCGCTTTCGAGTGCAAGCTTGAATTTGGGCTTTTCTTCCCCACCCAGAATTTTTTTGTATCTGGTGAGCCCCCTGCATGTGTTTTTCCCCTCAGAGCCAGCCAATCCCAGCCATTGCATAATATTTTATATTGCTCCGCTTGTATTATTTTAATATGATGTCAAAATATCTGCAGGTTGTTTGGCTATATGTTATTGGATTGATGGTAATTCTGATCGGTGTTTACTTGCTTATGAATAACGGAGGGCCATCCAGTTTCGTTGTGATGCTGGTGGGCCTTGGGGTTGCCGCAGTTGGTTCAGCCCATGGCAGAAGGATGAGGCAGCTGGGACAGTTTGGCATAGAAGACATGATGAGGGAAGGTGGACCTGAGGTTGCTGCCGGCAAGGAGCCGGCCCCAGCACAACCCGTCGCTACTCAAGAACAGGCCGCACTCCAGCCTGTTGCCGAGCAGGTAGAGGAAGTAAGGCCAGAAGAAAAGGTTATGGGAAAGGGAGAGCCAGTCGTACCAAAAAGAGGAGGGATATTAGGCGTCTTCAGGCGGGGACCTGCCGAGAGGCACATGGGAGCCGAGGAAGTGATGCAAATCGAAATAGAGGATATAAAGAGCGGGAAACTTGCACCAACCGAGGCCGACGTGATAGAGCTGGTGTGCCCGCGATGCGGCGCTGAAAACGAGGAGAAGAATTTCTACTGCTACAGCTGCGGGAACAAGCTGAGGAGGAAACCCACCAAGGAAGCCAAGATCAAGCGTCCAGAGATAGCCGTAGAGCCCGGCGCGATAGAGGTAGTCGGAGAAAAAATGGTGGCCAAGGTTGTCATATGCCCGAGATGCAACGCTGCCAACAAGGAAGCGGACAAATTCTGTTTCAACTGCGGAAAGAAACTGAGAGCTGAACGCGGCAGGAAGGGGACAGAAAAATCAAACAAGAAGTAAATATTTTAATACTTCTCCTAAATTAAATAGCATGTCTCTGTCCAGAAAGATGAGCAACATATCGGCGTCCCCAACACTGGCTTTAAACGCCAAGGTGAAGGAGTTGTCAGCAAAGGGCGTGGATGTTGTTAACTTCACCGCCGGGGAACCTGATTTTGATACGCCTGCCAATATCAAGCTAGCTGCCATAGCCGCCATAAAATCAGGATTCACGAAATACACCGCCGCCACCGGAATGCCTGAGCTGAGGGAAGCTATAGCAAAAAAGCTCAAAGTCGAGAACGGTCTGCACTATGCCCCTGAACAGATAGTGGTGAGTTGCGGGGGGAAGCACAGCCTGTATAATGCCATGCAGGCCCTATGCAACCCAGGCGATGAGGTCATCATACCCAGCCCCTATTGGGTGAGCTATTCCGAGCAGGTCAAACTGTGTGATGCGAAGCCGGTTTTTGTTGAAACCAGTGAAGAAAATGGTTTCAGGTTGCTAGCCGGAGACATAGGAAGGAGTGTTTCAAGTAAAACCAAGATTATCTTGCTCAACTCCCCTAGCAATCCAACCGGAGCTGTCTATGACAGGGATGAACTAAAAAAGATAGCTTCCATTGCCGTAGACAATGATATCTTTGTGATTTCGGATGAAATATACGAGCACATCGTTTATGAAAGCGAGCATATTTCCATCGCCAGCCTTGGCGATGATATAAAGGGAAAAACCATCGTCGTAAACGGCGCTTCGAAGTCTTACGCAATGACAGGGTGGAGGATAGGATGGGCTGCCGGCCCTCTCGCTGTTATGAAAATGGTAGGCAATTTTCAGTCTCATACAACCTCTAACCCGACTTCAATATCTCAAAAAGCGTATCTTGCTGCGCTGACCGGCGAACAGGATTCCGTCAGGTCTATGGTCAAAGAATTCAAAAAAAGAAGAGACCTGATCGTAGAAAGGCTCAATGAAATTCATCCGATCATCTGCACCAAACCTCAGGGTGCTTTCTACGTCTTCCCAAATGTGGCCGGGTGCTTTAAAGGCGAAATCAAAAACTCACTAGATTTCTCGGTGCAACTGCTTGAACACGGAAGGGTGTCTGTGGTTCCAGGATCCGCCTTCGGCGCAGAGAATTATGTCAGAATGTCATACGCCTGCTCAACCGAGACTATCGAAAAAGGCATGGACAGGATCGAGGAATTTCTGAGGAAGCAAGTTTGATGAAATCTGTTGAAATCTATTCTACATATCTCAGGATCTCTCCCAGGTCTTTCTTCTTGACAACGACGTCACAGACCCTTGCCAGTCCGGGGTGGGGGTTGAATCCTATGCTCAGCCCCGCCACCTTTGCGATTTCTATGTCATAGTCAGAATCGCCCACGAAAACGCATTCCCCCAAGGACATCCCTTCTTTCTTGGCAATTTTTCTCAAGCCTTCTTCTTTATTTATCTCAAAATCGGTAGGCTCTATCCCTGTTATTTTTCCATGCTCACCGAAGAACAATCTGTTTATCATGATGTAATCGAAGAATTTTCCGGCGTCCGGAATGAAATAATCGAGGACTATGTTCAGCCCCCCGGATATCACAGCCAGTTTACAGCCCCTTTTCTTAAGCTCGATGAGAGCTTCCCTGGCCCCAGGCATCAGCTGGAGTTTTTTGACCACGTCAATCAAATCCCTTTTAGTAACACCTTTCTCTTTCCAGAGGTTGATGTCGTGGTCTGCCCATTCCCTGAAGGTGATTTCTCCCTTGCAAAATCTTTCCATCGCCCTGGCCACCCTTTCCTTGTCTATGGCAAGCTTCTCATGGACTGTCGCCCAAATAGACGTCAAATCGTCTATGATCGTGCCATCGACATCAAAGCATACCAGTTTATATCGCATCTCAAAACCTCCGGCGGGAAAGCACACTTGCCTGCATGAAAACTGCCCCCAAGCCTTGGGAGTTGATGTATCCAGCAGCCATTTTATATCAAATCCTGCAAACCCTGTCGAGTCTATTCATAATCTCCCTGAGCTCTTCCAGGCCCATTTCGCTGATCTTCTTTTCCAGCAGCTTTTTTGGAAAACCGGCATCCTCTATTGCATTTTTTGCAAGTCTCTTTGTGCTTTTCCGGGGTCCCGATTTCAGACGAGATTTTATGATCGCTTCGCGCATGGCGTTTTTCAGTTTTTTGTCAGACTGCAGGATTAGTTCCCGCCATATCTTGTCAGGCTCATTAGCAGGTTTCTTTGGACTTAATCTCACGATAAAACTCAGCGTGTCAGGCTGCGGAGACCATGCACTCCTAGACACTCTCAACAGTGTTTCTATTCTGAAAAAAGTCAGGGCAAACAAAGACAGTTTTGAGTAAGTATGTTCTTCAGGGTTTGCCGTCAGCCTCTCCACGAATCTCCAGGGCAGGGTTAAAATGGCTACCTTGAATTTTTTCCTGAACAGCATTTTTATTAGAGGCTCGGCTATAGCATAGGGCGGGTTACTGACTATCTTGTCGAATCTCAGATTTTCATTAGCGAGAACCTCCAACGCATTTCCCCAAACAATTTGCACGTTTTTTGTTTTTTTAAATTCCTGAAGCAAAATGGGTTTCAGTTTGGGGTCAATTTCTATCGTAATCACTTTTTTCGATTTGAGTGCCAGCATTTTCGTGAGGTTCCCCGAACCGGTTCCTATCTCCAGAACGGTCTCGGTTTTTTTAAGGTCGGCGCTAGAAACGATTTTTTCCAGTATTTTTTCATCGGTCATGAAAACCTGGTCCAGTTCCATATTCTGAGAAAAACTAGCGCCCTTGACCATAATCCTAATTGAACAGAATAAATTAAATAAATTAAACTATTTTTTAAGATTTTTGCTTTCTTCGCAAAAGTTCTACGTCCAGCTTGGCCACCGCCCTTATTATATCGTTTCTTGTCAGTATCCCGACCACCTTTTCATCCTCGATTACAGGCAGCCTGTTTACTTTATAGGTGTCTATCAGCCTGGCGGCCTCCATTATGTCCGCTTCCTTATCTATCACCACTGGTTGCTTGGTCATGAAATCATCTACCCTGAGCTTTGACGCGGCCATTATTTTTTTCTTCAATTCCGTTGTCTTTCTTCTGCTCTTCAAGCCGGCAAGCACCAGGAAAAACTGTGGCACGGAAGTGAAATGTATCTTCGGCATGTAGATGTCAAGAACCTTTATGATGTCAAGTTCCGTTATCAGGCCAATCAGCTTGCCGTCCTCGACAACCGGGGCCCCAGAAATGCCTTTCTTCGTAAAGATTTCCAGTGCATAGTGCAGCGTTTTGTCTGGCTGGAAGGTTATTACGTCCCTGGTCATTATGTCTTTTACCTTCATTTGCGCTCACTTCACTGCAGTGATGTAATAGTATTCGCAGAACAGCCCGCTGCGTTTTTCTATATTTACTTCTTTGAATCTGGCACGCTTAAATGTGTTTTTTATCGTGTCCGTTGACTTGAGGTATTTGGGCCCGGGAAAGAACAAAACCCTGCCGAAATCGAGTATGCTTATCCGGCCTCCCCGCTTCAAGACCCTTCTGAACCCGCGCAACAAGGCCGTTGGGTCTTCCTGGTAGGAAAGGACACCGACTGATATGATTACGTCAAAGGTGCCGGGCTCGAAAGGCATGGGCTCCTCTTCCTCCTTGACGAACACAACGTTGGGCATGCCGGGCAGCTTCTTGACTTTTTCCACGCCCCTTTCAAGCTGTTTTATTGATATGTCCACCGCGACTATCTTGCCATCATGCCCTGCCATTTTTGCAAGTTCCATGACATCTGATCCGGTTGCGCAGCCGTAATCCAGCACTATGCCCCCTTCTTTTACCTGAGCGTTGTATATCACCTTTTCCCTTTTGCCGCTGCCGTACCACAGGGAGGACAGGATATCGTACAGGAATGAAAAGGTGTTGTAGAAATTCTCCACGAATTTTTTATCGTACTGCATCCTTATCAGCGCGTACACAGGAATCCCAAAGGCTATAAGCAAAAGACCGGAAAACATAAGCAAAAGGGGTATCTGGGTCAGGAAAATCAGGCATATGATGAGGGCCAGCAGAGGAACGCCAACGGGCAGGTTGACCAGCCTGTCTATGGGTTTCTTTTTGAGCTTGATTACGGATAAGGCGCACAGGGCGTAAAGTATAAGCGCATTCGCCATCAGCAAGAACACGGACCCCTCGTAGGACCCGGTAATGGCTATGAAAAATGCAAACACCCCCTGTATCGCAAGCGACCTGCTGGGCGTTCTGAATTTATTGCTTACCTTCCCGAATGATTCCAAAAACAGATTGTCCTTTGCCATTGCATACGGCAACCTGGCGGTGGTTAGTATCCAGGCATTAATGCAGGCCAGGCTGACCACAAGGGCGCCCACTGTCATCAGGCTGCCTGCGATGGAGCCGTACGCGAACTTTACCACGTCAGCCAGGGGTGAAACAGAGGTTGCCAACGTCCTCCAGTCCAAAATCCCCAGGGTCACAAAAACCGTGAGCAGATAAAAGGCCAGGATCAGTATGGTTGATATAACCAGCCCCAGGGGTATCGTCCTCTTCGTGTCTTTGACCTCTCCGGCTATAACCGTTGTTGTCTCCCACCCGATAAAGGGCTCGACTATCAAAACGGCCGTCATGCCGAGTGCGGACAATCCCAAGGGGAACAACGGATCAAAATTGGCCATATCGACTTTCGGCAAGCCCAGCACTATGAAAATGAGCAAAACCGAAAAGGTCCCGAGAGTGAAAATCAGCTGCGCCCTGCCGCCGTGCTTCACACCGGTGTAGTTAATCAGTGTTATGACGCCTATTATGGACGCGTAAAGCAGCATGGTCTCTACCGGCGTCATTTCAAAAAAATAGCCCAGATAGTATCTGATTGCTATAGTGTGCGTTCCTATGTAAATGCAGGCCATTATCCACGCCGTCCAACCGGTTATGAACCCCCAGAAGTTGCCCATCGCTTCCCTGACAAAAACGTAAGGCCCGCCGGTTACACTGTAGCTGGATGAAAGCTCAATGAAGCACAAGGAGATGGGTATCGTAAGCAGGCCGACCCCGATCCACAGGATCATGGAACCAGGACCTAGCAGGCCGCCCGCGATGCCCGGGATGATAAATATCCCTGTGCCCATGATTGCCCCTGTGCACAGCATCACGACGTGTATCAGGCCCAGCTCTTTTTTCAGCTCCGTCGCCATGAAATATATTTCCCTTCGCACCAATTTATAGATTATGAGCAAGGATAACGAGACCGAGAATGAAATGGAAAAAATCCAGGAGGAGATTCGGAAAACCCCCTATCACAAGGCTACGCAGGCGCATATAGGCAGGCTCAAGGCCAGGCTTGCGAGACTGAGATCGATGAAAGAAAAGGGGACTGGCAAAGGTCGGGCTGCTGGCTTCGCTGTGAAAAAATCCGGGGACGCAACCGTCCTGCTTGTCGGATTCCCGTCCGTTGGCAAGTCCACCCTCATAAACAAACTTACAAACGCCGAGTCCAAAACCGCGGATTATGACTTCACAACCATGGACGTCATCCCCGGGATGCTCGAGTACAAAGGGGCGCATATACAGGTGCTGGACATTCCCGGTATGTTAATGGGTGCAAGCAAGGGCAGGGGGAAAGGCAGGCAGATTTTATCCGTTATCAGGAATGCGGATTTGATAGCAATCCTCATCGACGATGCAAAGCAACTGGGACTCGTCAAAAAGGAGCTTTACGGCGCGGGGTTCAGGCTGGACCAGCCAAAACCCGACGTAAAAATAATAAAAAAAGAGACCGGTGGCGTGAACATAAAATTGGCTGTCAAAAAACCAGCGCTTGACCCTGCAACCATAAAATCGGTGCTGGGCGAGTTCAGGATACACAACGCCGATGTATTGATCTCGGAAAACGTCACCGTTGACCAGTTGATAGATTCTATGATGCAAAACAGGATTTACGTACCTTCCCTGGTCCTGTTCAACAAAATAGATAAGATGGATAACAGCGATCTAAGTAAAATAAGGGAAATCGATCTTGGCGTGCCTGCAAAACAAAATAAAGACGTTATTCTAATCTCCGCCCTTAAAGGGGAAAATCTGGATGTTCTGCGTGAGGCGATCTGGAAAAAATTGAACCTGTTAAGGGTCTACATGAAGAAAATCGGAAAGGAACCCGACATGGAAGAGCCGCTGATAATGAAAGCTGGCAGCAAAGTAATGGACGTGGCCGAAAAAATCCTCAAGCGCCATTCCAAGTATTTTAAGCATGCAAGGATATGGGGACCTTCAGCGAAATTCCCTGATCAAAAGGTTGGAACGGAGCATAGACTAAAGGACGGGGATATAGTAGAGTTGCACGCCCGATGAAATACGTTATCCACATGCCGTTGAACATACCCTTGCTTTTATGCAGAACAAGGTTCTAATCAAGCCTTTCCACATCAACATAAAACTGTCCCAATGCTGTTTTTTTCAGCGTTCCCTGGAATTTGTATTTTCCATCTATTATTTTTTTCCGGCTGCTCGCAACAACCGTACCGCTTTGGTCTTCAAACAAGTACCAGAAATCCTTATCCGTCATGTCTGAAAACTTGAGGCTGCCTTCCATTATGACACGCCTGCCAATCATGTCAGCTGGCGGGTTTAGGAGATCGGAAGCCTTTGCCTTTGTAGTCACTCCTTCGGCTTTCCCGGCTTTGATCCCCGTAATTACTGGGGAAGGCACGCCTTTCACGGCCGGTTCGGGTGCAGGTCCGGATACAGGTTCGGGTGGAGGTTTGGGTACAGGTTCGGGTGCAAATTCTTCCCTTTCGCTCAGATGCAAAAATAGCAGGTAGCACGCCCCGAATATTATGAGCAACACCTCTGCTGCCATAATTGCAAGCAGAACAAACACGGCTGTGTCATGCTGAGGACCGGGCTCAGCCGGGGGAGCCTTGTTGCACTGCAAAGTCGTGGTGTTACAGCCATGAACACAGCTTTCCACGCTAGTCCATTCCAAACCATTCCCCGAGCATTCCTGCGTCTCGTTCCCGGAACATCGCTTCTCTCCAGTTGCGCATATTTTGACAGGGACAGGGACTTCCCCCCCCGGCTCCTCTATCTCACCAAGAGATTCAGCGTACACCTCGGACTCGACTTGCTCAGGAACCGTAGAGCCTTTCCTGCCGGATGTCTCGTAGGTTATGGAAAGCTCATCTCCTGGGTTGACCTCAGGGTAAAGCAGGATCCAGGCCGGGTCCTCTTCAACTATCTCAACCGTTGCACCGGGAGCCATGACAGTCACGTATCTGGCGTTGTTCGCAAAGGTCTTGGGCACCTCTTCGAACACGATGAGGTTCTTGGCCCTTTTCTGCCCCGTGTATTTGATTTTGGTTATCAGCTTTGTTGTCGTTCCCGAGAAGAACATGTTGCGTTCTACCGACAAATCAGCACTTATGCTGGCTGAAATTGTCAGCATGCTTTCCCTTTCCTTTTCACTCATCTCCCCCTTTGCCAGCATCATTTTTACAGCTTCAAACAGTTTCGTGTCGTTGAGGAGGCCGGTGCCAGGCACCAGTTCCAGTTCTATGGTTATATTCTCAGGCGGCTTGGACGCTCTGCTGACTCCACCGCTGGGCATCTTGCATCCTTGTGTTTCCGTTCTCCACCACGGGTACTCGCACCGGTTGACATCATTGCACGTCCTTGCCTGTTCTCCGCCAGAACATTTCGACCATCCTGTGCAGTCAGTCCAGCCGGGAGAGCATTCCGGTGTTGTGAAGTTGAAAGGGCCGCTCGAGTTGCAGTTGCCGGCAGCGTCGCAGGATGTGACGTTGCAGTAGTAGGTCGTGTTCTTGGTGATGTATTGAACTGTAAGATTGTGATTTTTTGTTAGAGTAGAATTGGTTGAAATACTACCCAAATCTGTTTGGTTGGTGCCGTACACCACGGTTGAATTTGAATCTTCGTCGGTATCCCATATTATATAGGCTCTTATCGCAACTACTGTGCCGTTTGTCACGTTTGCTATGTCTGGAACTTCTATGTCCCTCGTCCAGTATCTTGTGCTTGAGTTAAGGTTGCCTGCGGAGTCGTTTGCGTAGACTGTTATATTATGAGAGCCGTCAGAGATACCTCCAAGGGTTGTTTGAAATGCCGAGACGGAACCCATGGTTATGTTCGTCCCGTTTGAATCAAGCTCGTATGCGGACCAGTCTACAGTTTCGCCAAAAGTGACATTGAAAGTGTCATCATTGGTTGTGTCGTTTACTGGCTTGTTTATGGTTATGCTGGGTAGTGAAATTTTTAAAGTGAAATTTTTAATCTCGCTTTCGTTGGTGAAAAGAGAAGGCTCGTCGATGGTGGTGAACTTGAAATATTTCACTCCTTCATCTTCAGCCGTAAAGGTAACGTCCTGAAAGTTTGACATGGGTTCGCAGTAGGGGGGAGGACTCCACCATACTTTTTGTCTGTGCATTACAACTTTCTTCCAGGTTATATTGTCCTTGCTGACCCAGAGGGTGATGTTGTTGTAGCTGTTGTCTTTGTCTGATATACACAGGCTGAAATCGTATGTTTCCCACCACTCTCCGCTTTCTGGATTTACGGACATGTTGTGAAGCGAGGGGATATTTCCAAGATAGTATGCTTTACTTTTCACTGTTGTTGAGCTTTTGTGGCCTGTTTTTGCGGCTTGTATTTTTACGTCGTACCAGCCCTGGCTATCTGAAGGTGAGGTTGACCAAGAGCAATTGTACCAACCAACTCCTTCACTCGTCTGCGTGCACTGCTCCCAACACGTGGGGTAGGTACAATCATTATGCTTGATGTATATGCCTGTTGTTACATCTTCAATGGGATTTCCTTCAGAATCTTCGATATAAGTGCTTATGTTTATCGTTTGGCCACGTTCGTAGGATTCGCCATCGGGACTGGTAATATTAACAATCATCGTGGAATTTATGAAGAAATATGTTTTTGAAGTTGAATTCATGTTTCCTGTTGTGTCGTTGCAAGAGAAAACGATATCATGGCTTCCCTCCATCATAGAAATATTGACATCCCAGAAGTATGTGTTGTTGAGTTTTGTCATGGTTGTATTTGCCGCTCCATCGAGGTAGAAGCCACACCAAGAGCCGTTTTTGTTAAGGGAAACGTTGAAATGTGTGATATTGGTGTTGTATGTTTGGTTAAGCGGAGAAATTATTGTAATTTCAGGTGCCGTTGTGTCCCTCGTCCAGTATCTTGTGCTTGAGTTAAGGTTGCCTGCGGAGTCGTTTGCGTAGACTGTTATATTATGAGAGCCGTCAGAGAGACCTCCAAGGG